>SDBT01001309.1_pt1 | contig 43476 bp, 78 predicted proteins | sample 2277101 | NCBI WGS metagenome assembly SDBT01 (sample SAMN10404973, study PRJNA504765) | marine sediment metagenome | isolation source: marine sediment core GS10_PC15, 103 cmbsf | place: Arctic Ocean: Southern Knipovich Ridge | collected 2010
TCTATATATAGGAGCGCGGCACTCCTATCTAGTTTGTATGGGTTATAAATCTATATAACGGCGCAACAGCACACGTGCAATGCTAGAACAGACTACAATGACAGCACAAAAAGGATTACAGCAACTCGAAAAACAACGAAAAATTATGTTCGGCAAAGCACACATTATTGCAGAAGAACTACGATACGCACCACTAATACCCGAGCACAAACAAAAAATAATTGAACACGCCGACGACGCACTATTTTGGCTCGACCGCCACACGGAGAAGTTGCAAAAATCTGAGTTCGACACACCAATGCAAACAGACATCCGAACAGCGCTATTGCAAAACTATGCACGTGGACGAGAGATGGCAGATTTGATCCAAAATAAGTTAGTCATCGATCAAAAAGAAAGTGCAATGCGACTACTACCGGAATATGTGGAACAAGTCGAAGGGCAGATGAGCAAGAAATGGAAAGCAAATCTTGTGCAAACTGTGCGTGCTGGGCGCAAGGTGCAAGAAGGCACCGACATCGAAAGACAAGTTTTAATCGGAGCAACAGAGATGCGCGCATGGCAGGAGATGTTTAGAACACTGGTTAGTACGATAGACGCAGTGGGGACCGTTGACGATTTAAATATCGCGCTGACCGAACTGGACCGGCTAGAGGAAGAGGTGTTGGAGCAAGGATATCATGAAGAAGCAGATATTGAGCTGCTGATGAGCATTCAAACAATAATGCGAGCACCCAAAGTCGAGGCGATCGAAATGGACATTAGCGAGTAAGAGGTGCGCAAACATGGACGACGCGCAAATCAACTTGCTGCTCGCACAAAACACCCTGATTTTGCAAAAACTATGCTGGATAATCAAGCATCAACACAAGCTCGAAAGACAACTCAAAAAGCTGAAGAAACCAAAAGAACAAAGCAAACAAGAACTGCTGGACAGCTTCATGTATACTGACGTACGACAATGTGGGTCGGACGACAACCAATGAAAGCGTTTATTGCGTCTGCAGCGGACCGACAAATCGATTCATGATGTACATGCCAAGATAGTAGCCCAGCCCGTACTCCACACCAATCTTGAACTGCTCCCAACCAGGAGTGTCCGTATCCTGCACATAACCACGCAAATGGTACCCAGCAACAAAAGGAATACTCATGGGTCCACCAGCAGCACTGAGCAAACCAACAACAAGTGCGCTAACCATGTTTGAGCGGCTGATGCATAGATTTTCCAGTCAACCGGGATACAACCACAACCATCGAAGCTCGAGTCCGCCATACTTCTGCGGTTTGCATTGCACACGAAACATGCGCAACTCACGATCCTCGGGGTAAGGAGCAGGCTCCACCGAAAATTCGATTGTGCGCATGCATTTTTGGTAGCGACGGTACAAATTGCGTTTGAGACGCCACATTTGTTTGGTGCGCTCGTCGGCAAGATCGCAAGATTCAGCGGCAAACAACGAGTACGATGCACCCTTCGTTGACAGCAACTTGCAGATCACCCGGCGCAAATCCCGACAAACCCCAGCCTGCCGCAAACACAACACAACACACACATAAACTGACACAAACCGGCTCATAAAATTTGTTTTCATTGGTGCGCACAAGAAAAGACTTACACCGCACGCATTTGATCGACCAAGTTGCCAGCAAGCGTGCGCCCGCCCACCGCGCTAGCAAGTGGTCGATTTTGGGCATCAGGCACTTGCGGGGGCTCCATAGGAAACTGATTGGCAGAAGCTGCTTCATTGCCCCACAGCCCACGTGCAAAGAGTTGCCCAGCATTCGATTTGCGCTGATCAGCAGTCCAAAAGCGGGGCAAACGAATCAGTCCCGACTGAAATTGTTTTTGTTGCACATCTTGCGTGGTCGCATCCCACACGCCCTTGGTAGGATCGGAGCCAATGCGATCCCAATCTTCAGGCAACACAACGCGCCCAGTGTTGATCAGCCACAGCTTGTAAATGTCTTCCTTGCTGCGGGGTCCGCGCAACTGGATCATCTTGAGATTCAGCACTTCTTGCGTGCGTTCCTGCAGCAGCTTCTCGCGCTCAGTGTAAAACTGAGGATAGATCTGCTGAGCAAACTGGCGATCGGCAAGATTGTTCTTGTTGAACTCCTTGTTGAACCAAGCATCCAAGTTTGCAGTCTCCGCAACATCTGCCTTCTTCTGCAGCCAGCGCCCAACTTTGTCATCATAGTACACTTGACCAAAAGGCGTCATGCCATCTTTGTCCATCAGCTGCATGCGCGCGTTCATCTCGTCATCGAACGGTTCGCGAGCGCTGAACTTGCGCTGCAGCTGCACCGCCTGCGCGCCACCTTGCACTCCTCCTGCAGCCCGGGGACCGGTGATGACCCCATCGCGCATTTTGCTGGTGAATGCTTGCGCCTCATCGGCGAGTTGATCACCCTCACGCACAGCGCTCATGATTTTCGTGTGCTGCTCGGCTTAGAAATCGTTTATGTGGGACCACCCTGCAACATTTGAAACCAAAACTTGTCCTGTTGCATGCTCGGGTTTCTTGATTCGCTGTTGACCATCGGGGGAAAGCCTTGGGTGCCCAGCCCTTGTTCAAACGATAAAGGATCATACTTTCGAGCAGCAAACTCTGGTCCCTCCTTCATGCGCATGCCAATGCCGCTCTCGCCTCCAAGAGGTAGCGCCTCCTCGCCAAACACACGAAAAGGGCTAAGCAAGCCCCGGCGAAACTTCTTTTGCATGTCAGCTTTGCCGACCGTTCCCGCGTATGTCTCAGGGTGCATGAGGTTTTGCAATGGTCCGACATCGAGGCGCCCTGTTTCTGCGAGGTACTGGGTCTTCAGGTCATCAAAATCCTCCACGCCCTCGAGCTTGAGCTTCGCGAGACGCATCAAGTTCTTTGTTTGCTGCTTAAGCAAGCGCTTGCGTTGCTTGTAAAACTCAGGGTACAACTCCTTAGCGCGCTTTTTGTCAGCGGGCGACATGTGGTCGAACTCTTTGGCAAACCAAGTCTGAAAGTTGGCAACCTCAGCGGCAGCCTGCTTCTTTTGGTACCACTCGAAGTCCTCGTCACGCGCAATCAATTTGCCGAACGGCGTGTACCCAGTGGCGCTGCCTTCACCCAGCTGCAACTTGGCTTCCATCACGCGGTCGCGATCCGACTTGGCGGTGATGTCAGCAGTGGGGAACTGCTCGTCCATGGTGTCGGCAGCCCGCGGGGGCGCATCAGCCAGTCTTGCAGCACGCTCATCTGTCACCGGCGCCAAGTTCAGCTGGTCGGGCGCAAGCTGCTGCTGTTTGGCACGCACGCTGCGCGCCAATGCATGCGGTTCATCTTGTCCCGACATTTTACTTGAGCAAGTCATTAGAAATGTGGATACGTTTTCTTTTCCGACGCTGTCGCAGCTCTTGCACTTCAGCAGCCGCAGCTTTACCACATGCTAGCCGCACCTTAGCAGTTATCAGACTCCGTTGCCACACAGTGATCGCAGTGTGGTGGGCATTGATGTTATCTTCAGCATACTTCACTGCACGACGAAATCGGCGCTCTCGTTTGCGCGTTGCAATCTGAAAGACCTGAATCGACAGGGGCACGGTTTTCAGCAGTCGCGGAACTCGCGACTTTCGCCAATGGTGTGCGTTGATATTGCACTCATCGGGATCTTTGCATTTAACATCGCGGTGATCATAATAGCACCATTCCTGCAGCGGTCCGTTGAACTTGAGCCAGTTGTACCACTGCAGCTGACAGTCCAAACTTAGCTGCAACCAGCGGCGACATACTAACCGCATTCGCATAAAATCTTCAAACGACACAATATTCATGAAAAGCCCCGTCACATCGCGTCCCAAATCGGTCATTTCTAAGGCAACATAAGCAAGAAAAATGGCGTACACACTGGACAACAGCAGTGGCAGCGGGCTCTTCATGGGCGACCTGCAGCTCGTAAAGCATGGGCAACATCTGCAGTACAATGATCTGCGCCTGCCAATCGGTGGTCCCAATCGCATAACTGGCACCTTCGCCCCTTACCTCAACCGAGATATTGACATTCGCGCGCCAGGTATACGCGAGCAGATTCAAGATCCAGGATTGCCGTACCTGGGACCTTATCGCAGCAATCTCTTTCAGCGCAATGACACTGCCATCAACAACAACCCCATCCCAACGTATCAGTTCGGGCTACCTGCAGCCATTCAGTCGCCATGGGCGCAGCGCTATGGCAGTGCAATGCACGACATATTGAGAGAGACGCAAGTGCGGGAACACTGGATGTTTCGAGATTGGGGTCAGTGGAATGCTCAAGCGACAGGATTTACTGCACTCAAAGACTTGTCGCCAAGCTCAACCAGGGGAAGTTTCATTTAGTGCACCAGGATACAACAAAAGCGAAATTATTGGAAGCGCTGGGGCAGCTGCAACATAGGATGCCGAGCATACATCCGGATGCGCACAAAAGGGATCCGTATCATCACGCATCAACAGCATGATGAAGCGATACCAAGCTATATGCCAACGATCGCACGTGAGCTGCACGCACGTCAGCGCCTCCCCCCGTACTTCCTGCACACATATGCGTCCACACAAACACCGCCGTCCAGTCGTCAGGAAAACTTGTTTCATAATCAGTGCAATAACATCAAGCGGCAACTTTTCTGTCTGCCAATTGCTCAAAATCATGTCGCTGCTCATTCCCGCAATGGCAGCTAGTGCGCTGTGGTATGTGAGTGCAGTGTCGCTGGACTGGCAAGCTCGAGCAAAAACAAAGGTGGAAAACTCGCACCTGGATGACCCGCGCGCACAAGCCCCTTATTGGGGTCCGATCGGTCACATCAGCCAGCGCTTCTTTGCCGACACTCGCGGACGGTTCGTTAGCTCCCGCGAAGAAGTGGATGAACTGGGCGCCCGCATTTTTCTCGTCGACTATGGCAACGGACAAGAAGTCATCCAATACGTTGACCCGCGCATTTTGCTATGAGCAGCAGCGAGCTATTTTACACTAATCAACGGCTTAACGCCGAATGGGAGGATGCATTTGCGCCTGCAGTGTTGATGCAATACAACACCATGACGGGGGCGTTGCCACTTAATCGTCTCAGTTTCACCGGACTGCCACCGGCTGTGGGAGCATATACGCTGCCTCCCATGGGAAACACCAGCAGCCCGGTCGACGTGTCCGGCGCCGATTATCCAACTGTGCCGACTTCACGCGTGCCGCTGTTTGCTGCTGCGGCACTGGTTGCCAGCTACTTGATGTTTCTGCCAATGTGAGTTTTTCTCGCCACCATCCTGAACAAAAAACGATGGGAATAACTGGCGCCGACGACCTCCGAGCTGCCATCGAAGGCAGTTTGGCTGCTCGCGTGCTAGTCAGCGCAGCTGTGTCCACTGTCATCGCCGCCTATGCAACCAGCGGACAGTTCAGCATGATCGCGGACAGTTTCATGTCAACATTCGTCAGCGTTGGAGCGCCAGCAGCCGTTGGGCAGCTGATCGTGACAGCCATCGACCCCAGCCCTTCCGACAGCATGTCGGGCAAGATGTTCAAATCGCTTGTGGGAGGGGGTGCTGCAGTGGCACTGATGATCACCAGTGGCGCGCTACCGGCGATTGTTGATACACAAACACTGACACTCGTGGCAATTTTGGGCACAGGCATCTATGTCGGTGACATGATCAAGTTGCCAAAGTAAAGGGTCACGCCATGGATTTTTGCCAGATCATGGCAATTGATGTTGGGACTCGAAATTTTGCTTGGTGCGTGGTGTGCAACAACCACTGGCGCAAGCCACTGCACTGGCAGCACGAAGACTTGTGGGCACCCCAACCAAATCGCAGGCGCGCGCCGACAAAAACAGATATTGTTCGCATCACGGTAGACTGGGTGCGACGGCGCAAACACATTTTGGACGAGTGCGACTGCATAGTGCTCGAAAACCAAATGCGCACGCCCTTCATCGTCATGAACACGGTAATACAATCACTGTATTTCAACATTGTTAGCATCATTCATCCCATGACGGTGGGTACATTTTGGTCATTACCCAAGCAGCGCGAGCACAAAAAAACGCGCGGAGTGCAAGTAACGCTAGCTCACACACGCAACATTCCGGCAGCCGGCAAGGAAGATGATTTGGCAGATGCGTGGTTGATGGCAGTGTACGAAATGATACAAAGACAGGCAATTGGTAAAGGAGAACTTTCATTGGGTTAACTTGGAGTGGATCAGATCATGCAAATTAGCGCCTTGCAGCTTGAGCAAGTCCTCAATTGCCGACATGGCGTCGGCGAGATGCGCAAAATCCCCTCGCAGGTCGTCCACCTGCTTTTCCATGGTACGAATGCGGCTTTCCACCGCCGGCGACCAGCCAACGGTGACGTGTTCAAACTGCGCAACCTCTTGGTCATTCATTGTTTTTCGCCACCAAAGTTGAAAAGTTCGTTGCGCATGAAAGCTGGATCTGGGCGTTTGCTAAGCATGGCTACGCTGCCGCACAAAGCCTGGAGCGTAGAACTTTGTGTTTTGAGAGTTGCTTCGACGCCGTCGCCAAGTGCAGCCAAGTTTTTGCACAAAACGTTGTGCGCCTCGATCAGGGTGTTGATTTGAGATTGTTGCGCTTGCAGCCGCCGTTCCAGCGAGTCAACAGTTACCAGGTGACCCTCATTCATCACCGCGCAAATATAGCGTCATCGCGCTGTCCGCGGCAAACAACGAAGCTGCAATCATCGCGCTGCCGGTAATGTAGCCACCGAACAGCGCAGTCGGCACGATCCACTTCATTTCGTCGCGCCATGTGGGCGGCTTTTTGACAAATCCGTTGAAGCCAAACGTGGTAGCAAACATCACCGCACTCACAGCTAACCGCATGCCAAGTGGCAAGTCACCTGCATGCACGTACATGACAATTTGCTCAGGCAATGAGACACCCGCCATCATGGCATACGTCATGGGGTCGCTGAAGTCAATCTGATTGTTCATTTTGCTCCTTTGCTGCTTTGTGTTGGAGAATAAACTGGCGGGTGGCAACCAACGCGGTGAGGTAGGGATGTGTGTTGCGATAGTTGACACAAATCAGCAAACGCAGATGCGGCAACAGCTCATCAACTTGACGCTCAAGTTCGCGCAATTGCTCCAGCTCGCGCAAATCGTCTGCGACGCCTCGAAATAAGCAGTCGTCATCAGCCCCTTGCATTGCTTTATTTTGGTTGATCTCGCTGGCGAATAAACTTGCGGATGGGAACGATGGCATTGCTGTAGTTCGCCGTGTAGTCAATGTTGAGCATCATTCTACTAAGATGCGGCAGCAACTCCTCAACTTGGTACTCAAGTTCGCGCTTTTCCTTGAGCAGTTTGCTGTTTTGTTCCTGCAACGCCACAAGCCGCATCAAGTCATCTTCGTGTGCGCCCGGTCGCGGAATATAGCGTTCGTGTGCACGCAAATCATTGTCTCGCGGCACCCCTTGCATTGCTTTTATTTTGGTTGATCTCGCTGGGCAATAAACTGGCGGGTGGCGACCAAAGCGGCGAGGTAGGGCGCTGTGTTGCGATGGTCGACATGAAGCAGTATGCCAAGATGTGGCAACAGCTCTTTCACTTCACGCTCAAGTTCGCGCAACTGTTTCAACTCGCGCAAATTTGCTTCGTGCGACCGACATATCTGCTTCTGCGAACGCTGACGCGGCACGTCATCCATGGGTTGCACCCTCTCCATTACTTTTCTTTAGTCGACAGGGTCAATTTTAACGATGAGACAGGCGCCCAAGCAAGACACACTGGACAATGCGCACTACACGTTCGCGCCGTACACGCAAAGTGACATTTGGGGGCGACCCAGCAACCTCAACATGAGCGGGGTGTTGGCGGGCGAGTTGCCTGTGGGTGCCGACGATAGTGCACTGAACGGGTTCGATGCTGACCACCAGTTCACCGCGCCACATTTGCGCAACAGCGAGCCGCTGGAAGGCAGCGATCACACACCGCTGTGGCAGCGCGGCAACACACCCAAATTTCAAACACAGACTAACAACACTGTGTATTTGGCGATGTTTGCTGCAATTCTCGGCGCCGCCTTATGGAGCCCACTGCTGGGATCTCCGTGATCACGCTGTTGGCAAACACGAGCTCGATCAAATGAACTTTTTCTGCTTGCTTCATACTAGGAGGTAGTCGGCGTACCGCCCACCATGCGGCAAATTCTTGCAACCGCGGAGCAATTTCAGTCTCCCAAAAACCCGGCAGCCAGGTAATTTCGGCAAGAAAGATGCCCTGACCGTAGCTACTGCAGATGTAGTGCGCCTTGTTCAAGCCGTACACATGGCACAACCCGAGCATTTGAAGCAGGTGAGCCACGGGGATTTCTGTGCGCATATCACCCCCTGGACAGGTTTTGCATTCCAACACCCAACGATCGCCCTGCGCATCAGTCACCAATCGATCCACGCTGCCGCCAAGCCGATGGTCGTCGGGATCACTTTTGAAGTTATCCACCCACAACTTGACCGGATGATTGCACGCGCCCATTATTCGATAGTAAAGCTCGCACACCCAAGGTTCGCGGCGATTGCCTTCGCTCATTCGCCAGTTTTGCTCCACAGGGCGTAGCATTCCCAGCTTGCGCTTCATGTACTTGCGCCGGCTGATGTAGCCAATACCGAGAGCCGCAGCATACTGACTGCACGTTGCAGCATGCAGATCTCGCTCGTCTTTCCAAGCTTGCGACCCCTGCTTCTTCATTCTATTCAATGAGGGGTGCCGAAAAAATGCTGCCACAGCAGCAGCAACCAGATTTAGCCAACAGCAGCATTCAAGTGGGACCGGAAAAAGTAGCCACCGTATGCGGACCAATAAGCGAATGGCTGCCCATACCAGAAAACTTGCCAAATCATCCCACGATGGCATTTTTTGGCAAGCGCCGCACTGGAAAAAGCACGACAATTACCAATATTGCGTTTCATTGTTGCAAAGACATTCCGTTCGGCATTGTCATGAGCGACACTGCCTATGCAGGTACGTTTAATTTGATACATTTTGGAGTATGGACACACAGCAGCCGGTGATCACCACATTGGCACACGACGTCGCCGGGGCAATTTTTGCGATTTTCATTCTTGGTCCGCGATTCCCATACGATGTGCAAGGGACGAATGCACCAACGATTGTGACACAAGTGCGAGGCTTCGTCCAACGTTGAATCGGCAAATATACCTTCATATGCGAGGACCACTTGTGTTGCTACAAAGGCGAAGTCCGGACGAAATTCATCATTGTCCCACTCTCCTCTTTGGCGTTTCACACCAACAGCTACATTGTTGGGATAACCTTGAGCATTCAACGAACGTGTGGTTCGATGACACCAAAAATGACTGTCAATAACTCCGTGAGTTTCAACTTTGTGATCACCAAGCTGATCGCGAAGGTGTTGAAGTTGCTCCACACTTAAGCGTTGCACTCGAGTGGCATCCACGCCTTTGTCCGCAGCTTTTTTTCGCCTTTGTTGTCGCCCCTCATCCATTCTTTAGGTTACTGGCAAAAGATTGTGCCGCGACGACAAATTGTACAAGGACTGCGCCAAGACGTATTAGACTGGGTGATCAAGCGGCAAATTAAGGCGGTAGCCAAGTACGGACTAGAAGATCCCCGAATCGCAGCGTTTATCATTTTGGATGACGTCATTGCAGACCAGAAGACAATACGGTGGAACGCTGATCTAGCACGTTTTTTTGTGCAAGGGTAAGTGAAAGCTCCCGGTTGCGTGCTCGTGCACGTTTAAGCTCAGATGCCAGCTGGTTGCGCTCGAGCGATCGCTCATCAACGTATTGTGCAAATTTGCGCTCGTACGCCAGCGCCAGCCGCCCACCTTTCATGATTAGCGCGTTGTTGACTTGCTTGAGGTTGGCAACCTGCTCGCGCAGTCGCTGCGCTTCAAGGCGCCAGTGGCACGAGTAATTTTTGAGCAGCACAAACTCGCTGTACCAGTCATCAAAATCGGGGTTGTCCAGCAGCAATACTTGATAGCCAAAACCCCCGTTTTCACTCATATTTATTTACAGGCGACATTTGGCGATCACGGTTTTTATTGCCAGCCAGTACTTGAAGGGAGTGGGACCAATGGGTAAGTCAGAAGTTGTGCACGTGTCTGTTATGTTTGGCTGGCGAAATGTCCGAGGTGCAACCTGGGCGCACCACCTGGCACCACGTTTGCACCAAAAAGTCAAGGAAGATAGCGAGCGGAATGAGCACGCAAAAAAACATCAAAATGACAAACACCTCTGCTAACATTTTTTTTAGTGCGAGGAAACTGCGACTACTTGTTTCTGCAGCCGGTAAGTACACAATCAAAGATGCATGGCGTGTCTAGCCGGCACGTACAATAGCCGTCCATGCGACATTGCTCGCGCTTCCAGTTGTCGTTGCTGTCCGACCACTGCAAGTGCTTTAGCTTAACGCAAAGTGCATTGTGGCAAATGTGACTGCACACGCTTTTGGCGCTCGTAGGATACTGTCCCGCCATCAGCAGCACTGCATGATAAGCGAGAATGGTTACACCCAAACTTTGCTGAAATCGCGAATGTTGCGTGGAAATTCGAATGATCCCGCGCTTATTGTTGAGCCGCGCGCCATTCCAGTTGCCCTTGCTGATTTTGCTTTGCACACGCGCCATTATCACACGTCGCTCACGTGGTGTGCAGTGCGTCATTATGACCGGCAATCGGCTGCGGAGGGGCGCCCGCGAATATGCATACAACTGCTCCATAGCTAACCCCTCTTGCACAGATCTTCAACAAAACTCAACGGGACGTGCTGTGGGACCTGGAAGCTGCATTTATGGACAAAAACGACTTCAGCGCATTAATGGATCAAATCATCGTGCGCACGCTGCTGCCTGGCAACACTGCTAGTGAGCCAAAGAAGAAAGTGCGCATAATGGTAAGGCGTCTATAATAAGATGGTAAAGGTTTCATCATTTTTGCAGGTTTGTGCCGACTTTGAAGACAGCTCGCTGCCGCAGGAGAAATTTTTTCACTGGACGCCCGTGAAGCTGGACGACTTGCCCGCCTTTCGTTTGTGTCACCCGCGCTACTGGGAGGAATCGCTGCAAAGTGAAGAGCTAGTTTCGGCACCCCGGGAAAAACCACAAATGGTGGAAATTGGACTGGCGCGAGCAGGACTGGGCAAGCTTTAATCAACTTTGATCCATATCACGCTCCATCCATTGCTGTCGGGATCGATGCTGGAGCGACTGACATTGATGCCGCTGTCATTCAAATGATGCTTGTCGAGATCGCTCATACGAAAATGGATAAACGCATGCTGGGTGGCAGAGAGCAGATCAACCGCAATCATAATTTGGTCATGATGTGCACAGCCAATTAAAGCAGCAGCATTCCATGCTTCCTTGTAACGTGACAACGCTTGATTGCTGGCAGGTTCCACCATATTCTAGCCCCTTGTACAGACACAAAATATGAATATCGCTTCAGTTTTCGGCGACGCGCAAACCACCGTGACCAGCTTGGTAGCTGGCGTCGGTGGCGCGCTGAGTACGCGTGTGGGGACCGCCATCCTCAACCGTATTGAATCTGCGGAACCTGGCGCATCACGCGGGGGTGTCGGCGCGCTGGGGCTTCAATTTGCCGGGCGAGCTGTCATTAGCGCGGCTGCATTCAGCGTACTGCAGGGCTACATGCCGCAGACCAGTCAAAACATCTTCTTCAGCATTCTTTTTTTCGCGGCAGACACGGGACTCATGTCAGCGGGGGTGCAGCTCAGTCACGCGCTAGTCAACGCGCCGCTCACAATCTTGCCAGCACCGGTGGTGCCACCACTGGGTGCGACGCGAACAGTGCTGCCGGCTGCCGGTGGCTGCCCGTCCTACGATGGATAAAAAAAAGAAATGTGTTCACTTTGCATAAAAATGGCAGAGGGTCAGGCACAAAAACCCAAACGGGCTCGCAGCAAGCAAACAACGGGCAGCGGAATCATCATCATTCAAAATCGGTTCGTGTGCAACTACTCTGGGCGCATCCTTGAGAAGGCGGTCGTCCCCAAAGACTTCACGGGCGCTTGCTTCGCCAATTTGCCATGCGCCAAAGCGTGGCTGGCTGAAAACATCACCGACACAGAAGAGCAGTCAGAGCTGTGGCGAAAGCTGTGCGAGCAGTACGAGCAAGTGCCGGAGAGCATTCCGTTGCCGATGCCGCGCGAGCAACTCGCCGACTTTGGCGGAGACGAGAGCTATGCGTCATGGGCTCAAGGGATCATGTTCTGGGACACGCTCACGGAAGCCACCGGTGTCTCATGCGAGGACTATCAAGCAACAAACAAGAAGTCACGCGGTGGCAAGGGCAAGCCCAAAGTGCAAAGCGTGTCATTCACGCGCGGCATGTGGGTCATCAGTCACAAGCAAGGAGCGCCGGACTGCAAAATGGTGGACGCTTTGGACGGTGCCGTCGAAAAAGGAGCAGCTCATCGCTTGACACCCGCGGCAGCACTTGCCAAGTTGCGCACCTTCAGCGACAAACACCCCGGTGAGTTTAAGACGGCGCTGCTAACGCGCGAAAGCTGCACTGCCATTGCTTTGATGCCCGATGCGGAGGCGCAGCCTGCCATGACTTTGGCAAATCATGTCGCCACGCAACTGCTGGGCAGCATTGTGTTCGGACCGTGCGTGGTTGTGGTGCAGCGCAAAATCACGCAAAAGATATAAAAATCCGACGATGGAGGCAGGGTGTTTAGATGCTGTATGGCTGGTGTTAAAACATAACGGAGTGCCACAAGGCGCACGCATGTGGCTGGTGCGAAAGATCAACCGCCATGCTCGCGTGCTTACCGACGACGATCGGGAGTGGCATATTTCGCGCCCGGTCACATGGAGCACGCCAATCGGCACGTGGTCATGTTATTACAGTGTCAAAGCTATGTCATACATAATGTCTCCACCAAACGATCTGCTGCGGGTGATCAAGTCTTTTCGAACTTGTTTCATCGATGTGAATGAGGGCAGTCACTGCATGCGTCCCTCAGTGATTTTCGCGTTCCGGTGGGTGAAAAAGTAAAATTTTCTTTCACACAAGACACAATGTCTGGGTACACTAATCATGGGTTTGGCGGCGATTTGCGGCTGATCCCCGAGTACCAACCCACCTATGAGACAAAATGGCAAGAGTCTCGCACAATGCAGTATGTCATCAAACCGCAGGAGCCAGCACACATCTTGTTCAACAATGTGAGCAGCGATCGCAACTGGGGGCGCAGCATGTTCACACCCTGGGACACTGCATTTTATCCGTTCACACCGATCGAAACGGTACTGCAAGAAGAAACACCTGCCATCCCACTGGCAATGATCAAGCAGGAGAGCGGATTTTCGCCGCTCACGCATGTGAACTGGAGCGTGACGAACTTGCGCCCTTACGACAACGCTTCGCGCAAGCTGTGGTAGCCTGCTCCACCTCCGCTCGAATTTGAATGAACAAGGGATTTTTGCTCACTAAAATGAGTGTTTCAACAATGTCTTCCACCAAATCCAGGGAGCTGAGCATTTGTTGCTGCAGGCTACTCCCCTGTTCGGGCGCAATAATGCCCTGAGTAACTGCCTGCGCAATCAAAATGGGAATCGCTTCTTTGCACATCGCCAACTTGCTGGACCCAGCCATGGGACGGGCACATGCCAAACTGAATTGTTCCACACAGTGCATGCACAAGCGCACGACATTGGCAAAGGTCAGCCGTCCCGCATGAGTCGGCGGAGCACGGACGGTGTCTCTAATAATCTGGTCCATTTTGTTCGCATCAGCTTTACTTGAGAAAACTAAGGGGCAGCGCGATGAGTGACAGTCGCTTGATACTGCAACAGCTCGAAAATCGGCACGGGCGACCCCAACTATTTTTGCACAACAGCCACTTTCAAGCCTTGGCGTTTGAGCGCTTAGCTCCGCTTAACAGCTGCCACATCGATGCTGTATGGATCAACCGGTTCCCTATGGACGCCGGACCGTTCACCTACTTGGTCGCAAGTTTGGTGCGTCGAGGTTATTTAGTCTATGACTGCTGTTGGCGCCCAGTGCTGGCACCGGTTGCACAAAGCACCGACAATTGGCTCAATTACGGAGTGACCGTGCGCATGACACCCATTAAAATGGACGCCTCTTATTGATCTTCTTCGTCTTGCTCACAACTGGGACCGTCAAGCGTTTCGGACTCCACATCGCTGCCACTGTTGCTGCGATCAACCGGGGCGTTGGGGTCATAGCTGTCGTCGCCGCCCGTGATGTCATCATAGTAATGAAAGATCAATCCTTCCACTGCGCTGCAAAAGCCACTGAAATCGGCATCCTGCTTAAACTCAAAGCCATGCTTGAACAGCACACCGTCAAGTTTGTCGACAATGCGTGCCATCAAGCGGTTGCTGTCGGGGTCGCCTTTATCGCCGTCCATGCTTGCAACTGTCGTATAGAAAACCCCTTTGCAGCCCGTAGCGTTTTAGTTATACCAGTGTTCCGAGTCGCACACCCCGCTGCGGCTATATCTCCGGCGCCAAAACCAATAAAAGTTACCGTCCGAGCTGAAGTTATTATATGGTCGCATATGACTATATGGCGCTTGCACATACATGTACCAGCACGTGCTCCAATGATCAAAATCCCCACGACTGCCAACAGCAACCGAATGGTGCCAGCTCCAGTCCCAAGTGGTTGGCTCGATTGCGCGGACGTAGCTCACCAGCTTGCGCGCCCAGTACACGCGCAAGTCCCGCGGCAACCCATTGCGTAGGCATACCAACCACACTGCTTTTTGCATTTATTTCAATGGACATGCATTAATTTGCATTTTTAAATGCTCCATTGCGCGCCCGAATACCAGGGAAAGACTTGAACAGTGTTGTGACGCTTCTGCCACCACCAATAAAACCGTCCGGGCTTTTCCCAATCCCACGCGCGCATGTGCAAAAGCGTTTGCCGAACGTCCCATAAGTCGCCGCGCCAAGCTGCAAAGTCCGCCAAGGCGCCAACAGGAATGCTTTCCACTCGATAATACCAATCATACGTCGTCGGTTGTATGGTGCGCACATAGTTCAATACGCAGCGTACCCAATATACACGCAAGTCTTTGCACCCGGCAAACCGCTTCACCACCAACCACACTGCTTTTTGCATTTTATTCAGTTGTCTGTCGTCAGCGCAATGTACTCCAAGCACTTGTCGAGCTTTGCTTCCAGATTTGCCACGCTGGTGGCAAGCTCGGCGAGGCGCTCGTTTGCCACATCAGGCGCGTGAGCGATCGGTCCGAGCACGTTGGTGCCACCGTACGCGGGTCCCGCATCGTTGTCCGTGCGGGCGCGCTTGTTGTTGGGGTTGAACTTTTCGTTGGGCTCCGCATCCAAAAAGCTGAACAGCCCGCAGCCGCCGAAGTCTTTACTGCACGACACAAATGTTTTGCCGGGGTTCTTTGCACTGTTGCTCAACTTGGGCTTGAGATCGCGCTCACACCAAGGACACTGGTACATGCCCGTAGGCGCGTTGAAGCGAGCGTTCCAATAGTTACACGCAGCCATCTTAACTCAAAAGATTTTGGTGGTATTTTTAATCAGCAAGCCGAATACTTTAAGGCACGTAGCCAACGAGTTGCAAACGTCGCAGCCGACGGTAACGTCACATCGACGACGCTCAACGAGCCAACGTTCACTCAATAGTGTGAACTGCCTGTGAAGCCGCGCAATGCGAACGCTCCAATCAAGGAACGGAAGATGACGTCTTAGTTCAAGGTAGGGGAACGTGGGGTAAGTGGGATCCCGCCAGATCATTCGCGCATACAGTATCACTTTGCGCGCCCAGTACACGCGCAAGTCCTTTGGTAGCTGGTTGCGCAAACACACCAACCACACTGCTTTTTGCATTTTTTATTCGCTAGCCGACTCCGCGCTGCTGCCGTCCCCAAAATAATCGGGGGGAAACACTGCACGTACAGCTGCCCCCAACTCCCACCGTGCAAACACGGCGCCGTCCACAACCAGCTGGTCGTCCAGAAAGCGCAAATGATGATTCCAATGCAAGTTTGTGAACAAACGTTTTTCGTTGACCCAAAACTCGAGCAACATGCCAGCGCCACTAAAGTGCAACACAGGGGCGCGAACGGACATGGCAACCCCTGATGAGTCGGCTATGAAAGTTGTTTTGGTGCCGGTGGAAGAATACCAGCGCCTGCTTGAGCGCGCAATTCATGCACCCAAAATGCCACCACCACTAACGGCAAAACAAAAGAGCAAAATTCACGATGCCATGATGGACGCGAGCATGGTGGAGATCAAGCGTCGACTGGCAACGTTGCAACCGCAAGCCGTGCAAGAATTGGCAGCGCAAAGCCTGAATCACCATTAATAAACGCTTGCGTCCGGAATACTCGCAACAGCAAGAAACCCTGCGCCCCCTGCAACATACGGCACTGCAAAATCTTGCAAACTCTGAGCTTGCCAAGGAAAACGCTGTCCAGCAACAAAGTACGCTGTAATAACCCCAGCCAAGGGTGCCGCATACACGCCAGCTTGAACCGCAGCCAATGCCGCAACCGGCCACATCAATAACCCTTCAATAAAACTCATGTTTGCGTTTCAAGTCAAAAGAAAAATGCAAAAAAATAAATATTGAACGACTTACAGGGTGGTCAGGGTAACCAGGGTAAAAGTGACAAAAAAATTATACAGTATAAGTAGGACAAATATATTATAGTTTTTCCCAAATTTGAACTGACCCCTGACCACTTATTTTTGGCGCCAAAATTACTTTATGGATATGAAGCCGGAGTATGGCGCCTTTATGGCAGACGGTCACCGGCTATGGTTCCTAGCTGTCCTAATGCGCACGGAGGTATCGTTTTTCACAAAGGCGTATCCCATTCGATGTGCTGGGATGCTGCGTGGGATAGCTCGTGCGCACCCGCACGATAGTGCTGAAGTGCAGCGACAAAGAGGTGCGCTGCGCTGTGCCATGACCAAAGTTTTCGTTATGTGTGACGGCGCAGTAGTTGAAGATATAGCCCGCTTAAGTCAAGTTGTTCGCTTTGATCGAGCGTTACAAGCTGTGTTACGGTTTACTGGGTTGCTGGAATATACACTCACTCGTGAACGGCTGTTGCGCTATGCGCAGTCTCCTCATCGCAATATTCACGCTAAGTTAGCGAGCCGTGAACTAGGCATTCATTGAATCGATAAAGGGTGTCATTTGTTCCAATTTGCGCGCGCATGAAACGCAGCAAACTGGCAAATCTTGAACAGCAGCGCGTGAAAAAGGACAGGCGCACACTATGCACGTGTTTGTTCGGGGTCGCCAAAGTCCATGAAGCTGGCGCGTGGTGTTGGTTACCTTGGACGGCGCAGCAACTTGTAGTAGCATGGTGGCGAATTTCGCATCGGCGCTGTCCGACTTTGTTGCGGGAGTTGTTGGCTGCCACGCGCATGTTGCGTCAAGCCGGAGAAATTTGCCACTTTTATCATGGGATGGATCAAATGGGACAGTGGTACAGCCATCGCCTGGCGTGGCATCGGCGCACACCTTTTGGGACATGGTATGTTGACGGCACGTCGATCAAAGCTGAAGTTTTCCAACCTGAGAGTGTGGGACTAGTAAACTTCTTTTTTGCCTGAATGGAGCGGCTCCGTACAGAGTCGAGCAACGTGCGGCTGCCGTGCGATGTTGTAGCGCAGCTGTGTGCACATGATGGTGTTGTTTCGGCTGCCACTGAAGCACGGTTGGCTGGAGCTTGCACGCACTACACACTGGGAGGCGCACCGTTTCGCATGGGTGTCACCGATCTGATTGTTGTGCGCGAGGTACTTGCGCAAGCATATCAGCATGACGACGTGTCATTTTGGGAGTCTGGCTGCCGGCTGCCCCTGATTCGTCCATGTTTGGTCGCGTCGATCAAGAACTGCTTTGTTGCCGATGCACTGTTTCGTGCTCGTCTTGTCTTTGATCTTGATTGTCGTGACACGACGGAAATTGGCACATTTCCCGGTTTTGACGGGGTGCGCCGCGTGTTGGTCGATTGGCTGGCTGTAGTTGCGCCCAACGAGCACGGAGACTGGGATGATGAGCGCGTTGTCATGTTTGTGGGTTCATTTGACGACAAAAATGTTAGCGTGCACATGTATTTTGTTGATGTTTGCTGGGAGCCAATCGAGCAGTCGCGGTTTCGCCACAATTTACAGTCGCTGGCACTGCTTAACGCGGAGTTGCGCAGCTATAATTTGCAGGCAGATCCGAGCATTAGCAGCAGTGGACTTAAATTGCCGTTCTGCGATAAGTTTTTACGCAACGGTGTTTGGCGCGGTGCGGTGATGACTGTTGGCGGACAGCAAGGGCTGACGCTGCCACTGCAATGGTCGCAATTGGCACAGTTGTGTGATCCTTTGGCTCAAGCGACGGATATTGCGTTCGCGCGCACAGTTAGCTTTACGCCGGCGGCTCCTAGTGTGCGGCGCCAGCAGCCGCATGCAGCGTTGGTTCGTATTGTGCATGCGGCGGGCGATACCGTTGCTCAACGGTTGATTGCTGTGTTTGCACCGTGGCGCGACGTGCAGTTCAAGCGAATTACGCAAACGCACGGCAAATATTTGTTGGTACCGCAGAGCAACAAATGCCCGCTCAAAACGGACGCCACGGATGTCCCCGCGCTGGAGCACGGCGGTGTGGGAAAGTGTTACATTGCAGTGGATGCGGTGGGGAGGTGTGTTATTCATTGTCACATTTGCGTGGGACGCACACTGGCGGTGGAAGGAGCGCCGATCGAGAGCGGGCTAGTTCACGAGATTGTGGCGCGGTTCAATGCTGAATGGGCACTGATGCCTGGCGAGTTGGTCATGCGCTTGCCGGTGGAGCTTACGGATGGGACGCAAATGCCTTATGCAGTGCTCAAGCAGCGCAGTTTCATCAGTCAAGTGCAGCGGCTCGGCGAGAGCATCAAGTTGCACGGCAAGAATCTGAAGTATGGAGATATTTGGTTGCAGCATCCCGGCGCGAATCGTTTTGATTTGGGGCTGGTGTGCGATCCCACTGGAATACTTGCGGATTATCGACAGTACAACACGTGGAGCAACTTCAACCCACGCACACTGCGCACGTCGGAGACTATGAGCACGTTATCGATTGACGAGCTGTGCGCGTACTTTCCCAATTGGCTGAGCATGCTGTATACCAATATTTGCGCGAACGATGACAATCTTTACGGCTATGCGTTGGCGTGGATGGCGCACATGGTGCAGCAGCCGGGCTTTAAGCCGGGAGTTGCACTGGTATTTCACGGCAGTCCTGGCTGTGGCAAGGGATTAACCGTGCAAATGCTGCTCAAAATGCTCGGCAAACCGTATGCGGTGCAGGTGGGCAGTGGGGATCTCACGGGCAATTTCAACAATTATTTGGCTGAGCGAGTTTTGGTGTTCGCCGATGAAGCTGTCAGCGCTCGGGAAAAGGATGCACAAAGCAAACTGAAGCAATTGGTTACCGAAAGCGAGCTAGTAGTGCGCGAGAAATATTTGGTGGATCGCACAGCCCGCACCTTCCAACGCTTCATATTTGCCAGCAACAACCCCGACGCGGTTTATTATCAAGCCGGCGAGCGGCGATTTGCCGTGTTTGCTGCGCGATTTCGTTTGCACGAGCGCAATTCACCAGACGAAATTGCGTTCCGCACTGCCGTGGCGGCGGAGACCGAGAATGTGCTTGCGCATGGTGCGTTGTATCAGTACTTACTGCGCTTCGATATCAGTCAGTGGCAACCGTCGCTGATTCCCGAAAGTCGCGGCATGTGGGAGCTGCAATATGAGAGTTTATCGTCGTACGAAAAGTTTATTTATCGCGTGCTGCAAAGCGGGCACTTAACCATGCGCGATTATGTGCTCGATGGCACTGGCTTTAGCAATGTCAGCAAACTTATTGAGGCAAATCACATGCGCGGGATCGCTGCGTGTGATCCGTTGGCATTGGGCTACAATGTGTTCGATGCGCGGCGCATTGCACAAGTGTTGCCCGCGGATTTGATGACGGCGGCGTTTGCACAGCAGTTCCCGCGACAAAAGGACGGGTACGAAGGTGCATTGTGGCGACAGTTGTACGAGCTGGTGGATGCTGGCACTTGGAAGCGAACGCGCGCCCGGTTTGAGGGTGGATTGCGGTTGCAGGTGTTTACGATGCCGGATCGTGACGTGTTGCAGCGTGCGTTTTTGTTGCGTCGAGGCAATGTCGACATGCGCATTTTCGGCGAGTGGGGCATTCAATAAAAATTTGCAAAAGTGTAGGGCAATGTCACAGATAGCACGCTTTGACTTTTGGGACGCTAACGAAGCAGCAGCCTATTGGATTGGTAAATGTAGTGTTGCGGATTGCCTCTACCAAAACAGTGCACTGGGGTTTTACGGAGACAAGTTGTTGATGGAGTATCAGCGCGTGTATGCACAATCGGTGTATCGAGCTCGCTCAGCAACACTGTATTGGATGTGGATGCGGGCGTCACATAAAGACATAATGCTCGTCATCGGCAGGCTAATTTATGCATCACGCAAGCAACCGCTCACGTGGGGCGTGAAGTTTCATAAATTGGGATAGCACGTTTGTTTCATTCACTCACTGTGATTTTAACGTTGTCGTGCCATTGATTCCAGTCTTGGCGGCGCGGGCATTCGTACAGTTCGTCCAAAATGAGCCGGCGGATATCGCGAACGATTCCCTTGCGTTTCAGCATCAACATTGCGGCGACGCGGCGCTCCTCCATGGCTGTGCCAGCACGAGCAAGCATCAACCGCCAGTCGTTGTCGGTTTTGCCGTATGTGGTGATCCAGCGCATGCTGGCGACGCGCATTGGCACGCTCGATACGTCGCCGAAGTCAGTCTTGTCGTAGCGTACCCGCGACACGTTGCCAAGTGTTTGGTGTGAGTTGACGAGGCGGTCGCCTATGGCGATATTGCTCTCGGTGGCGAAGTGCCACCAGCGAGCCTTAGCTGTGTCCATGGGACAGTAGTATGTTCCAACGTTGTCTTCTTCGCGCATCACCCTCTTCATCCTCAACGATTCATTAGTTCGCTCGCCCATATGTCGTCGTCGGCGACAGGGCTGCCGGACGCGATGTCCAAGTTGGGGTAGGCGCAGCTCGGAAAGCGCTTGAGGTGCGTCAAGATAAGGGGGCGCACGTTGCGGTGCACGCCCCAGCGGCGCAATAGTCCGGCGAGGGTGCGAGCGGCTGCCTTGCGTGCGGTGGTGCGGTGGTGCTGCTCTTCGCAGGCAACGCTAACCATGACGGTGTACTCCGCGTTCGTCATCCTCGAGTAGTTTATCCACGGCGCGTGACGTGCGATGTAACGAAAGGTGTCGAGCTCCTTTGACATGACTGGCAAAATAATTGCGTCGCGTTGACTGACGAGTATTAAACCCATGTCAGAGGCGCGCGACCGCAGTCAACGGTCAACGGTCAAGCATCTCAGGCGCCATGTGGTGGCACCCCGAATAGGACGTCGATAAGTCGTCCAACAAACGAAAAATTTGGTTTTCCAATCTTTATTTTTTGTCGTGTCCGACGTTTGGGACGCCAAACGCAAACGCCAACTATAATGGGAAAGTAAGGATTTCATGCTGCAGCGTCAAATCCCCTAAACAAATCAAAATAATGAGAAGTTTTGCGGGCAAAAAAATCAAACCAAAAAAAAAAAATACTATTAGTCAATCGCCGATAATAACAGCCTATGGAGCTGTTCGCCGGGTCTTCCTTGTTGAGGCGTTAAACCTGAAGACAACGACTCAGCCCGAATGTCGTAAAAATGGGACCGAATTTAACAGAGCAGTGTGGCAACTGTAATAATCGATGGAGCCTGAGAACCAGGATTTTCCAAAAGATGGGCACAGCCGTTGTCTACGTTAAGTTCGCTGTAGCCAGCCGGACGAATCTGGCTTTTAAAGTCAGCGTGGTTCACAGGAATTAGCGCCACAGTTGAAACCTGGGCAAATTTTTTTTTTGCTTGTGGGTTTTATCATTTTAATGTCCTGGTGCATTCCATATGGTTGTCATAATACCAACGCATGGCATGTTCCATATATGCGAGGGGAACATGCAATGATCGCCTTCATGCACCGTGCCGAAGGTTGTTCGAAACTGGCAGATTATTCTGCGAAGCTCAGCAGGTATGCTGGCGCCGTCTCCGTTATGTTTTAAGCAATGAGCTCTCCAAGTTTGATAACCGTATTGCTCTCTGTCGTCATCGGTGAGCACGCGGGCGTAGCCGTTGATTTTGCGCACCATCCACATGCGTGCGCGATTTGGTACGCCGCTATGTTTCAACACTAGCCACACCGCGTCCAGCGCGCCCGCTTGCATTTTGTATTATTTTAGCCGGCGTATTTTTACACGCGTCGCTTCGTACACTCGCCACGTGCGATAGCTTGCATTGCGGTTGTATCGAGTGGTTGTGTGCTTCCAAAGGTACACTGGACAGAGATTGAAATTATGCATTGTACGATACGTCCATGACCATGATTTCAACTCTGCCATCAATTTGTGCATCGTGACGTAAAAAAGTTGGCATAGTTCAACTACTACTGTTCGATTGGGTCGCAGCGCTCGTGCATATCGCATGATTCGCCGCACAAACGACACGCGCATGTCTTTGCACATCGCATTGCGCTTGAACACCAACCACAGTGCTTTTTGCATTTTTTCTCGCGTTTTGGTTTTAAAACGCGCGCGACAATGACAACGGTGGACAGCGCGATCATCACACCCATCGAGAATCTGCTCGTACAACTTCCCATGGGCGGCAGTCCGATGGGTCGCATGATGATTGGTGCCACACTTGGAGGGGGGGTTGCGTACTATTTGCGTCCGCTCGTGTCGTTTGACGAGGCTGGCAATCCCAAGCCGTTCATATTGTTTGACAGCGATAATCCTCAGGCTGCTGTTTTTCCGTGGTGGGGCTTCATTGTGCTGCCAGCCGTGGCGCTTGGAATGTTTATATAAACACCATGCAAAAAGCGCTATGGCTCGTTGTTAAGCGCGGCGGCTACTATCGCGACGTGCGCGTGCATATAGTCAAGCGCATTATGCAATTTGCTCGTGCAGTGCAGCGTGGCGATCGTGACGTGTGCGTTAACTGTGGCATGTCGTACTGCTTTGTTTGCCATCGCGACTTCTCTGGCGGGCAAAGTGGTGAAGTTTCGAGAGCTTTCATGTATTGGCGGCGGCACCAAGACTGCGTTATGGCGCAAGTGCTTAGCTTCGGTCTCATGGCAAATTGGCTCGTTCGTGATCCTAAAACAGGGAAATTGTCAAACTTTAGTAATTTGCGCAACGTTAAGCAATGAATCAGTGGGCTCTTGCTGCTACCAAGTTTGACAACTTTAAGTTGCGCTTTCGCGAAGAGTTGCTGCAAGCTGGTGCCGATGCCGAAAAGCTTGACTCACTCACTTGGGACGATGCGGCACCCCATTTTATCACTGCGTTGCACCTTAAAGTGTTTGTTGCTCGGCGAGAGCTGGACATGCTTGAAGCACTCGCAGTTGCTGGCGAGCAGGATGCTGCCATTGCGGTGTGGAAATCCCTCAGCGCTGAGCGACGAGAGCTGCTGCTGCGCTACATGGATTTTTTCTTGGACACTGTGAGTGCTGCATAAACGAGCATGGAAGGGGTCCCTGATGAGATGTTCCAATCGGACACGCAATCGTTCCCGCGTGAGGACCCGCGCATCACTGCAGATTTGGCTAAGCAGCACGCACAAGCGCTAAAACAGCAAAAAGCAGAAGATGCTGAAATGGCAAAAACGCGCAAACGTGAGGAAGTGCAAGTGAAAAAGGCGCTGGCTATCCCCACAGTCATGCAACGCCAGGACGCCGTTAAGCACGCCAGCCGCGGCGTTCGCGAGCGTGAGCTGACTGCGCTGAAGATTCGCTTGTACTTCAAAAAGCTTAGTCACAAGATTTCGATGAAAGAGCCCAAAACATTGCCGAAGGACGATGCGGCACTGCTGGAGTTGCTCGCGACCGTGGAATGTGAGTTACAAAGTAATGGTGGCATTGAACAAGCAGGAGCAATGTTTGTCAACGGCTGCTTCGCTCTCGAAGCGGTCACCCAACAGTTCAACCCGCTGGGGTTGATGCTGAGTGGACCTGCTGCCAGTTTGACTCAAACTGTTGCCGCCAACAAGGACAAGTGGGACGAGCTAATCACGGAGCTGGCGATCGCCAATGCTGAATGGTTTATGATGGGACCCGGCAAGCGCTGTTTGTTATTTGTCGTGCAAATGGTGCACACCGTGGACCAAGCTAACAAAGCTGCTGTGGCGCGCGGTAGCTCAAAGCCGGTGCCGAAAGAAAAGGAAGAGGCAGTCGCGGATTTATAAAATGTCATGCGTGGGGCTTGTCAACTTGAAATAAATTGGTGGGCATGTCTGCTTTGCAACGCGCTTATGAGTATGAAGTCGGACGCGTGGTGACAAACACGCCACAACATGGGGCAGCGCATTGGACTTGGATGCGAGGTTGTGCCCGTGTATTCCATCTATCTTCGTCACGTGCGCGTTCGGCTACTCTATACTGGATGTGGATGCGCAAAGTACACAAAGATTTATTGCCCGTCATTGGCAAGTTGATATATGCGTCACGTAACAACCCCGAGCTGTGGCATGTTTCGGCTGTGTTAAAGTAAATCGTCGGCGAGCATGCTGTCGATGTCTGCTTGCGTCCAGTACAGCTCGAAACTATTGCCATGGCGAGCAAAGTCAGCGCCAATGTAGCACAACTCCATTTCCTCTTTGTTGGCTTCCTCTGTACTTGGTGCGATAAAATTGCAGCTGGTGAATCCCATCATCATGGCATCACGGATTGCTGTGCTGTACGCGATGCGCCAGTCAAGCTCGGCTGATTCGGTGCTGTCGGAAGAAAGTAGCTCGGGACTCGCCATACGTCCCAATGCCGGCTGGCACTCCAGTAGCTGTTGTCTGCTGGTACTTGTGCTCGCACCCCTAGCAAGCCGTTGGGATTGACGGGCGCTGCGTAACTGCTCTTTTCCCACGGCAAGTCGACGATGGGCGCAGTGGGTCTTGCTGATCCGAATCCGATACCGCCGCGGCTGCGAACAAAGCTGACACTGGCACCCGGGTACTTTTGGGGCTCTTGGTCGAGCGGGTACGGGCGGGCTGGGCGGTCTACACTAAGGTATCGATCGGTTATTCCACTGCTCATTTTACACGTGTCCAGCGCAGAAAAAGGTTTATTCAACGATGAGCTGTGTGGGCTGTTCGTCGTCGGAAGTGTCCAAGTCTAGCTTGCGCCGTGTGCGCTTGAGATGGTGGTCGCGAGCTGCCAAATCGCGGACTTGCCGTTCGCGAACTATAAGCCGCCTTTGCAGCAGTCCGACACGCATGTTGAGTGCGGCAATCTGCCGATCGCAGCTGAGCAACTGTTGGCGAATTTCTGATGGTGTATCCATGCCGCCTCTCTATGCAAATGTTTTTAGTACATTTGATTCCCGCGCGGCACGGCTTCTGCGACTGATCCTGCGGCGTAGCGTTGCCCAGCGCCGCCGTACATGGTCTCGTACGCATAAAACCCGACTCCCCCGGCTAAGTATCCTTGCGCAAGCAGCGTCATGCTTTGTCCTTGAAAGGGCAACCCGCCGATCATGTAGTACATGATTCCAGCAGCAATAGCGCCTGGCACGTAACCACTTCCGTCTGGGGCGATAGCCAAAACCGGCCACATATATATATCTGAGATGGGTACGGATGCAGCCATGTTTTACTTGGCATCACGCCTGAGAAAATTGTAGCCGCTGATGCCGCCAAAGCTGAAGCTGTCATCAGTGTAGTAGCTGCCATCATGCCCGCGAATGGCAGCGTCGGGAAACGATGAAGCCAATGCAGTGTCGGGCGGCAACTGACTGCCGAAGACTTGAGGTAATCGTCCAGGCTGGTCGTTTTGCATGGGCACGCCTTCCTGTGCTGATCGATAGTATGTACCGCGGTCAATTGGTACACTTGGCAACAATGTTTGTTTGAACCCCCATTTTTGTGCCATGATTCAAGCTTGGATGATGGAGGGGCAGAAAATCCAGGATGCTGACATTGCCCTGTTGCGTCTCACTGCCATGGTCATGAGTTTGTCTGCCGACAAGCTGATGCACGAAGGGTGTTTGCAAAGCAACGAAGCCATGAAGAGTACAGCCGAGCAAATGGCTCATAACGCAAACCAGTTATTTCGCTGGTTCCCACCCACGCACCCTGATAAGCTGGCTCCCTCGTCCCTTCAGTATCATGCAGTGTTTGCGCAATTTGAGCGATTTTTGGCTAAGGAAGTGGGTTGTCCGCCGCTACTTCCTGATGGTGCCCACCAAACGCTGCCTGAAGCTGCGCGTTCGCTCGAGTTTGCGGCTGGTACCCCGGAACCTGGCGAGGAGGATGAGCCATCGTGCAACTTGAGCTAAACTTACCTCTTTCGTGATGTAGTGCAAAATGAAATCTTTGTCTTCTCCTTCGCCTTTGACAAATCGGCTGTGCACGTTGGGCGTCATGTTGGGCACAAACTGCTCAAATACAGCAATGACTCCTTGCTTGCCGATTTGCACCATTGTAGTGTGGGCAATTTCCACCAGTATGTGCACATGCAGCCCATGGTTTTGTTTGCCGCCATGTTCAAATGCCGCCCGCAGCCGCACTCGATCCACCAGGTTTTGATTGTCCACTGCAAACGCTTGCTGGCTGTGTCCATTGTACTGGCGCAGCCACCACCATAAATATGGCGCTTCAACCATTTCCTCTACCGCCGTACGCATTGCTCCGATGTGAGCTTCGCTGTCAACATTGTAGTTCACCGTAATGTGAAAGTTGCTGTACTTCATGCTGCTCGCTTGAATATCAGCAACCAAGCGAGCCCCACTCCACACGCCGCACCAATCGAAAAAGCGAGGATGGCTGCCAAACCGGCGTGCTTCAACTGCACAAGCGTTGGTGATGGCGGCTTTTCGACACATGCACCAGGTTGCGGTGTTTTTACCCAGCTCGGACGCTCGAAGTTTTGCTGTTGTAGCACGGCTTCGGCTTTGCCCCATTTGCGCTCGAATGCTTGCGTGCCAGCAAAATTGACACTTGTTTTAGGATGGTAGCCCTCTGCAGGCTCCATTTTTAATATCCCGCAGGTTCACTACCTTGTGGTGCTAGCGACGGTGGTACGGCGCCATGGTTTACCCAAAAGTTAGTGAACTCCTCCAACTGCGCCGCGTTGACAGGAGCAGTGCGAATTGCCCACAAAGCCAGCTGTTTGGCAGTCGGATAAACCGCAATCACTGGTGCCAAAACTGTGTCAATGTAGAGCCCTAAAATATAGGGACTCATGTCGGCATTGCTTGTTATGTACGCATACACTACGGCGTTGGCTTTGCTCCACACCAGCATGCCCACGTCTGTGCACACATTTTTGGGAGTGGCAGCAATAAACGAGCGCAATTGCAGTGAATCGGCATTGAGTGCATTCACTTTGTTCTCCTGACACAAAGCGCTCGTTGGATCCCCAGAGAGTATTGGCGGACCCAATGGGGCAAAGACGGGAGGCTCAGTGTGAATGGGGCGCATGGGCGGGCGCAGTCCGACAGGTTTGCCAGGTGTGTAAATGGGAGTGGGCAATGCAGGCGGCAACGCCACTTCTGAACCGAGCATGCCGGTGGGGAGCCACGCTGGCGGAGGGTTCGGGAAACGCAGCGCCAATGTGGTGAGTCCGGGCGGTGAGCGAGCCCACATGGCGAACAGTTCTGGTTGGTTGGTTGCTGATGCAGCGCGCAGGTAAGCACTCAGCAGTTCCGGGTCACCTTGTGTAACTTGATGCAACTCCATTGTGGAATCGGGCGCCGTAAGCTCAGCAAAAAACGCATTCATGTCGGTGTTGTTTGCATTGCTAAACCACTTGTACACCAAGCGATTGCCATTCAGCCAATTGTGTATGTTGTAATCGGCACAAGGCGTGACAAATGAAATGTCGCCCGTCAAATGAGCGCGCTCGTTGATTGTTTCGGCTTGATACACTTGTTCAATCAAATCTCTGCATGCTTGCGGGCTTGGTCCCAGCGCAATGGGGCGATCGGTGGCTCCCATTGTCCATCCTGGAATCGAGTTCATTGCAGTGATGGCGCCTGGCTCATATGCAGCTTGAATAAGGTCACGCGTCCAGACGTCAAAGTTTGCCTTGACAAGTTGGGCTTCAGGACCTCCCCCCGGTTGGGCAGCATTGCGCAAAACGTCCCAGTTTTGGCAAGCATACATGTTAGCACTTGCGACGTCGAGCCACCCGGCTGCGCGCCCGTCCCAGCCCATCAAGTTTTTGGCATAATAAAACATGGTACCCTCCGGATTCGCGTACTGAAAGTATTGAGGCGGGTAAATTTCGCCCAAGGGATTCACAGTGGTGATGTTGAAAATGCTCGTTTGACCTTCAGCAGTTCCAGTTGCTGCTTCCATCATGTGCGGTCCAGTTAATAGTCCATGAAATACAAACTCCGCCTTGGGATCATCTCGCAACCAGCCTTCCTTTTCGCACACTTCATCGGTGAGCATGCCTGCGATCGACACTGCGTCCCATCGACGTCCTTTCGGATGTTCGCCTTTGTCCATGCAAGCATCAAAATTGGCGGTGGTAAGACGGCACCAGGTACTCTCAATAATAGTGGCGAGTGCTGTTAATAGTCCAAGAATACCACCGAATATTCCCGTGCTTAGTTTCATCGTTCGAGCGAGAGTACCCGTGAAGGCGGAATCCATCGCGTATGCCATTACCAAACTTATCAGCGCTGGTGGGACATTCTCGAGTGGTACCGAGTTAATTGCCAGATAGTTGCCCATGGCATACCCGATCGGGAGTGTGACTGATTGCGCACTGCGTTCAAAGTTGAGACCGGTCGGTCCAAAAATGTCTTCGGACGCGCGCGCCCAGAAAAACCCCACGCCAGCACTCCCCAGTTGCATGGCGATCTGAGCATCTGCGTTGACTGCTGCATTCACTTGTGGCGCCAGCAGCTGCAAATATGCACGCGCACTAATGGTGCCAAGGATCAACGGCACAAGAAACGCGATCATGCCAGTTTTGGCGCAAGGGTCGTAGTTGGTGGTGTCCTTTTCGTTCACTTCTTTCATGGCGTCAAATCCCCCGTTCACGTAACTTTCGCTGTAAGCTCTATCAACGGCTTCCTTCCAGCGGTCAACATTGCTTATTGTCAGATCGTTCCACAGTTGAGCAACATCTGAAGATCGCTGCATTCCAATCATATCACAATAGGGAAAGTTTTCTGGTCGGCAAATGTCTTCTTTGAACGGCGAAAACATCCATTGGTTATTGGGCTGCCGACCGACGGTCAGGTAAACATCCTGCACTTTGCTGTAATTATTGGCGAGCATTTCGTAGCCCAGCTGATCGTCGGTAAACAGCGGGTAGTTGCCGAATGATTTAAGGTCCGAGTTAAGCAACCCGTAGCCGAAGTGCAAAGCTCCTTTTGATGCATTCTTCATTGCTGGTCTACCGTCGGTGCGCACGGTGCTCCATGTGTATTGAGTTGGCTTGTTCAACTGTGTAGGCTTGAAGCCCCATTGGTCATAAATTTCGTCGCCCCCTTCGCCACCTCCCTCGATGCGGTCATAAGGGAGTATGCGAGTGGCGTTGTTTCCCATGGCGACGACTACTTTAGTCAGCTGAGAATTTATAAGTTGTTTTCGTCACGTAGTGCGCGACTAACCAGTTGAGCAGTTCCCGTTGCAGTTGTGGCTCACTCCAGTCCAGTGACCGCTCCAGGCGAAATGCAACGAGCGCTCCTTTCATTTGTGGCAGTACGTTGGCACCATCTGCATGTGTTTTGCGCAGTGTCTCCCAATAGGGATTGAATGTGTGCGCCTTTGGGTTGTAAGCGACGTAAATGTGTTTGTTGTCCTCCCCGCGTAAGTCCCATATGCGCCAGTTCTTTGTACCCAAGATTAACCCCACGGGTGCCGTCGTGCCGGCAACTTGCCCCGCCATGTCAACGTGGATTTTGATGTATGTTTCCTTGTTGAGTTCTTCCGCGTACAACAACACAAAGACAGGATCGTTTATGGCTGCGCCGCGCCGCAGATATTTTTCGCGGTCGCGCGTTCTATTGGACAACAGCAGCGCGCGGAGTTGCATAGTCTCGCTCATCGCGTCCACTGCGCTTGAGTTTGGGCTCAGGAAGAAAGCCCCCCAGTGCCAGAGTGAATAAACTGCTCCAATACCCGAATTCCGCTGTCCCAAAACCCCTCACAATTGCCATCGTCAGCCCCACTATTGCTGCAAGTATCAGCACCGCCGAATGCAAGGCAAACGTCATGCATGATCTCGTCATGCGTCCGCCCCGCACCCGATTGGCACGAACTCGTGTCACATTCCCCTCGAAATCGATGATCGCTTCCACTGGTGTGCGTTGTTGCGGCGGCAGCGGGTGGACTTGCATCGATACGAGTTCGCTTGGCTGCAGTTGGGGCTGCACTTGCTGTTCGTCGGGCGAGGAGTCCCGGGAGTTCGATTGCGTGTGCGGGTCCGAAGAGTTGCGCATCGCTGTTTAAATACGGCCACCGCAAATAAACAATGAGATTTGCCCACAGCACCACTATGTCTTCTCGCTTTTTTTTGCTCTTGAGTGGCGGGAAGTCAATGCCGAACGCGCCATGCATCATTATATCAAAAATGCGACGAAAACAGAAGTTGTAGTTGACGAAACTGTAGCGCACACCCGTACTGCGCACAGTGTATGCAAATGCCGGTTGCAGTTTAGCAAAGATCTCCTTCATGCGAAAGACAAAGCTGTCGGACACGCGCAATCCCAAACTGTGTGTGCCTTCGCCCAAATGCATGCGAATAGTCAGGTACTTCTCCAGGTACTTCTTGACAAAGTAGGGGCAATCGCCTATTGAGATGCGCGAATTGTCGATGTCCCACAGTAAAAAGCGGCACTCGTCTTTGGACAGACAGCGATTTTGTTCCCAGATCCACTCGGGATTGTGTTCATCACTAGCAAGTCGCCAGCGCCCGGTGAAGTCATAGTAGCGTTCTTGAATATGCGCAAAGTCTTGGGCGTTGATGCTGGGCTCTTGGCATCGCCACTGGCTGATTCGTTCGGCAAAGTAGGTTTCTCGTCGATAGGGCGCACTGTTGTTGTTTTTTTGCCGGGACAAAGCCAGTGTAAGATCAACGTCTTCCAAAAATGCGCCCACAACCGCGGATTCCTGCACAGGAGCTGCAAATTTGCGCGCACCAGATGCATCAAAGGTCTCCTTGAAAGTTGCAGTGCTAACCATGAGGCGACCGCACGAATCAACGCAGCCGCATTCCACACAAGTGGATTCGCCGCATTCATAATCAATACAGTAAGTGCGACCTCCGCACTCGACACAAGCACCCACCACACCATTATCCATGCGGCGGTTTTGGTGCCAAGAAAAACGGAGACCCCTTTGGCTCAGTTATTCATTAGTTCCGTCGCCCATACATCGTCGTCGCTTGGACACTGAAACTGCAAGCATCCGACGATGAGTGGACGTAGATCTTTGTGGATGCCCCGGCGTTTAAGGGATGCAGCCAACGCGCAGGCAGCGTGATCGCGGGCGATTCTCCTGTATGTGACCTCCGCGTCTGCCTTCAACGAGTCCGAGAACCACCAACCTGTGCACGAATGATCACGCATCATGGCGAGAACCTTCGACATAAAAACAAAAAAGTTGGTCAACTATTTTTCTTGTCCGCAACAAACAGTAAATCAATGGCGACACCCTATGCTGGTCAACGCACGGCGGCGCTGGCAACCGAAACGCAGGAAAGCCCCTATGTCGCGCAAAAACGCGCAGCATTGCTGGCAGTGCCCAACTATGATTATTTCATTGGTCCCGGCTATGATTTGATCCCCACGGACGACTTTTACGCGGGCTACCACATGGACGATCGCAGCCACGAGAGCATTTATGAGGGCGTGCATCGTCCGCGCAATCTGCCCAGCAACGCGCAAGATTTGTATCGTGACTATGACACCAGCAAGGGGCTGCCCGGCTTTCACTTGTGGAGCCCAGAGCGGCAAGCGCTCGACATTGCGCCTATTTTGCTCGAGCGCCGAATTCCGCAAGGAGATCAGCTCGCCACAAGCTTTGCAGCTTTGGGGCAATTGCCCACTGGCGATCGTTGGCACAACGGTCTTCGCACCGTAGATATTGGGGTCGTACAGCGGGATGCGGGCAATCGCATTGGTGTGCTATTCGGTCCTCCAACCTCGCGCGCCGCACAGCATCGCGGCAAAATTTTGAGCGTGTCGCCATTTTCCAAGTAAAGTTGAAACCAAATGAAAATGGAAGAAATGTGGCAGGAAGCGGTGTTGCAAGCACGGTTGCGTTATGTGCAATTCAAGAAAATGGCATGGATGTTCGAAACGCTCATTTGTGTGGTGGTGGCAGTTATATTGAATGTCGTGGATTTGTCGCCTGCACTCAGTGCGCTGATCTTTGTCTTTGCGCTGCTGCGTGTGCTGACGGAAGCACTGAATCATGATTACATTGCCCAACTGCACAATGTAGGCGATCAGTGGCGGTTGCTGTACCCGTTTATTTAGTCGGGGTCGTCCATCTCCATGATAATGGGAGCGTCGGGGTCACGTCGACCTCGCAAGAGCTGCTCGCGTTTGCTGCGAACTGTTTTCTTCGCTGCTTCTTTGCGTCGCACGGTTCCTGTTTTCGGTTCGGCTCGGACCTGCCTCCACATTTTGCTGAGTTCCTTGATCCACTTGGTCATGGGAATTTCAACGCCGCTGCGCTTTTGATCTTGGATTTGCCCCTCGAACTTAGTGCCCTCTGCAGCCTTGCGCAATTCATCGGCAAACTGCTGCACAACATTGCGCTGGCGATCAGGTGACAGATCTCCCTGTCGCAATGTCTCCCACAACACTTCAATGCGGTCAGGATCTAATGCTTGCTCAGCGGGTTGCTCTGGTTCAGGTTCAGGTTCCTTCACGGGTTCGGGTTCCTTAACGGGCTCAGGTTCGGGCTCAGCTGGTGCAGCAGCTTCAGCTGTTACTAGCGCTCGTTCCTCATTTTGTTCAGCTTCGATTTGTAAAACTTCGTCGGTGTCAATGTCCATTTCTCGCACCCCGGCTTCGGCGGCTTCTTCTCGCGCGGCGACTGCTTCAATTTGCGCTGCTGCTGCTTGACTATGTGCAGCTGCAGCTGCACGCGCCGCCCCCGCTTCGCGCCCGCGAGCTTGCTCAATTAAACCCATCAATTGTTGCTCATTTTGACGGACCTTTGCTATATCCAGCTCTGCCACAGTAGCGCGTTGCTGCAAGCGCGAACTTTCGTTTGTGATCGACTCCAGTTTCGCTTGCATGCGACCTTCCGCAGCTTTTTGCTCACGTTGAAAGCGCGCTTGGAACTCTGCTTGCTGACTGGCAAGCTGGGCTTCATGTGCTTGCTTTTGAGCAGAGAGCAATGTTTGCGTGTGCTTTTCGGATCGTTCCTGTGCTTTTTCAACGTCATGCTGTGCTTCGTCTGGGTTTCGCAGCAGCTCGTTGTAGTGTCGATCGGGGCGCAGCTCGCGCAACGTTGCTTGCATGTCTTTCATCAATTTGGCATTTTGATCCATTGCTTGCCGCGTTAGTTCGCGCGTGGTTTCCTGTTCGCCAGCTGCCAGCGCTCCAAACTCTTTGACGCGTCCGCCGATTTCTTCGCCCATCGCTTGAATTTGAGCTGTCAGTGCCAGCCCAAGCGCTTCTATGCTCTCTTCGTTTTGTACGATGACAACTTGAGGAGTGCCGGCTTCGCCACCGACTGCTTGAGGGTGAGGCGCAATGACAGGATCGTTGGTGGTGCTGTTTTGAGCGGCTTCCTGCTGGGGACGCACATGCGTGCTGGGGGGGACGACGTCAAATGCTGTTGCCACTTCATCGACTGCTGCCACATTTTGCGCCTGATCACCCTTGAATGCATAGTCTCTGCGATCTGCCTGCGATCCCGGGAAGGGATCGACCGTGGGTGCGTCCGGTCCCCCAAATGGCGGTTGGTCAGCACGACGCGTTTGCGCAGGTCGCATAAGTTCGCTGTGGTCGGGCTTCTTGGAGTTGTCGTCAAATTCGCCAGCGAACAAATCAAAGTCCTCCAAGAAATCGTCTTGACTCAAATCCCACCACGTAGTGCCCGTTTTGTCTTGCGCACGCTTGAGGTTGCCGTTGACAATGTACTTGAAGTACAAATAGTAGCCGTTTAGCGTGCTCGGCACACGATTGCTCAGCATGCTTAGCTGCAGCGCATACTGCGTGCGCTTGCGTGCAAACTGCTCAATGTACTCACTGACTTCTCCGTTGTGAGCTGCTGCATTGCCGCGTCCCCATAAAGTTTTGGCAGTGTCTTGATCGGTGCCGCGCCCCAGCAGCCAAAAGTAAAAGCGCCGTAAAAACTGGAACTTCACTTGATCTTCCACGGTGCCGCTCGCCATCTGCATTTTCCACAACGCCAATGCATTTTTTGAACCTTGATCGTCGGCATTGGCATACATGTGCTCCATCATGTTGTTCATTTGGCGCAGTTGTTGAGCGTTGGTCGGCTGAATCACATCGAGCTTGTGCTCTTCTTCAATGGGGGTGGGTCCGGCATGAAATTTGGGATTAGCAGCCCGCAGCTGTTCGCGCGCGCTAAAGCCGACCCCTTTTGGAACGCGCCGCATTTTTCTCCCTGCTGCAACAGAGCAAGAAAATATGGAGCTGGCTGCCCTCGGAGTTGGTGTTTATTTGGCTCGCTCGCTGTATACAGGCGCGCCAGTGAAGCTGGAGAAAACACCTGCGGAAGAATTCGCCACCATCATTGAGCGTCCGTATGATCTCAACATGCATGAGATGAGCCAGTTGGGCGCCATTATGCCACGCACGGGAGCCACCCGCGCTCGAGTGCCGTGGAACAAAAACTTCCCGCCCTACTATATTGCGCCCGACATTGAGCACGGTAGCATGGACGCGCCCACACACCGTTTGTACACCCTGCTTGCTAATGCGCAAGAGCACGAGCGCTTGACCACCATGGAGGAGGTCGCCCGCAATCGGCGACATTTCGCGCGCGATCGGGGCGTGCCGCTGTGGACTGCGTTCACGCGCGAGCTGGAGGTTCCGCAAGCGGACGGCAGTGTGCACACCACCAATCAGCTCGGCTTTCAGTGGATGCCACGCAATCCCACCGACAGCGACTGGAACGAAGCCGGGCTCATCGGCAAAGCGCTGCCTCCCATGCCGGTGTTGTTCACGCCCGACGCGGTGTTTATGACTGCGCCCGGTCAACCCTTTCGTCACGGCGCGGGTACGACTGTATAAAAAAAAATATGCAGAAAGCATTGTGGCTGGTGTTCAAGCGTAATGCGATGTGCAAAGATATGCGAGTAACATTTGTGCGACGAATAGTACACTATGTGCGAGCGGTGCCATCATACCTTGTACCATATAAATATGATAGCCCGAGGAACATGAGTCAATGGAAGCACCAGCCGGAGCTGGAAACTTGGTTATGGGCAAATGGAGGAGTGGTCTGGACCGTTACCCCATCGGTCATTTGGACACATGAGCAAACGCGACACTGCCGAAATGTATGGTACCGCAGGCGGCGAATGGGCGAGTCAACCCGTACAAAAATACGTCGCATCAAGTAAACAACAAAATATGGACGACAAGGGTCGGGAGTTTGTGCAACTTATGCGTATAGACAGCTTGATAAATCAGCTCAGCCAAGAACACGCCAAAAATGCAGAGATGACCAAGCGCATCATGGCGCTGGAAAAGCGACTAACCCGCTTCGAAGACATGTGCTTTCACTGTTCTCGTTGCAATTGGATCGGACCAGTGTTGCGTGAGGGAGATGTGCACTGCGCATTTAAGTAAACGCAAAATGGACACTTCAGGGGTGCCGTTAACGGGTGATCCCATGCGCGATGCGTTGACCATGCTCAACTATGCGCGTGACGAAAATGCACGGTTGCGCGAGCGTATAGCTTCACTCGAAGCACAGCTCAAGTTGTGTAACAGGCGCGGCGTCAATTGCGGCAGCTTGACTGAATGCGTGGTGTGCAGATATGCAGCTACAAATATGCCCACCTGCCACCTTTGTTTCGCATACGTGTGTGACGCGTGCCATCACATGCACGACTGTGCATTTTCTACGTCCGTAACAAAGTAAACACACCTCGACAACAATCATGTCAGGCGGCGCTTCCATCAATGCTGGCTTTTCGGGCTTGGGCATCTCCTCGCAGATGTCCCAGCTGTCAAGCGTCATCTTGGGCAAAAACACTGTGTACGCTCCCAAAGGCATGCAAGCTCTCAGCCCCACGCATCGTAACGAGAGCAACTTTTTGGCACCTGCCAATGGGGTGATCAACCCTGCATTCACCACGGGACTCAAGATCGTGTACTCGTTGCCCAAGACAAGCACATTGATCGGCAAGATTTGGAGTGAGATTCAGCTTGCTGCTGCGCAAACCAATCCCACCTTCACCCCCGCCGTGCCCGCGGACACCATCAGCAACCCTCAAGTTGCTGCGGTGGCTGCAGTGGGTGTTGTGCAGGCTGAGTACGTCAAGAATATTGGCGATTTGATCTTTGAGCAAATTTTGATGCGCTATGGGAGCACTGTGCTGCAGCAGTACAACAGCGAGTTCCAGGTGTTTCAGCGCCAGCTCACTCGCAACAACATCAACATCGAGTACATCAACGTGGAGGTGCTGGGCAACTTGCCCCCAGGAGGCAACACTGAGCAAACTCTTGTGGATGCTTTGTATCAAGGTGTCATTTTGCGCCACCCTGTCGAACACATGTGGTATGTGCAGCATGCCGATGAGTCATGGATGCCCGAAGCGCTTGCGTTGGAGGGGCAGTTGGAGTTCACACTGCGCGCGTTGGCAAACCTGATCGTGACGCGAACTGGCACTAACGCCGTGTTTGTGGGTGGCGCTTCGGTGCTGCCTGCCATCACCGATTTGCGGCTGCGCTACCAGGAGATCACCCTCAGCGCTGCAGAGAAGGAAAACCGCCTGCGCTTTTACAAGTCGCCGGAGGGATTGGTCAACTTGTTTCAGGACATCGAGGAGCAACCCGGCTTTCGCATTGCCGGTACCGGAGCGGGCGGCAATCTCAACTTTTTTGTGCCGCTCAGCAACTTCCGCCTGGACATGGCAGAAGTGATGTTTGTTGTGCGCATGGCACAAAACACTGGTGCGGTCACACTGCCCGGCTACGTGTTTCAAGCTGATCTGCGCGACTGGCGCGGCAGCCGAGCTGAAGCCAACACACAAACAGCAAGTTTGCTGGGCGGTGCTGGTGGGCACTTGGGTGTCAACTACCCCATTCTCACCTACAAGATGACTGCCGGGGGCAAGGACCTGCAAAACGACGTGCCGGAGCTGTACGGTCGCACGCACATTCGCAAGCAGTACCATCCCGACGCGCAAACGGGTGGAGGGGTGCACATGATTGCATTTGCCATCTACCCCGAGGACACCAAGAACGCTACCGGTCATGCAAGTGCTAGCGTGCTAGGGACGCTGGCTCTCAACATTGTGTGCGTCAATCCTGGCGCTGCCATCATCTTGCAGGTGGATGTGTGGTCCAAGTCCTACAACTTGATGCAAGCGCGCCGCGGTGGCATCAACAAGGCGCTTGCGTGATTTTTCCAATACACTGCGTGTTTATTTGCGAAATTGTTATTTTCTTGTTGTTTGTACTAGCAATTATGTCATTCGGATCTATAGCTGACAACACCAATTTCGATGCTTTTTCGCGGTTGCGCGTGAGCGACCCCACGAACTTGCTGTCTCTGCAAATGCTGTACGATCTAGAACCAACGCGGTTGGAACTTTTGTCGACTGGCACAGGCATCGCGCCTGCATTTGACACCACGGACACTACAGCACATTTAGATGTGGCTGCTGGGACAGGCGTGTCGAGTCTGCAATCGTATCAATACGTACGATACCAGCCGGGAAAGAGTCAACTCTTTTTTGCTGCATTTGTCATGGATGTGGCTGTTGTAGGGGCTTTAGCATGCATTGGTTACTTCGATGATGACAATGGCATATTTTTTGTGCGCGATGAAGTGGGCACCCTCAAATTTACTGTGCGCAACAGTTCAAGTGGCATGGTAGTAGATACCAATGTTGAGCAAGCTGCATGGAATCTCAACACATTGTCGACTCTCGATGTGACTTTGGCGCAATGTGTGGTATTTGATTTGCAATGTTTGGGCGCTGGACGCGTTCGGGTGGGCTTCGACATTGGTGGGATAATCGTGTATGTGCACGAATTTTTGTTCGCAAATATTGCGCCATTGCCGTTCATGCAAACTGCTAGTTTGCCATTCCGCGTTCGCCTTGTTACGACTGCTACAGCAACATTGTCGCGCCTGCAGTTCAAATGTGCCAGTATCATCAGTGAGGGAGGGCAAGACACCCTCAATGACCGCACATTTTCCGGACCCGACACGGCAGTCACAGCCGGCAATGGTGCGCGTACGCTGTTGCTAACACTGCGCCCCAAAGCGGTTGGTATCAATGGTTTGGCTACTCGCAATCATATCACCATTACGCAATTGAACTTGCTGGTGACTGGAAATAACGCTGTTTTGTGGGAATTGACAGTGGGCGGCAGTAATGTGCCTGGTGCATTTAGCGATGTGGCGGCTGGATTCAGCAACTTTGAAGTTGCACCGGCTGGCACTCACACGAATTTAACCGGCGGTTATGTAGTTGCTAGTGGCTATGCGGCAGCCGGCGGGCAAGTCAAGGAGTCTTTGGACAGGGAGCTGACAGCTACACACCCGTGCAGTTTGGACTCGGCAGGCGCTAACCTTTCTTTCACCACGTACACTTTGCTCGTAACCGGCATCGGCGGTACTTCAGCGACCCGCGCAAATCTCGAATTTAAGGAAGCTTGAATTTCTGTGTGCTGGCAGTCAAGTTAAACATGTGCGGCGAAATCATGCCGTGGCAGTTTCGGCACCATGTGGTGATCCGGTTGGGTGGTGCAGCTGTTCCGCCCAATGCAGGGCAGCCGGTCAATCGTGGCAACATTAATCTCAACCGTTTGATGCAACACATTGTTGAGATTCAGCTGACAGAGTATGCGTTGCGTGGAGGCAGCGGTGCTAGCAACCTGTGGCGCGTGAGTTTTCGAGGTAGCAATTTTACGGAAGAAGTGAGCACCAATGCAGCTGGCGATGGGCACTTGTTGACAATTCCGTCGCTCGTCAACACGCACGTGGTGTACCAAATGCCGCGCATTCTCAGCACAGATGTCAAGCAGGGCATCACGCATTTGAATGTGCACGTGATGGACGAATTTGGCGCTGAGGTGACCTTTACGGACATGACGTTGTACCTCACATTCATTATGAACGATCCTCACTGGACGATCCCGCAAGTCATTGCTGAGGACCACAACCGCATGGACTGGTGGCGCACGCAGCAGTTCAGCAGCCGCTTTCCCAACCCGCCTTGAGCATTTTCTGTGCGGTTATGCCAAACATGAGTGTTGTTCCGCTTAACCGTTTCCGCGGCACTGAAACTGGATTTTTGGGAGATGAGACTTCTGCCGATGGCAACAACCTCGCAGACACCACCGTCGTGCCTGGTCAATTCGTTGCCGCAACCGTAACTGTGGATCAGAAAGGGCGGATCACAGCCATCGCGTCGCCACCAAACAACGACAACGTTCTCACAGTGGCAGCACTTCCAGCCGACCGGGGCATTGTTGTCAGCGGAATTGTAGGCGCGTTCGGCACCGATATCTCCGTGTCCATGCTTGGCGCCCCGGTGTATCACGGCACCAACACTGGCACCGGCAATGGTGGGGTGGATTCGATCACATTTGGACCTAATGCTATAACAACCGGCGGTGCGGACGCTGTGGCGATTGGCGATGATGCGGCAGCAACAGCTCTTGGCGCTGTTGCCCTGGGACCTGACACTGACGCGACGGCTGCCGCTGCGCTTGCAGTTGGTGCTACGGCGCAAGCTACTGCTGCGGACGCTGTCGCAGTTGGTTCGACTGCAAATGCATCTGCTGTGGGTGCGGTTGCAATTGGCTCCGGTGCAATTGGAGCCGTTGCGAATGGCATTGCTATTGGCGAAGACTCAACAACTGCAGCAATCGCGGGTTCGATTTCGTTCAACGCTACTGGCACGGCTGCCAATGCGACCCCCGAGGCTGGGTTCCCGTTTGCGATTGGTTGCACCGGAGTGCACAGTGCAGGTGCACCTGCTGCGGCAGACGGCAAACTTTTGATGGTGATCAATGGTTTGACCTATCATGTTCACACAACGCTGATTCCTTAGTAAAGCAATAAATTCTTCATTGTGCTGACCAAAACGAAATGTCCACCACCGACGGCACACTTGCTGGATTTCGCAGTCCCTCGGATGGCTTTTTAGGCGATCGAGATCCAGATGATTTAACCGGCACCGTGACCAGCATCAACACAGGTGTGGGGTTAACTGGCGGTCCCATCACCATTGCCGGCACAGTCACGCTCACGGACACTGCTGTTGTGCCCGCGGCTTACACTAGTGCCGACATCACTGTTGATCAACAAGGTCGCATCACCGCAGCAGCCGATGGCAGCATGTCGGCTATGTTCGATCCTGCTGATCCTGTATTTCACGGCACTGGTACTTCAGCTGCAAATGGCGGTGTCGGATCCGTGACTATTGGTGTTAGTGCGAGTACAACAACAAGCACGTCGGTGGCTGTTGGTGATACTGCTGCTGCTGCGTTACGCGCCATTGCTATCGGACACAATGCCACAGCATCGTTTACCGATGCTACAGCTGTGGGAGAGAGTGCCACCGCTGTGCTAAATGGCACCGCGCTCGGTCACGGTGCCACTGCAAGCTTTCAAGAAGCAACCGCTCTGGGAGAACTGGCTACTGCGACTGCGCTTCAATCCACTGCAGTGGGACAATCTGCAAATGCGAACCAACCTCTAGCAACGGCGGTGGGTCACCTGAGCACAGCGTCTGGTCAGCGCGCCACTGCGATAGGCTTTGGAGCAGCAGCGACGTCCAGTTTCAATATTTCGCTTGGAGAGCAAGCTGTTTCCCCCGGCAATGACACGGCGCACGCTATTGGGCGCCTGACTCTTGCAAATGCAGCCAGTGCGCAAGCTTATGGTGCGTTTACTGACGCTACAGCCACAAGGGCTAATGCATTTGGCTATGCTGCCCAATGTATTGCAGCTGATGCCGCGGCATTTGGGAGCTCTGCCCTAGCAGATGTAGCAAGTGGGCTGGCTTTGGGGCACCTTGCTGACACAAATCTCGTGGTTAATTCCATTTCACTCAATGCCAGCGGTGTCGTAGGAAACGCTCAACCTGTTGCGGGGCACGAGCTTGCCATCGGCTTGGCTGCTGGTGCCGTGGTTGTTATCGGCACTTTCACCAACAGTCACAAACTGGGTGTTGTTATCAATGGCACGCAATACCACATTGCTTTGGATGCTGTGTGACGAGTAATTTATCATAGTCCGTCTCCTTGTGTTTTGACTCTGTCAAATGCTGTTTCGGCGGCAGCTTGTGTTCGCATGTGCGCTGCAATCAGGTGGCGGCGCCTGATGTGTTCCTGAATTTCTGCAATATCTGCTGCAGTTGTCAGACACATTTCGCCTTCTGCACAGTTTGCCGCATGGTACACGGCGATTTTGTCAAGACGTGATTGCCAGGTTGCCGCTTGTGCTTCTTGTGCCAGCGCGCCTGCTTCACTCATAGTGCTAGTTTGTTGTGGCTGCTAGAAATACACGTTTGTTTTGTTTTTTTCCATGCTTTTCCAGTTCAAAAAGAATGAGCATCGTTTCGAGTGCTCTCGGCTCGTTCCGGTCGGAAGCGTCGGGGTATCACGGGCAAGATCGGGGTGCGTCGCAGCTGAACACCAACACTGCTGAAATTGCCAGTAATGCTAGCAACATTAGTGCCAACTCGGCTGATGTAGCTTCCAATGTGGTGACGATCGGCACGAACGCAACAGGGATCGCAACGAATGCAACTAACATTGCCACAAACGCGACTAACATCGTCACCAACGTTACCGACATTGCCACTAACTTGACTGATATTGCCTCCAATGCTGCGCTCATTGCAGCCCTGATGGCACCGTGTGAGACAGTCACTTCCTTGCGCATGCCTGAAGGTACCACTGCCATTGGAGTGACACTGAAGTATGATGTTCTGTCCGACATTGATGGAAATTGGGGTGCTGTTGCGGGAGAGTATGTAGCTCCTAGGAATGGTTGGTATCTGTATGCGTTTTCAGGGTACAATCATCTCACTTGGACGATCATTGATTTTTTAAAGAACGATGTCGTAATCGTCCGGATAAGCCAGTATGGTGGACTACACTATACTGGGCTAATTCAGTTGGACGTAGACGATACGTTTGATGTGCGCCCAGGCACCTCGTACGTTCACTCTTCACCCAACTCGCCGCCTATCAGGAATTTGTTGACAATAAAGTGCTTTGCGGATCCTTAATTGTCTATTTTCTTGCTGCACATTTGTCAACTTTGCCATGTCGCATTCTGCCGGGCAGCTTGCTTCATTTCGCGGTGTTAGTTCTGGGTTCCTCGGCGATGCCAGCCAAGGCGGCATCGAGCTCGGCGCTGGCGCTAACGCTACAGCTGGTAGTGCCATAGCAGTTGGCGACATTTCGAATGCTACGAATCTTGATGCGATTGCCATTGGTCGCAATACATTTGCCACTGACGTTGAAGCTATCGCTATTGGCGACAGCGCTATTGCCGACAATTTTAGCTGTGTTGCCCTGGGAGCGCAGTCTTCAACTAATGGCATTGTTCAGTCCATGTCACTCAATGCTACTGGGGTGCTTGCTAGTGCGTTACCTTCCTCAACTGCGTTTCCTTTGGGTGTTGGTGTCAACACTGCCGGTGTCACAGGTGGAGCTGCTGCCGCAACGACAGCCAAACTTGGCGTTGTAATCAACGGTGCACAATACCACATCAACCTCACCCTTGTGCCATGATTTTTTCTGTTGTGTTCAACGCAAGCTCATCATGTCTTTCGTTACTGGTGCAATTGGTGCTTACCGCAGTCCTGTGGATGGCTTTTTGTGCGATACTACGCTTGGTTCGTCAGTCGCTGCCAGTGGCACTTTGTCTAGCGGCGACCCCGTTTTGCTGGGTTTGAACACCGATGTTGGTACTTTACCTCCTGTTCCCACTGCTGTTCGCCTCGGTGCCAATGCTGACACGCAAACTGCACGTGCTGTTGCTGTTGGCTCGGGTGCCAATGCGAGTGCGTTGGATTCTGTTGCTGTCGGCGATACTGCAGCTGCAAATCTCAGTGCTGTTGCTGTCGGGTCCGCCTCAGTTGCCAGTGCCAATGGCGGTGTTGCCGTCGGCAATGTTGCCGTGTCCTCCAACGTTCGTGCCGTCGCCATCGGTGCTAACACCATCAGTG
>SDBT01001310.1_pt1 | contig 43473 bp, 44 predicted proteins | sample 2277101 | NCBI WGS metagenome assembly SDBT01 (sample SAMN10404973, study PRJNA504765) | marine sediment metagenome | isolation source: marine sediment core GS10_PC15, 103 cmbsf | place: Arctic Ocean: Southern Knipovich Ridge | collected 2010
ATACTTGAAATCAAAAGCGTTGCTTCTCAAATATTCTAAGGAAACGGACGTCGTAACAATACTATTGCTTAAAGACCTCATAGAAGAAATGGAACATGTGGCTGATTCTTGCGACGACACAGCAGATTATGTCAGAATCTTAACAGTTTCTAGGGAAGCTCCCTAGTCTCCATTTTTGTTGTATTACCGTTCTTTTTTGAAGTGTAATTGTACGCTAAATTGGTGATTTATAAAAAAGTTTTAACATTTTGTGTGTGCTTTTTGTTTGCTCTTCTATGCTTTATGGAAAAACCTTAATCAGTCAAAGAAAAAACAAAATCAACCGAAGAATATAACATGAGAAAGGAATTCGATTTTTTCATCACGTGCTGACAATTAGTTTTTCTGAGATAAAGCCTCTGAAAATCTCGATATAAGAAATGTGGAAGACCATAAGGGCTAACAGGTTACTGGAAGACCACCAAAGAACTAGGATTTAGCTGAACCATTTCTTTTTCTCTATCATTTGGATGAGTTGTTTTAGTTTGTCAAAGGAGATTAGGGGATTAAACTGTCTCCACTTCCAACTTTCAGTTCCCCGCTTTCTTGTATAAAAGCAAAATCGAAGTTCCCTATGTCCGTCTTCCCATTCAATTAATTCAAATCCTTTCCAGTATTCTCTCACAGGATTGCTATCTTTGACAAATATCCCGTCTAACTTTTTAATTTCTTCCACAGAATATTTGTCGGTTTTTGGATGCTTAAATGTGCCACTGGATGGATATTTTTTCTTTATTTCCTCTGGAATTTCAGACATTTCTTTTATCCCATTCCCATGTTATGATTTTTCTTTAAATGTTTTAAGGATATTAAAAAAGGCGAATATAAAGAAATGAAGTAAGTCCTCGAAAAAGGCGGAAAAAGTTAAAGCAACTTCAGTTAGATAGAGCAAGATAACTTATGATGTTGGTGATTGATTGGATATATCTGAGTCAAGATGTAAATGTCCAATATGTAAACAATGGGATAAAGCAAAAAACATGCTTCCAGCAACTCTAAAAAATGCAAGATTTATAGACAGTGAAACAAAGAAACTGAAGCAAGGTACATGGGTGGGAAAAGCCCACTTGAAATGTATTAAGAAGTATAATCAGACCTACAAAGAAAAATATTCGATACGTGAATACGATGAACAAGGAAAATTCTTAGGAACAGTAACGCCAATATAATATGACCAAACATTATATTGGTCTTGATACTAAGGTCGTTTTCACGTAAGCTTTACTTCATAGCCTTTTCTTAGCTTTTTCTACTTCATCTCTACTTTTTTCCTTCATTTCTCACCAGAAAACTGTAACATTAGATTATCTCTGAATTTTGGTAACGTTTATTTCTTACATATTCTCTGTGTGAAAGAGTGGTACCCCAATCTAAAACTAGCTTATCTCCCCCAGATAGCAGTTTTATTAAAGGTTGGGGTACTACTTTCTAATTATCCAGAAAACTGTAACATTAGATTATCTCTTGTACAATCAAGTTTTGATAATTAGTCATAAGGTACAACCAATAACAGATTATGAAAGTACGGGAGTACCAAACTAGAAAGTTTTAATATAGTCTCTCATCTCACCATAAAACATAGTTATCGAAATTTCTCTTTTACCCTTTTGGCATTATGCGCCCACCTCACCTAGCTAGATGAAGTTTATGTGTTTGCTTATGAACCACATGAAGCCATCTATCGTTGTCAAGTCTGTATTAAGATCTTTAGCCATTTCATGAAGTTTATTATTAACAGCTTTGTAATTACAGCCAATGTCTCTATAGACTGTTGGAGAACAACGAAGAATTTTTAGTGTCTCTTTGGTTCTTCTGTTCCATACACAATACTTATCATCAAAAAAAGTGTGCAAAAGTCCAGTCAAAATCCCAGGGCCAATCCCAATAACCTTCTCATCTCCTTTTAATCCCATTCTAACCCTTACACCAACATCCAAATCTTCATTTTGAAGAAGCATAATTAACTTCGCAAGACGCTCAGGATCCTCCAAAGTCTTGTATCCAGATCGCTGAAGAGTTGTCCACGACAGATTATTTCTAAACAAAAGCCAATCCTTGAAAGTACGTTTTAAATAATCAAAATCAAGAAGCTTCTCAATAGAAAACCGTTTACGAAAATTCTCATAAGCACCCTTCTTGGCAGATATCCAAGCATCAACAGACCTGAAAACTATCCCATCACCAACATAAACTGGATTAAACTTCTTGAATTCAAAAAACAAGGTATCTAAATTAATATCATCTTGCTTTATCTCAATCTGTTTATCTTTTTTCACGGATTTCACTCGATTAATAATTACTCTCTTGGGTTTGAGAAATGTCTTACAATCTGGACAAAATCTATCTTTAGTGTATTGTTCAAGAGATACAACTTTTCCACACTTTCTGCACTCAAACTGTACAACCATCAAAATGACCCCCCATCTATTACTATTCTTTGAGTGTTATCTAACTTAAACCTAATACTCTAAACTTCATTTCAAACCGAAAATCTGGCACACCCTCACATATTCTCGAAGGTTAGTATCTACCTAAAGATTCCTATGTTTGTCGCCATTGTGGCTATGTTCTCCCAAAGAAAGATGCTGTTGTTTCTGGTTATGATTCTCAGTCTAGTCTAAGTCATATTCATTGTCCTAAGTGCGGAAAAAGTTAAAGCAAGTTCGACTAGAATGAACAAAGTCATGAACTGCTGGGGAATAAGGTTGATAAAAAACTCCATGGCTCTGAAAAAGACCATTTTCATATTATACGGCGTTATTCTTGTTGTGATTGGAAACATAAATCAGCTTCTTAAAAATCAAGTAATTTCTATAATCCTCGTGTTGTCAATCATAGTTTTCTTTGTTGTCCTAATTTGGATTCTTGTACAATTCAAACTGAGAAAAGCCTCTGAAAATCTAAATGCAAAAAAGGCGGAAAATCATAAGAGCCAAAAAGACTAACTAGGCAAGTTCCCTATTAGGGGAACGTTTGGGGAGAAAAGAGGATACGGATTTGTGTGAGAATAATAACCTAATTGAGCGATTACTAGATTGTGAGAAAGAATTAGCGAATCGCAAATATGATTTGGATACATGGACTTATTCTTTAGAGGAATTATCAGAAATTGAGGACGCTTTTGCAACCAATGGGCTAATCAATCTGGATAGCAAGACGTTTTTGGACATTGGAACGGATTGTGTCAAACCACTCTACATTGCACTCAAATTCAAGCCAGATAAAATCATAGGGATAAGTGAAGACCTTTCTGTTTATTCTTTTGAGTCAGACCTTAAACAGAAATCTAAACTTTTTACAAAGACGCAGATTGGATTTTACAATTGTAGTTTGTTTAATAATGTAACTCTTGACAAAATCCTAAAAGAAGAAGAAATAAGAGAATTTGACTTCGTGTTAGTTAGCAAAACTTTGCACCATCTTAGAACTGGAAAATGTATTGCCGAAGAACGAGATAAAAAACACACCCATGAAAAGGACGAGACTGAAGAGTGTTGCTTATACGAATTTGAGGAAAAAATAATTTTTGAAAGACTGTTTGAATTGGGAAAAAGAGTGATAGTGTATGAGTGGTTCGCCCCTAACGAAGAGGATGCTGATAAGGTACGCGGAAGGGGGGGTCACTTTACAATCAAAGAATGGCTGAAAATATTCAAGTATCTTTCTGAAAACTATAAAGTCAGGTTGGTTAACCCACAACAATTTTCTATAAACAACAAAAATCTAAGCATGATTAATTCAATGCTTAGGCAAGTAGATTGCATCTGTTTTTATGTTGAAAAGTTAACCTAAAGAAATGCAGAAAAAGTTAAAGCTGAACCCAGAAGCACAGTTGAGAACAGATGACTATGAAATTAGACAAAAACCTATTTTTATGTTAAAATAAGTAAGTCTAAACTAACGTATACCAGAGCATACACCACGCTAGCAAGACTCGCGATAACCATCATCGAAATGAATACACCAATCTTAAGCGCGTTTTTCTTCTGCATTTTTCATCAAACGCGCAGTTATACCTAATGACATATTACTTGTTGCGGTGTACTGGATGAGACAGACAAGTAATCAAATGCACATTTGTTTCTGTAAACGCTAAAACAACGGCATATACAGACGTGAAAAAACGAAATTACTGGAAACGTGCCTGAAAAAATATACTAGATTTCGGTTGAGAACAGAAATTCTTGCGAACATAACAGGGAAAAAGCAAAAAGAACATTTTCAGTCTCATTTTTGTGCCTTGAACTTATCCCAACAATGCATTATGTCTCGCATGAGTTCTGGTTGTATGTCATAGAATTCGTTTATTCTTCCCTCTGGAAAGAACATTCTGATCATAACTTCCCGCCCAAGCCTCTCCATCTTTAGTATGCTTGCTTCTGGCTTCTTTGGAAGGATGCCCTTGTGTTTTTCGTAGAATTTCTCGAGTGTGGGCTTGATACAATCCTCTATCAGATGCTTGTTCGTTTTGTTTTCGAGATGTGGGAAGCCCATCTTGAAGGAGTAATCGATTATGTCCTTTCTTCCTGAATAGTTGAGGATGACGCTGTCCAAAACTTTCTTGTTAGGTATCGCAGTGATGTTGTATGTAGGCGTGTAGATTTTGGTGTAGTTGATTGTAATCTCCTTCACTTCGCCCTCAACATCTCCGATTCTCACGTAGTCTCTTACCATGAAAGGTCTAGAAATCATGATGTAGAAACCCGCCAAGAAGTTACCTACCGTTTGAGTGGACGCAAAACCTATGGCGGTCCCTGTCAAAGCTCCGCCCGCAAGAAACAAGTCTGTGGGCACATTGAATAGACCCATGAGCGCAACTACGCCCCCTGCAACAGTAACTAATCTGGCAACTAACTTCAAAATGTTGATCGCGTGAGGCTCCATGTTTACCTTTTTTCCATATCTGGATACTGCCCTTCGGATCAGCTTGTCGAGAACAAAAGTCACGGCGACGATAACTAGCGATATCACTATGGTAACGAGGTGTTCAGTCGTTATGAAATCGAGAACCATATTAGACACCATTTAATGGAGAGTGAAAAAGCAATGTTAAACAAAAACCTTTCTATATCATTAAATGGCTCCAAAGCAACAGAAATAAGAAACTGAAATAATAAACTGTGGTGAAATAAGAGCGACTAGGCAATGCCAAACACTATTCGAGTAAAGACGTGGCAAGAATTTAAGGCACTAGCTATGCCAGGAATCCTAAAAGTGTCGTCTACATCATCGTCCAAAGCATCCCCGCTAGAAACCATACTGGACTAAAACTCATCTTGCCCGTCGAAGGTGCCCAAATCATATTCACAGACACTGCCAAAGGAGACTAGATGAGAAGAACAAAAATTCCAGTTCGCACAGACAAGAAAGGAAAACGCTTTCTTACAGACGAGGACATAACTTTTCTTAAGAACAAACCTTGAAATTAAGAATCTGCAAATCTTTTCCTATTGGACAGCCTAAAGAAAACTCAACTTTTTCTTAAAAAAATAATGAAAAAAGGATGGTTTGCCGGGTCAACATTAGACCCGACGCGAGACTTTGTTGAACATTGTTTCGTTTATCGTGTAGTCAACTTACGGTGTGAACATCGACAGTAAAGTTTCGGTGTGAACCACGTTGGGGTGCGCTTCAATCATCTCGTAGATGATCTTTGTGAGCTCTTCGGAATTGTCTGCTTCTATAACTGCGATTGCATCAAACCTTCCCAGAACCGAGTTAGCCATCGTCACGCCCTTTATCTTCCTCGACTGCACGATCTCCTCCGAAGTACCGGGCCTCATAATCAAGAGTACGAAAGCCCTAATTTTTTTGCTGCGGAGATCTTTTGAAGCCAACAGTGTTTCTCTCCTTTTAGAAGAGCGTGATCGCAGTTTCGGTGTGGACGATGTTTGGGTCTTTTTCGATTACTTTGTAAACGAATTCGTTGAGTGTTTCTAGGTCTGGGGCTTCTAAGACAACTATGACGTCGTGTCGTCCGTAAACGGAGTCTGCATGCAGGACATTTTGGAACCGCATTTTGATGGCTTTGACTACGTCCTCGGATGTTCCTGGTCGTGTTTCGATTAGTAGATATGCTTTCATGCTTATTCACCTCTCTCCATATTCTTTTTTAATAGTCTAAGTATTTCATTATTTCCCACGGGGTAACATAGAGGCAGTACTGGTTCCAGTCGTTTGTCTTGTAGTCTATGAACGCGTCGAATATGTGGCTTCCAAGAGTCTTATGAACTACCTCGTCGCTCTGCATTGCCTCTAGAGCCTCTTTGAGGGTTGTTGGCAACTCCTCAATTCCAAGTGCATGTCTCCTTTCAGGACTCAACTCGTAAACGTCCTCGTCAACAGGGTCACCTGGATCAAGTTTCTTCTTTATGCCGTCAAGCCCAGCCATTAAGATACATGACAGAGCTAAGTATGAGTTGCATGACGGATCAGCGGAACGCAATTCAGCGCGTTTTGCTGCGGCGTGCTCGGGACCTTTGAAGTATACCGGAACACGTATCATTGCTGATCTGTTGCGGCGGGACCACATTATGTAAATGGGAGCCTCAAAACCGGGCACAAGTCGCTTGTAAGAGTTTACGGTGGGACAAGTCACAGCAGTTATTGCTCTAGCGTGTTCTAGTAAGCCTCCGATGAAGTATCTGCCGGTCTGGCTCATCTCAGCGTACTCGTCTGTTTCGTCATACATCACGTTCGTTTTGCCATTCCACAAAGAAGCGTGAATGTGCATGCCACTGGCGTTGTCAAGGTAAACTGGTTTGGGCATGAAAGTAGCGATTAATCCGTGCTTCTTTGCAATGTTTTTGGCAACGAACTTGTAGAGAAGTGTCCTGTCAGCGGTTTTCACTAACTCTCCGTACTTGAAGTCAATTTCAATCTGTCCTGCCGTAGCAACTTCGTGGTGGTGCATTTCGATTTCTATGTCAAAGTTATCTTCTAGTATCGAGGCAACTTCGTTTCGGTACTCAACGGTTGTGTCCTCTGGTGGCGGTCTGAAGTATGCCTCTTTTGGTCTTAGTGTTTGGTTTCCTGGGGTGGTTTCTGGGGATTGAGGTACAACTCGTGGTGCGCCCCATGAGTCTCCTGCGCCACCTTTTGGGCTTACCCACATGTCCCAAACAAGGTTTGTTGGGTCGATGGATTTGAAGACAAAGTATTCTAGTTCTGGACCGAAGAAGCCTGTGTAGCCCATGTCTGCTGCTGCTTTTACTGCGTTTCTTGCTACGTATCCTCTTGGATCTACAACTGAGGGTTTGTTGCCTCCGAAGGCTTCGTAGATGTCTCCTAGGATTATGGCGCTTCTTTGGTGTTCGCCAGTTGTCCATGGGATGATAGCTAATGTTGTTGGGTCGGGTTTGAGAATCATGTCGGATTCTTGTATGCTTTTGAAGCCTCGTACAGATGATCCGTCGAAGCCGATGCCGTCGGTTAGGACTTGTCCTTCTGTGTAGTGTCTTGTGGGTATAACTACATCCTGCATTAGACCTCGCATGTCTACGAAGGCTGTGTGTACCCATCGTATTTTGTTTTTCTTCAGGGTTTCTTTGGCTGTGGTAATCGCATCCATGTTACTCACCATTCATTCAGTTGAATGTGAAATTATTACATGTTTATATATAAACCTTTCTAATAATCTGAAGGAAAGCTTATATGTGTGTTTGGTTAATGAACAAGTGTTCACGATGAAACAAAAAAGCAGATTGTTTCATAGACAATCCTTCAATGAAGGAGGAACTAGAAACTGACTTACACTTCCCATAAAGTGGATGATATTGACCGCAAAATCATGCGCTTACTACAAGAGGATGCCAGAAAAAGCTTCAACAAAATAGCTGACAGCCTAGGGATAGCCGTTGGAACCGCATACAACCGCGTGAAGATCCTAGAAGATAGAGGCGTCTTGAAGGGCTACACGATAATGTTGGATTCCGCTAAACTGGGTTACGGCTTGACGGCTCTCATACTCATTGAAGCAGAGGGGCGGTATCTTCCAGAAGTTGAAAAAGAGCTTTCTAAGCTCGACGAGGTAATATGCATCTACGACATCACCGGAGACTACGACATAGCAGTAGTTGCGAGATTCAAGAACAGGGCTACACTAAACAGCTTCATAAAATCGGCGCTGAAGATGCCTCACGTGACCCGAACAGTTACAAACGTTGTACTCAATGTTGTCAAGGAAGACTTCAGAGTAAAAGTGTAAAAACGCAAAGGCTCTGTAAATATCCAATTTTTTGTTTTCTATTCTAGCCTTCTGTAGATTACTGTGAATATGAAGATGCCTGCGGCAGTGAAGACTATGACGCCGCTTGTTGCCACGTTGTAGACTGCTGAGAGTAGTATGCCTGTTGTCATGCTGAGTGTTCCGAAGCCTATGGCAGCCAATGTTGTTCCTTTGAATGAACGGTTCAGTTGGAGCGCAGAGAGTCCAGGTAACACTAGGAGGGCGACTACAAGAATTACGCCTATCACTTTTATGGAAAGCACAATTGTGATGGCCACCAACAAGTTGAAGGTTAATGACAGCAGACGGACAGGGATGCCCATAAGCCGGGCGCCTTCTTCGTCAAAGGTCATAGAAAGAAGCTCCTTGTAGAAGATTCCCAGAATCAGTATCGTTGATATTCCAAGAATTGACACTATGATGAGGTCTGTTTGGTCGATGGTGAGAATTGAACCGAACAGAAAACTGAAAAGCTCAACATTGAATCCACCTGCCAAGCTTATTATTATTAGACCTGTGGAAAACCCTACTGCCAACATCACGGCTATGGCAGAGTCAGACTGAGCCAAACCCCTCTTTTTCATGTAAGATATGCCCAAAACCGCTAAGATCGAAACAAGCAAAGCAGTTAAGATCGGGTTGATACCCAAAAACAACCCCAAAGCTATGCCCCCAAAAGCAGTGTGCGCTATTCCGTCGCCTATCATCGCTTCCTTTCGCAGTATCAGAAAAAGACCAACCCATGCACAAGTCAAGGCTACTATAATTCCGCCTAAGAGTGCATTCTGGAAGAACTGGAACCCAAAAAGTCTGAAAACGTCAACAAGTTCATTCATCTTCAAAAACTCGCTTACATTCATGCTCGTGGAAGACAAAGTGGAAGTGTTCGCCGTAGGCTTTCCTTAGAACCTCGTTTGGTTTCAAGTCTTCTGTTATTTCAGCCGTGTTAACCCATCGGTTCATGCACATGACCTTGGACATTCTGCAGAAAACCGCTGTCAAATCATGGGTCACTAGCATGATGGTTATGCCCTTAGCAACATTAAGGTCGCTAAGTTTCTTGTAGAATTTCTCTTGTGTCCCAGCGTCCACGCCAACTATTGGCTCGTCCAATAAAATTATTTCAGGTTTCCTTACCAACGCTTTAGCCACGAAAACCCGCTGTTTCTGTCCTCCAGACAGTTGTCCAATCCTTCTGTTTGCAATGTCAGATATTCCCATGAACTTGAGGGCTTCATCCACAGCGTCCCAATCTTTTCGCTTCAAGGGTCTTCCCAAGTTGCCCCTGTTCACTCTGCCAAGAGACACCAGTTCTCTCACAGCCAACGGAAAATGAGGATCAAAATTAACTGCATGTTGAGGCACATAAGCAACTTTCTCCCATCGGGAAAAGGATTCTATGTCTTGACCAAATAGACGAATGGTTCCCCTTTTTTTCGGTAGAATATTCAAGAGGGCTAGGAGAAGAGTGGTTTTGCCTCCGCCATTGGGACCCACTATACCAACGTAGTCTCCTCTGTGGATTGTGAAATTGGCGTCTTCGATAACCACAGAATTTGATCTAGCTACCTGAAGGTCGGAAACCTCCAGCACAGGAATTTTTTCTTGCATAGAGCCCTCTTCAGTATTATCTAACGTTTCATTTCAACTTTCTTATGACGCTTCAAGTCCTATCTTCAGGTTTTCCAAATTTTTCTCCTGTTGCCCAAAATAATCTAAACCGTCCATGTCGCCGAGCATAAAGTAAAACTTCAATATATGCACATCCTGACCAGAAATGCGCTCCAGCTCATTCCTGAGGGTTTGAGCGGATTCGTCAGCGTAAACTGGATCCACATACACCACGTATGTCTCATGGTCCATCATCATTTCTACGAGGTTTGCGTATGTTGAGGCGCTTGGCTGCTCGTCTGCGGAGATGCCTATAACTCCATGCTGCTCAAAGCTGTACCTGTCCGCGAGATACCCAAAGGCAGAATGGGTAACAAAAATCTCTTCCTTAGCCTTGGTTGAGAGTCCACTCAGGTAATTGTTGTCCAGTTCTTCGAATCGTGTCTTCAAGTTTTGCCAACGTTCGGTGTAGTAATCCAGATTATTCGGGTCTTTCTGGACCAGAGACGCGTAAATGTTTTGAGCCTGCTGTTTTGCTATGAATGGGCTTATCCACGTGTGGGGGTCACGGGGTCCTTCATGCGCGTGGTCATCGTTTTCTTGTTCAGTTTTAAGAAGAGTTACTCCCTCAGTAGTTTCTATGATGATTTTGTTGCTTGAATCGATTATGGGGAGTATGTCGTCCTCGAACCAGTGGTCAAGGGATGCGCCGTTGTATATTATCACGTCAGCCTCGTCCAAGGCTAGGATGTCACCGAATGATGGCTGCCAATTGTGTACCTCAGTGTTGTCGGGTATAAGCTGCTTGACGGTTACTTGTTCTCCGCCTATTTGCTGGGCGAAAAAGGCGAGGGGATAGAACGTGGCTACAACTTTTAGTTTATCAGTTTCTGTTTTGTTTTGAAGTGAGTAGAAAGCGGTGGCAAATACTGCAGTTAAGACGATTACGGCTGTTGCGATTACAAAAAGTTTCTGGCGTTTATTCATACTTTGCTACCTTTTTGATGTTTATTATGTGGAACGTAGAAGTTTATTAAATTTTTGCTGTTTTTTATTAAAATGTATTTAAATGTATGTGCAGATGTTAATAACTTGGTGTGTAACGTGACCATCATCAGCGTTTCAGTTCCAGAAAAACTCCTAGAAAGAGTGGAGAACTCCATCCGGGAACAGGGGTTTGCGAACAGATCCGAGATTGTCCGGCAGGCTTTAAGAACATTCATTATGGAGAGCAGGAGCCTCAGGGAACTTGAGGGAGAAATCGCGGCTTCCATAACAATCATTTACGAACGAGATGCGACTAAGGGACAGATATCTGAAATCCAGCACAGCTTCGGAGATATAATCTCAACCTTTCTTCATGCCCACATAGATGAAGACCACTGTCTAGAAGTAATCGTGGTAAAAGGAGAAGCCGACAACATCAGAAAACTAGTGGAAGCATTCCGAACTAACGAGCAAATCAGCCAAATCAAAGTTTTCATACTAAAATCACCCAAAAAAGTGGCGTTGTAGCCGCAGTGATGATTAGAAACGCAACAAAAAACGACATAGAGGGGATACTGGAAATAGAAAAAGCCTCGTTCAAATGGTTCGACGGATTCTCGAAATCTCTATTTTATCAGTATCTAAATGAGTTTAGAGACGGATTCTTCGTTGTTTTGGGCAAATCTGGCTCAATCGTTGGCTACGCCATTTTGGCAGACAAGAAGGGTAATGGCTATTTACTTTCCATAGCAGTTCATCCAAAAAGCAGAAACCAAGGCATTGCAGCGTCACTGCTGGAGTATTTGGAGTCTAAATGTCGCGAAAAAGGCTTTCCCAAACTGATTTTAGAAGTGAGGGAAGACAACAAAAGAGCAATAGACGTTTACAAAAAACAGGGACTAGTCGAAGTAGCAACGAAGAAAGACTTCTATGGAGACGGAGTAGACGCTCTAGTAATGGAAAAAACTGTCTCAGACTAGTTAATAGGAAACATTTTCTGAAAAAATCGGAGCTAATCATACCTAGGGCAGTTCTACAGTGCCCGCGACTCGGAGTTTTCCGCCTTCTAGATACATCAAAACAGCAGTGTCGCCAGGACGGTGCACAATTTCTTTCTCCAAAGTCAAGGTTAGCGTCGTTTTGTGCCAGTCTCCCTCATCGCTGACGGCTTCAACTTTGCTGTTTAGGACTTGCATCCAGTGCCCCAAATGCAATACCATTCCCGTCTTTAATGGGCTAGACCAGTATTTGACAAGAGAAGCGCGTGCCTTAATCACTTTGGAGGCTTTAACTGTCGGGTCGCTTGTCAGCACCGTGCATCTGTCAACATCGTCTACCTTAACGTTTTTGAGTGCCAACCCAACCCTATCACCCTCGTATGCACAGTCGAACTCGTCGTCGTGCTTTTGAATGGAACGAGCCTGAGTCGTCTTCGTTCCCGGCAGCACACTCATCGTGACATGTTTCTGAACTACGCCGTTTGCGACTACGCCCAAGATGACGGCTCCTACACCCTTCACGTTGAAAGCATGATCCACAGGCACAGTTCCTAAGGGCTGTTCCTCATTCATAGACTTTGGATTCATTTGCGTTGCCTCAGCTAGGAGCATCTCTTTTAGTGCGGCTGGGTCGTCGGAGATAAACTTGTAATTCTCCAGAACTGTGCCCTTCACGAGAGGTTCAATCGTATCAGGGGATATGTAGTTTCGGAGAACGAAATAACCGTCTTTTAGTCCGCAGCATTGGAGCATCACAAGTGACTCACCCAAATAGGAGTTCAGTTCATCCACGACAACGATGGCTTTCTTGGCTATGGAGCAAGCGTAGAACAGCGGCGCTAGGCGCTCAGGGTAGCGTGTCGGTTCTATGAATGTTACTGTGTCCTCGCCCTTCTTTAGGTTATAAAGCGTGATGTCTGTTGAAGTGCCTTTTTTGCCTAAGGCGCTGCTGTAGTCCGGTTTGCCGAGAACCGCGACAGTTAGGTTTCCCATGAGATGAATTCCTCGCGAATTACCGCACCATGCTGCACGCTACAGATAAGGGTTATGGGCAATCTCGTTTCCAACAGTTCTAGTTATGCCATTATTCATGACAGCAACAATACTAGCGATTATAGCCTACAGAAGACAATTCAGCCAACGCTCTAATCTTTCGTTTCTTAACCAAATAACCTTTGTAAAATTGTGTGTTATGGTTAACTGTTTAGTTTTCCTTTAGCTAATTTAGCCATGCCGCTTTTCCATGCTTGTTCCGTTTTTTCTGTAATTGTTTTCTCGTCAAGTTCTGGAAAAATACCGTGCAACATTTGGTGGAGTATGGTGTACATTAGTTCAAGAAGTCCAGCGGGTGGCGGAGACTGTAGTTTGTTTCGGAAAAGTTTTTTTGATATACGAATCTGCCCCTTTTTGTTGATGTGTGCCCCGCACTCTTTTTGGCATGCAGCGCATGAACACAAATTGTAAGAGAAGTATAGTGCCCGAGTTTTTTGTTCAGAGTCCAATTTTGGTGTTGACTCTAAAACCACTAATGTTGCGTTGTAGAGCGCGTCCAAAATTTGTGCTTCGGTGCGTGTAATAGATAAGGGGTCATTCAGTAACGGGTATAATGATTCAATGCCTTTGTTGATGTCGTGTTTGCTGCTGTAGTCTAACCATTGTTTGTGAAGGAAATCAGCAAGTTCGAATTCAACTTTTTTCGTTCTTTTCACACTCCAATAATCGGTTATGCGCTGTCTTGAGGTATGGTTACATTATTCTCTGCTTACTAGAGATTAATAAACTTAGAAAATAGAGCCTCTTTCTTAACTGCGTGCCTTTTTCAGCAATTCTTTCTTAAAACATTTTGGACACGTAGAAAGAGGAAATGTTTCACATGAACCGTCCTCGAGTATTATTTTCATAATGTCTTCATCACTCAAATCGGCACCACAACTCACACACTTACGTTCACCCAAAGCCTAAACCCCTTTGTCCACAAAAAAATTTGAAACCAAGACTATAAACTTAATGCAAATATCAACAAAAACAAACATGAAATATCAATTGTTTTTTTGCTCTAGCACTTATAAAGTGCACGATAATGGAAGTGTTGAAAAATGTTCAGTTAATGTTAGATGCAAGAGTGTCTTCTTTTTTTCCTCGTTTCTTAAAATCCCAAACAACAGCAAAGAGGTTCTACAGTGGTGCGGGGAGTGGGATTCGCACCCAAATTTACCCTTAAAATATAGTTTCTTTAGAAATAAATGGTCAAGATGAGGTAAGTTCAACCATACTGGAGAGTTCTCCCGAAGTCCCAATTTTTAATAAGTTTTTTAGATTTTATGATATACCCATGAGATATATGCAGTTTCTAAAGATAAATTTTTTCTAAAAAAAGACATGACAAATTGCCATGGCTACCACTATCAAAAGAAGTTGACGCTTTAATTGGAGGCTGCAGCCAAAAAATAGCAACTTTCCTTCAGTTACTCAGAGAAACAGGTTACAAATCAGGTGAAGCATGGAGACTACAATGGATAAACCTTGACCTAGAGCATGGAATCTTAACAATCAACAAACCTGAAAAGAACGGTTTGCCACGCCAATTCAAAATCTCTGGAAAACTAATAGCTATGCTGAACATACTTCCCAAAACAGGACAGAAAATCTTTGGAAAAACTCAGCTAAAATACTTCAGAAAAAACTTTATGAAACAACGAAAGCGAGTAGCTCATAAACTGCAGAATCCACGAATAAACAAAATCTCTTTTCATACTCTGCGACATCTCTACGGATCGCTAGAATATTTCAAAACAAAAGATATCTTATATGTCAAAGAAAGGCTAGGACACAAGAGCATAACATCCACTCTTATTTACACGCACCTAGTAAACTTTGAAAGCAACGAATACCACACCGCAACATCTAAAAGTTTAAAACAAGATGAAGAGCTTCTAAAGGCAGGTTTCGAGTATGTCACCGAAAGAGATGGAATCAAAATCTTCAGAAAAAGAAAGTAGCTTAGAAGTTATCAGGAAAGACGATAACGGCGACTTCATAGTTAAAGACCGAGAAAGTGGAAACATTTGCACCATAGAGGATACTTACGCCGAAATGTTCCCCATGTGGGCAGGCAGAATACTGATAACTGCCGCCAACGAGAAATGGGCATTAATCGCAGCAAGAACCGCAACAGGTTTCGCATCATCCATCATCATGTCACCAGCAGAAGCATCAGTAGAATGTCTCGTTTCTCCAAAAGAAACACCGGACGGACGCCCAGGAGCCATAATCCAAATTTACCACACCTCAAGAGGCGATCTCAAGCACCAGATGAGCCTAAGAATTGGACAATGCATCATGACATGCCCAACAACAGCAGCCTTTGACGCTCTACCCAAAGCAAAAAGGAGAGTAAAAATAGGAAGAAGCCTACGCCTCTTCGGAGACGGCTTCCAGAAAAGTGGAGAAGTTGCCGGAAGGAAAGTTTGGCGCATCCCAGTTATGGAAGGCGAATTCGTGATTGAAAATGACTTCGGCATCATGAAGGCTGTCGCCAGCGGAAACATGCTCATCTTAGCAAAGGATTGGGAGTCTGCTCTCAAGGCAACGGAGGACGCTAAAGACGCCATTAGCAAGAATGTCCGGGGAGTAATTATGCCCTTCCCAGGTGGTCTCTGTAGAGCAGGATCGAAGATTGGATCCCTTAATTACAAGCTTCCTGCATCCACAAGTCATCAATACTGTCCCACCATCAAGAAATTGGCGCCAGACTCTAAGGTTTCAGATGACGTTAACAGCGTCTACGAGATTGTAATAAATGGCTTGAACCAGAGAGTTGTGAAAGCCGCAATGGGTGAAGGGATACAAGCTGCAATCAAAGTTCCAGGAGTTCTAAAGATTACGGCTGGAAACTACGGCGGCAAACTTGGTCCATACAAAGCATGGTTGAAAGAAGTTCTAGAGCTTGAATAATCTGTTATTGGATTATCCGTTTTACTCCACCAACTTTACGTATTCCTTGCCTTTACCTTCAAGAGAACCCACCAGAACACGGTAACGTTCTCGGCGGGTTACCTTTTCTGTGACACGTTCAAGTTTGCCCTTAGCTTGAATAATTTCGCCGTTTTCAGCTAGACTATCATAGAGACCCTCATACGAAACGATTTCAGTAACATTCACTGACTGTGCACCATCAAGAAACTTCACGTCTTTGACATGATAGACTGCGGGAAGAAAAAGGGAATCGGTGTTGTTGCTAACAACAGCACGTATTGTTACTTGACCACATGGATGGTAGGTCTTTTCGCCGTATTCTTCTGTAACCTCGTTTTCAAGCTTAACAGGATGAATAGAAACCCATCGATCCTCAAAAAATCCGAGATTCCACTTCCGCTCATAAAGATTCAAGGCTTCCTTAACAGTTAACGGATACTGCTCAGTCTTCTTGATGCACCAGTCTTCAAGAGCCTCTTCTTCGAGACGTTTCATGGGCAATTCAGAGCCACGGTTTTCAGTCAAGGCTTTATGCAGTGCCCAACTGTCTTTTACACCATACACTATTATGTCAAGGTCCGAAAACGTGGGTTGATGAATATCAAGAAGAAGTGAACCCGTTACCCCAAAATGCTCCTCGGAAACACCGCTTATTTTCTCTAAAAACCTTGTGAACCTGACCAGTTTCTCTTGTAACGAATCCAATTGCGAAGCTTGCCTCAGCTGAGCCAACTTCTGTTCTGGCTTGAAATGCTCCTTTATGATACGGTGCGGAACAGCAGTGAGGGTTATGTTATCCACAGGAGAATGAAACAAATAATGGGGGTAGTTTCTCTCAAGATAGTTGAAGGTTTCCAGCAGATTCGCAATTGTGTATTTCTGCAATATTCTGCTAAATTTCTTTTCGCCGCTTCCCCAAACACCGGACTCTGATGGCACATACTTGATGTAGGAGATAACCCGCTTGGACGGATGTAGTGGACCAACTACACAAAAAAAGAATCCTTCTCGGGTTTGAATGAAATCGCGGTCCCTGAAACCTCTCATGTTCTCACCAGTCTCAAAAAGAGATTATTATACTTAACCGAAAAGAATTGAGTCCGTGTAACAGCCCAAACAAGATAGAAGCAATCAACAGTCCTGCTGTTTTCGCTTTCCAAAAGGACTGATTCTCAATCCCAAGTCACATACCAAACTGAATAGCAATTGATAGTCAAGTTTTCTATTAACAGTTGCCTCTTTTCCAGAAATCGTGTTTTTTACATTTTAACAATTAATCGATGAAATGTAAATGTAAACTGTCTCAAACCGCGTGAGACAGGTCAGGACGTGCCGCCGTGTGTGTCAGGCACAACAGCCAAGAGGGACATACAAATCAGCATTTTTCAGGTTTCCACGGTCTTTTCATCTATTTGTGCGCGCAAAAGTGATTTCACGGGAGCCATTTTTGCTCAATCTCAGGTTAACTGCACGTTGAATTTCTTTCTCATGATTATTGATGGATGAGAAGCCTATAACTAATTAGCTTTCAGATAGTTTTAAATTGCCGGGATTTCAGCACATCTTAAGAATGGAAATGCTCAAAAATTATGGAAAACTTCAGTACTAATCAGCCTCTTTCGAGGCTACACAGAAATTTATTGAAGCGCATTAGACAAAAATACAAAAAAACATCCAATCCTATTTCAATACTTTTTGTGGTGCACAACGAAGAAGAAGTGATAGAAGAAACGATTCAGAGTTTTTTTCATGAAATAGATAATAAGGTCCCACCAAAAATCATTGTAGCAGAAGATGGAAGCGCTGACGATACAAAAAAACTTCTTTTAAACTTGAGCAAAACAATATCCATGACACTTGTGACAGGAAAAAATAAAAAAGGTTACATGAGAGCAACAAAGGATGGATTAATGCAAGTCAATTCTGACATTATTTTTATCACAGATTCAGATGGGCAGTTCGTCCCTTCAGATTTTTGGAAGCTATACGAAGAACTAGAAAACTATGACGTAATAATAGGTTGGAAGAAAAACCGCGCAGACCCTCCATGGCGAAAAATCATAGCCAAAAGTTACCACTTACTAGTCAGAATCGTTTTTAGACTTCCAATACACGATCCAAATACCGCTTTTCGAATAATAAGAAAGAAAGTATTAGACGACATAACTCATGAAACCCAGTATCTAAAATATAGTTTCTGGACTGAATTCACAGTTAGAGCGTTTAACAAAGGGTATAGAGTAACTGAAATTCCAATCAATCATAAAAAACGATTAAATGGAAAGTCGCATATCTATAGCCTAAATAAATTTCCTCAAATGCTAATTACACAAATTACAGGACTATTCAAACTTTGGAGGGAACTAAAAACCCGCAACTAAATAATCGCTAACTCTCCAGATAATTGTAATCAAAAAAATAAAACGGGTCATTTAGTTAGGAAATAATTACCCAATGCTAATCCATCAAGTTTAGAATTCTCAAATGTTTTCAAAGCTTGTAGGGGGGTGCAAACAATTGGGAAACCATGAAGATTCAATGAAGTGTTTAAAACACCTCCAACTCCAGTGCGTTCTTGAAAAACTTCAATAACTTTTCTATAGTCGATATTCCACATATCATTCACAGTTTGAGGTCTACATGTTTTATCGGCTGGATGGATTGCTGCAGAAATTTGGTCACGTTTTTCAGTTGTATCAAAAGCTCTAATCATATATGGTGAAGGTCTCGGATTAAGAAAATATTCACTTATACAATTCTCAATAATCGAAGGGGCAAATGGCATCCAAAAATCTCGATGTTTAATTGTGAAATTAATTTTTCCTATCACTTTTAAATCTCTTGGGTCTGCAAGTATTGATCGATTTCCCAAACCCCTAGGGCCCCATTCCATTCTTCCTTTAAACCGAGCAATTATTTTTCCTTCTGCAACATGCTCCCCAACAAGTGAATCAATTTCATCAATGTATTCGACATTACTAATCCAGCCAGTTTTTTTCAAGACTTGTTCAATTTTTTCATTCGAATAGCTTGGTCCGTAATAGATGTCTGTAATAGCAACTTTCTTTGCTTTAATTCCCTCGCGCTTACAATAATCAAAGTAAGCTTGAAGAGCAGCACCAACTGTAGTTCCACTATCTCCTGAATCGGGATAGAAGAAAGCTTGTTCTACTTCTGGAATTTCCGCTATTTTCTTATTTGCCTTCACATTGAGGAACACTCCACCTGCACAAACAATCTTGTGAACATCTGTAATCTCAATCGCCTTTTTTATCCAAGAGACAAGAAGTTCTTCGAGATGCATTTGAGCTGCTGCAGCAATATCATCAAATCGTCTACCACATAACATTGTCCTAAGTTTTGACTTGATAAAAGGACTTATGTTATTCTTAAATTCCAATGGTTTATCGGGATTTAGTATAATTATTCTTCTCATTTTATCTATTAGGCGCTGAGGTTTTCCATAAGGAGCTAGACCCATTGTTTTATACTCGTCATGCCAAGGTCTCAACCCTAAATGTGCAGTTATCATTCCATAAAATGCATTTCCCAATGAGTCAAAGTATGTAGAGCTAGCAATCCTTTCGATTTCCCCCGTTCTACCAATGCTAACAGTACTACTCAATCCATCTCCAGCGCCATCCGCTGTAAAAACAAGGGTATTTTCATCATAGTTCCACGGAGCTGAACGATAAGCAACAGAAGCATGAGCCAAATGGTGTTCTACGAAAACAATTTCTTTGTCTAACAAATCGAGTTTTTCCAAAATTTTTCTGATTTGCCTCATTTCTCTAAGTTTGTGGAGGTTTTTCACGTAGAAATTTGCGTATTTGTGACCGGCAACAAATGGAATATATCCAATCAGGTGCATAGCTTGCCAAATTCTATGATTTAACTTACTTTCTTTAGTCAAGTTTTCGGATGGAGTCTTTTTTGAACTTTTGGGGGTGACTCGAACCAAATTTACGATAGCGATAAGGTCGACTTCAGAGGGATGAATCTGTGCTATCCTGAACACTTCACCCATAGAGAGAGCAGGAGTTCCAGCATAATGTTTAATGTTGTTAAGTCTCTCCTCTTGTACGGCCGCAAGTACTCGTCCATCTCTTATTAGTGCTGCACTTGCATCATGTCCGTCATGAAAACTAAATATGGTAACATGTTTCTTGGACATTTTTTTCAGCAAAAGACTTTAGAAAAGTGGAAATATATAAATGAGATTGTTGCTTGGGGCTTTGGAGACATGCTGGTGGGACAATTTCCTAAAATAATTGTGGGTGACAAAGTTAAAAACCGAATTTTATCAGCAATTGGAATTGCATCAAAAAGTGGATATGCAATTTCGCTAGATGAAATTTCTCTGTTACTAATAGATAAGCTAGACCCAACTGAAATCCGAAAAAATATTGAAAACGACAAGCAATTATATGAATTATTCACTATTAAAAATGACCTTATTGTATTAAAGGGATATGAGAAACTCTTTGCAGAAAGAACAAGTAGAGACCAAGTTTCCAAAAGATTTTTAGAAACGGCAAAAGTATTTGTTAGCCAAGTAGTTCACCATTGCTCACACTTGAAACTGATTGGAGTCTGTGGGTCAATTGCATATAATAGTGCAGTAAAGTCTGATGATATAGACATTTTCTTGGTCTCTAAAAAGAAAAGACTGTGGGTCTCAATTTTTAAAATTTTTATTTTAGCTAGAGCTTTTAGTCTTAAAGCGTTTATTGAAGGAAAAAAAGTTACAATTTGTCTAAGCTACGCAATCACTGAGGAACAATTCGAAAAAGAAATGAAAACTAGGAGAAATTCTCTCTTTGCTCGAGAATTTTTGTCAATTCATGTTTTGGCAGGATTGACCTACTATAAAAAAACATTAGAAAAAAATACTTGGATCAAAAATATGTTCCCGAGGTTATATGGTTCTAAGTTGCGGGAGGTTCAACTACAAAAGAACGAAATGCGACTTACTAGTAAGCCAAGTGTAATTGGAACCGTCTCGAATTTTGGTATATACAAAATTTTACGATTTTACTTGTTACTCAAGGCATTTATGCTAAATTTAAGTTATAAAAAACTTCGCAGATTTAGGGCTTTGTTTGAAGCCATAATTACAACAAATTCATTAGTTTATACGTCTGAAAAATATCGCAAAAATGAAAAGATGTATGACACATTTGAAAACTAAGCGAATACAATAACATTAAATCAACTTGGAGACAATCAAGAAATAATATTGGTGGAACAATATGATCCCACTTAAACCAGGAGAAAAAATTATTAGAGAAACAAAACCTCATGCAACATCATTTCTGGATAGCCCATATTTCTGGGCAGGAATCTTAATTTTTTTCATAGGGGTTTTTGGGGGATTTGGAGCAAATAATATTTTTATCAGTTTTATTTTGATAGTGATTGGCTTTTTGCTTATTGGTTTTAGTTATATCCGAAGAGTTGCTGGCTACAAATTCTATCTGACAAATCAAAGAATCATTTCCAATTATAGGTTCGTAAGAAAACTTAATCGTGAAGTATCCTATGACGAGATAATAGACATTGTGCTGGAGAAGGGACTATTTGCAAAGATGTTTGGGTATGCTGACGTATGGTTATTTGGATATAGAGAAGAATGGATTGTTGGTAGAATGCGTGGAGTGCGCTTTGGAGATTGCGTTATAATAACTAATAAAGCATGGAAAACTAAATTAAAAGGATAATCTCGAAAAGTACCATTACTGACCGGTAATCACATGAAGATTCTACTCTTAAATCCACCACTTAATTTTGGAGTTTATAACCAAGCTGGAAGAATATATTTTGACAGATCATACCCGCCATTAGGATTAGCTTATATTGCTTCGGTGTTAGAGAAAGAAGGATTCGATGTTAAATTATTTGATTTTATGGATACTAGTCTTGAAGATATTGAAATGATTATAGAGAACGAAAAACCCCAGATAGTAGGGATAAGTTGCAACCTTACCGATTATAGATGGGGATCATTTAAAGTCGCTCAACTTGTTAAGCATATCAATCCAAAGATTAAGGTTGTTATGGGGGGTTGCCATGCTACTAATATGTATAAGCAAATCATTGAAAATTTTCCAGTAGATGTTATCGTGCGATTTGAGGGTGAGTTTACTTTTCTTGAACTTGCCAGAGCATTTGAGACCGGGTCTAATTTGGAAAGTGTTAAGGGTATTGTATTTAGAAAAGGGAAAAATGTCATTTCAACTGCGGATAAGCAGCCAATCATTGACTTAGATTCAATTCCTTTTCCTGCATATCACTTCTACAATTTGGAGATGTATACTAATTATCCTTCAGAACTTGGGTTCAAAGGGAAGAAAGTTAGTGAAATGAAAAGCATCAACATGATTACGAGTAGAGGTTGTCCTCATAATTGCCAATATTGTTCAGTTACAGCATTTTGGCGAAGAAACTTCAGAACTAGAGGAATAAAAAACGTCGTTGACGAGATTCAGTTTTTAAATAAACAATATGGAATTGAATATTTCGAGTTTTTTGATAGCGTCTTTACTCAGAACAAAGAAAGGGTAATTGCAATTTGTAAAGAAATAATCAACAACAAATTGGAGGTCTGTTGGGGATGTGTAACTAAAGTAGACTTGGTATCGGCAGATCTTCTCAAATGGATGGCAAAAGCAGGTTGCATTCGAATTAGTTATGGAGTAGAATCAGGGTCAGAATTGGTGCTTAAGGCTGTGAAAAAGAAACAAACAAGAACTCAAATTATTGAAGCATTTAAAATGACCCATGACGCAGGGATCTCCGCCAATGTCCTATTAATGATTGGAAATCCAAATGAGACAAATCAATCCATTGATGAAACAATTGAAATAGTAAATGCAGTAAAGCCTGACAAGATTCGAACTAATTTGGCTGCAATTTATCCTGGAACTGAATTGTATGAATTGTGTAAGCGAGTAGGCTATGTTGATGATGAATATTGGTTAACAACGAAGGGTGCTCCTATTTATGCTTTTGAGCATAGTGTGAAGCAGTTAAAGAAGTGGGAGAATAAAGTACTGTTTTCATATTTTCTGCAAAGAAAAAAAGTATTACGATTAATTAAGATTATTTTATATAGAACAATATTTAAAAATTTCAGAGAAATGATGCGCTCCACAGGTTTAATGACTGATGAAATCTTGGAAAAGATTGACCAAATAATTCACATTACATGACTAATTACGTTTATTTTTTTTGAATTTCATAGGAATTTTATTGAGGATTTTTTTAAAGTATGCCGTAACGTCATCTTGTTTTAACAATAATAAGAGAAATATGCCAAGAAATATGCTAACGATTAAACCCAAAATTCCTCTCATGTTCCAAATGAGCGCACTCTTAGACGGATCTAAACTCCATATTGTTTGCAGAACAGTTGGAAAAAAGCGTTCAGCTAAATGTTCGAATATGAATGGCCCCCAGTTGAACAAGGAAAAGGCATAAACTAAAATCTGAATGAATATCAATAAATAGAAATGCAGTTTTCGAGGATGATAAGCAAGTATTATGAGAAAAATAAAGGGTAGTGGATCAAGAAATGATTGTTCACTAATCCATCCATAGCTAATCATAAACATAATGTACAAAGAGACTATGGAGGTGCTGAGATTCAGGTCGTCCATTTTCTTTTTTCTTAACCAATATATTGCCACCAATCCCATAATCGGAATCCAGAGCATTCTGAAGATCCAATGTGTTCCTATGTCTAATGCGAGTAAAGCAAAAAAACTCCATACATTCATGCCCCCTCCCAGAATCAGAACCGGGTTATTCTCTAAAACGGGTGTAGAATAGAGTATGGTCTTAAGGAAGAACATGATGTCCCAATTAAAAACTACAAAAACTAAAGCTGTGAAAAGAGTCGGTAAAGAACAACAGATGAGTAAGAATTTACCTGCTTCTTTTTTATTTCGATTCCTGAGAATATACGCAAAGAATGCAGGTAAAATAATTAGTGGATAAATTTTTAGTGTGATAGCCGTTGCTAATAGAAGCGCACTAGCACTGGTTCTTTGTTTAATAATCGCATAAAAAGCTAGGAACGTAAGCAAAGCACTTAATGTGTTAATCTGCCCCCACAATGCTCCTATATATATGAAAAAACTCCAGGTTAAGGTAACTAGAAATATTTTCAAACCAGTCTTTCGACCAAATCGATTGGTAGCAAACACCCCAAGAGCATATGCTAAACCTAAATGAGCTAGTATCATTGGCAACTTGATAACAAAACGCCATACCTCCATACTATTGCCAAAGAAATTGTGAAAATGATATGCTACAGAACACCAAAGAGCCCACAAGGGAGGGTATCCAAGATGATGCGGAGGTTCATAGATGTTAATTCCTTGGGTCATCCATTTTCCAGTGTTGAACCAAACTTCATTATCATATGGAAGACCGGTCCAAAGAGACAGAATAACCTCAATTAGGAAAAATCCACCTAAAAGAACAAGGTACTTCCATTTGCTGTCGAACAACCCAACTTCAGACAAATTGACCATTCCAAGTTAATTTCTATATGTGAGAGATGTAACCTAAGCATTTGATCCAATATTCATAAAGATTTTTATAACACCGTTATAATTTATTTTTGTTTAACAGGTGATTGTGCAATTTGTCTACTACTCTGATTGTGGGAATTTGTGCACACAATGAAGAGTTAAACATCAGTAAGTTACTCAATAACATTCTTTTCAAACAAGAACTACCCCCAAAATCAGAGGTCTTGGTAGTATGCTCAGGCTGTACCGACGAGACCATCAAAATTGTACAGACGTTCCAGAAAAAAGATTCAAGAATAAAACTCGTAGTGGAGAAAAAAAGGAAAGGAAAAGCCTCAGCGGTTAATCAAATTTTTTCAAAAGCAAAGGGGGACATAATTCTTTTCATTTCAGCGGATACATTGCCAAATAAAAATTGTTTCCTTAAATTGATTTCCAAATTTGACGACCCAAAAATAGGCATTGTTTGTGGAAAGCCTGTGCCCACAAACAACACAACTTCCATTACAGGAAAGATTGTTAAACTTTTATGGAGTTTTCATGATCTGGTCTTTACTGAATTGAATAAGACAGGACAATTACGCCATGCCAGCGAAATTTTTTGTATTCGCAAAGGAATAGTCGATAAAATTCCTCAAGAAACGGTGAATGATGATGCTTACATTGCTTTAACCGCTAGGAAAAAAGGATGGAAAATTAGTTATGAACCTCAAGGAATTGTTTCGATGTGTGGTCCCCAAACAATTCCCGATTATATCAAACAAAGACGCAGAATATTATGGGGCCATCACCAAGTTAAAAAGCTCACAGGAAAATCTCCTCAATACTTTATCCACATGCTTTCACTCGATCCAACTAACGGGCTGAAATTAACTTTGAACTTATTTAGCCAAAACGGAATTCTCACTGTTTTAGCTTTTCTATTACTTGAAGTTATCATAAACTCTTTAGCAATCACAGATTCAATTTTTGGAAAATCTCATGTGAAATGGAGCATAGCAAAAACAACAAAAAAACTCAACAATAGCTAACTTTAATCTCCGAAATAGCGCTGTTCTATATAAATTTTTTTTCGGCTCGAAGACCTCTCCGAGAAACTATGATTGCCATCAAAGTCAATGTTATAAACACTAGTAATAAAGTGGATCTAAATTCTGGTATCTCTGAAGAATCCTGTATTTCTGAAACTTCAGGTGTTATCGGTATGCCCATGATTGTAATGGGCAGAATAGCTGTGTGTTCATAAATCAAGTAAATTGATCTATGTGTTACATTTTCATTTGATTGGTAGTGCCTAATATTTTCATCTTTTGGATATTCCCAAAAATTTCCATCATTAAGTGCTTTAGGAATTGTAACATTACAATAGCCAATTGTTTTTTCTTCACCTGACAATGAAAAATTTATTTGTTGTTGTTGCTGGTTGAAAACAAACTCTGAGACCGTTGAGTTACTTATCAGTGTAATATAAGCTTGGTTATATGTCATATTGTAATCTAAGGAAAACTCACTGTCAGAATTGTCTTCAAATTTGTTCAAATATGGAGAATAAGTTTTGACAAAAATCTTATCTTGTATTGGAGAAAATGTTAGAATCCTTAGATATCCATTTCCACCATTAGGTCTTCTATCTTGATAATTGGATAGCATTTGAATTACAGCATTTTCGCCTACCAAATCTGTTCTTACTTTCTCCATTTCTATATGACCACAAAGAACAAGAAAAATCTGATCAGCATATGGTTTCACAAGCTTTTCCCATATCCTGTTCCCCACATTTGCTCGAGGAGCACTGTCGTACCTTGACCAGTCTATATAGTAATGTGTTGAAACAATAACTCGTCGAGTAGGATAATAATCTATTATGTTCCCCGCCCATGCTAATACAGCATCACTCGGGTTGTTTTGAAGATGAAAAAATAGATAGTCATCTCCACCAGCAGAGAATAATTGATAGTTGTTTGTATTAATATTTTGAAATGCACCACCATACCAGATTTCATTCTTGTATCTCTCATATCCAAAGTATTTGTTATAATTGTAGAAGTCTCCTCCAGACTCTGCTCCATCATGATTTCCCGGTAGAACTCCATAAGGCACATTGCCGTCCAACTTGCTCAAGCTATTATTCGCATTTTCATACTCTTCAGTGATCCACCATTGGTCAACTATGTCTCCCAAATGCGTTACAAAAACGATATTCATAGATTCCTTGTTTTCAAGAATCCATTGTGTTTGATTATCGAAAATCCAAGGATACTCTTCAGAATAATATTGCGTATCTGGCAGAACTATAATGGTGAAATTTTCGAGATTATAAGAAGAGATAGTCCATGTTTCATCTACAGTGATTATTGAATTAGAATCTGCTTCAACACTTATTGTAAAATTGACCAGTAACCCTACCCAACTTAATTGTATTAATAGGAACGTTATCAATATAGAAATAATCTTCATTTAAACATTCAATGTATTAAAGAAATTTGACCAATAATAACGTTTCAGATTTCTAGACATTTTTGTTAATTGGAATTTAACCCAATAACAATTAAGCACCGTATGTTATAGAATTAACTTCATTTTTCAACTTTGCAATCTTCAAAAAAGGATTTATTGCGGTGGTAGTGAGTGTAGGTTGTTTCGCACAAATAAGGGAGACTTAGGTTACCTCCAATCATACCTAGACATTTTCTTTTGAGCTTTCAGAAAAACATAAAATATTGCCAAAAAAATAATAACGGACAAAATGAATTGCACGCGTATCCTGTTTTATCGTAAAACACGTTGAGACAGACGAAAAAGTGCCCTGATATAGCCATATTACCGTAACAGGTTACGTGAAACAAACGTGTTACAGAAATGTTACGGTAATGTATTGCGTTTCGTAATACGCTTGAGACAATCATGTTAAAATCACATTCCGTTTTTTAGGATTATATAATACATCATGCAACAAAAACGCGAAATATCTAAAATTTACCGATGACAACCGTGATACAGCAGTGAAATAACCTGAAAAAACGTCTCATTTGCCGTGAGAATCCATTAAAATGCTTATTTATTGTGTTACCGATTTATAGCAAAGGCTATTTTTTACATTTAGTTTACATATTTCTTTACAAAACAACAATGTTTTAGGCGTTTTTACGTTTCCAGATCCAAAAACAAGTTAACTGGCATCTTTGTTTGTCTGCTTCTAGCTAAAAGGGGGTCAGATAATTGCTGCGGTAGACAAAGAGCGGGTATTTTCATGAATGTTTGTTCAGTAATCACCTGTTAAAAGTTAATTTTCTTCAATTAAAGCAAAATGTTTATATGTAAAAATGTAATATTTTCAGGTTCTATTGAATAAAGGTGTATCGTATGGGAGCTACAGAAAAAGAAGACACTTTAGCAAACGTAGATGAGGTAGCTACTGAACTACGGAATCTACTCGAAAAAGCTGTGAAGAAAAACTTGACAGAGGACATGCTCTTTTCTGGGGGCATAGATACAAGCATTCTAGCAACCATAGCATCAGAACATGTTCGAATTAGGGGCTTCACTTGTGCATTCAAACAAGCTGAGGCATTGGACGTTAAATATGCTAAGCTGATGGCTAAGCAACTGAATATTGAACATTACATGAACCCATTCGATGCAGATGAAGTGTTTGAAGCAATCCCAGATGTTGTCAAAGTTTTGGGGTCCTTTGATCCCATGGAGGTCCGCAACAGCATAACTATCATGATCGGACTGAGGTTTGCTAAATCTTATGGCTCAACCAAATTGATTACTGGAGATGGAGCAGATGAACTCTTTGCGGGATACCACATGTATTACCGCCATGTTGGAAACAAGGAGAAGTTAAGCGCTATGTTGAAGAAAATGTGGGGCATAATGGCGTTTTCCGCGGTTCCTTTAGGCAAAAATTTGGGCATTGAAGTGAGACAGCCTTTCTTGGATCCAGATGTTAAAGCGTTTGCCATGAACTTGGACCCCCGATATAATGTTCAAGAGGAGCGAGGAGAAGTTTGGGGCAAATGGATTCTCCGCAAAGCTTACGAAGATGTGCTTCCGCCAGAAGTTAGATGGAGAGACAAAAACCCCATTGAAGTTGGTTCTGGCACCACGATTCTTCCTAAATTTATGGCAAAGAGGATTTCTGATTCAGATTTCGCAGCGAAAAAGAAAAAGATTCTAGAAACAGACAATGTTACAATCCGCGACAAGGAACAACTGGTTTACTATGAAGCATACAGAGATGTTGTAGGTGTACCTCACCCCAAAGACCCTGATGCTAGAACATGTCCTCAATGCAATTCTAACGTCGCCGAAAACGCTGTTGTATGCAGAACTTGTGGAGCATATCCGATTACAGCAAGTGGCAGATCAATAACCAACGAAAATGCTTACTCGGACAACTAAATTCGTGGCCCCACCTTTTTTTGTGATCCACAAACTTTGTGGGCTAATCCACATTTTCTTTTTTTAGTTCATATCATTTCAGGAAATGTTTAAAGGCGATAATAGTCTGCAAAGTTTGCTGTCTTTACGTTGAGGATGAACAATATGGTAACACAAGATTGGATTCCCAGAGACGGCGAAACCCTTCTCACTAAAGAGGGCTTCATCTTCTACGTATTTGGATACGAACACCCAGAAAATCGGGTTTTCGCATTTCTAAAATATATTCCATCTAACTTGACACATCATTTTCCTATACGTTTCCTTAAACAGAAATGGAACCTTGAAAACATAGAACTCTCCAGACCCGAAAAACTCTACACTGCCCAAAACTATCAAAAATTTTTGGCAACGTTCCGGAAAAATTTTTCGCATTACCTGTATTGCTGTCCGTTCAGGGGTAAAGAAGTTTTGAGCGTTCCCTTAGACCAAATAAAAAGAGTGTATTTGCCAAGTGAGTGTCTACAGGCGATATTTGAAAAAGAAATGAAAGATGCTTTGCAGAATGAAACTGTGGAGTTGGTTTCACTTCTTTCTACAAAATCGGAAGTTCCCATCCAAGAGTTTGGAATCCATGGATCAGTTGGCTTAAACATGCATTCTAAATATTCTGATATTGACATTGTGGTTTACGGTTCCCAGAACTTCAAAAAGTTAGAAATTACAGTGAATCAGCTTGCAGATGAAGGCGTGTTAACGCATGTTTTCACCAAAAAGATTGATCATGCAAGGAAACATAGGGGACGCTATAATGATAGACGTTTCGTGTACAATGCAGTAAGAAAATATGAAGAAATAAATGCTCAGCACGGAAAACTGAAGTACACTCCAGTTAAGAATGTTAGTTTCAGTTGTGAAGTTGTTGACGACAACGAAAACATGTTCCGACCAGCAATTTACCCAATCAAGAATTATCAACCAGAAGATTCGGCGTCAGAACTAGCGAATGAGATGGTTCCAGCAAGGGTGCTGTCTATGATTGGATACTACAGAAATGTGGCTCGAACGGGAGATGTTATTAAGGTTTCGGGGACGCTGGAGCGGGTCGAAAACGTTGAAACGGGCGAACAAAGCTATCAGGTTGTTGTGGGCACGGCTACACGCGAAAAAGAGTATATTGAACCTGTTTGATTTAGTTAACAACCAACACACTAAAACAATATAGCACCCAAACTTTCGGAAAACAAATAATCAACTTTCCTGCAAAAACAGAAAAAAGCTTGTTTTCAACAATCAACTGTTATTAGTCTCCTAATATGAAATGCTAAGTTGTGATGTGTTTAGTTGAAGCTCCGAGACCGTGACGCCATACTCACCAAGGACGGCATAATTTTCAGGGTTTACGGTTACATTCATCCTTCAGGCGCTTATGTTTGTGACCCAGAGTATGCGTCACCAAACATCTTCAAGTCCATTAATCCTAGGGCTAGGAGAGGCGAAAATGAGGCTCTTTACTACAAATTTTTTGTAGACGAAGGACTAAATCTTGTTCTAAACAAATTTCCTCAATACACAATTTTTTATGAACCATTACAGAAGTGTCTGGTAGGCGTAAACGAAGACGACATACTTGAAGCCCGTAAACCTGATGTTGGGTTACAACAGTTGCTTGCAAAAGAACCTGAAGACACGCTAGTAAAGGCGTTGCATGATTTGTTTACGCGGGTTTCGTCACAGTCAGGCTTGACAGAAAAAGATTTTGGGGTGTTTGGCTCTCTTCTGCATGGTTTTTATCATCCCAACTTTTCGGATTTAGATTTTATCGTTTACGGCAAAGAAAACATGAATAAGCTCTGTGAGGCACTAGAAACTCTTTACAGGGAAGATCCTTCTTTGCGAAACGAATTTGATCACATGAAGGCTGTTGAGTCGAAAGATTGGAAGTTCGTAAATTACAGCCTGAAAGAGTATCTTTGGCATCAAAGAAGAAAAATGATTTACGCTTACTTTGATTCTGAAGATGCGAGAAGAGTTGTTAAGGCAGAGTTTGAGCCCGTGAAGACTTGGAAAGAAAATGTCAACGAATACAATCCGTTCACGCGAATATTCCATGTAGGTTGGGTTAAAGCAGTAGTTGAGATAACTGACGATAAGGATGCGCCGTTTATTCCGTCGGTTTACCCGATTGAAGTAAAGGATGTTTTAGATGGACCAAAAGTTGATGACATCACGCGGATATTCTCGTATATGGAAGAGTTCAGGATGCAGGCGAAGAAGGGTGAACAGGTTTTGGTTGAAGGAAACCTTGAGAGGGTCGTAGATGGAACCAACGTGTTTCACCAGATTACCCTAAGTTATGGTCCCCGCTACTACGAACAAACCTTAAAGGTCATCAAAACGTAGATGCTAAACCGTTTACACTACTAACTGAAATAATATTTTGGCTAATCTCCAAAAAACTGCTATAACTACCTATTAGAAATCTTCATTAATCTAGGCTAATATTTCTTGTTGAATAGTTTCCTGTTCACTTTTATCTTTTAGTATTATTTTTTGAAATATTAATTGTTGTTTTGATAGGTCTATTTGCAATGTTTTTTGAGAGCAATCATAAGATAAGATCCAGCTGATCATCCAAAAAAGAGTACTTATGGGTAAAATAACTACGGAAATTAGCCGACGCCTTAAACCTTTATTATATGAATTTTTCATGGACTCCCTCAAACTATTGTTAATTTGGAACGTAAGTAATGATTCCGTGAACTGGGGTTGCTTGCAGCCCGTTCACTTCATTCCCTTGCCTTGATTGAAACTAGTTATTCAAAAAAAGCCTTATATGTAATATTAACAATATTGAAACATCTGAAGATATACAAAGAAAATATGGACAGTTCAAAAGCAAAAGGCACCTTTATCTAGATGTGTTAAACTGATTAATTCTTAGTTCATTTATTTGCATAAACTGGGCAATAGATAAATTGATTCGCGCGCAAGTGTTTAGGTTTGGGTTTAAATCTTTTTTAATAATATAACTCATAGAAGTTTTATGCCACATTTTTAAAAAAATGTGAATATATTACATTAATTGAGCCTAAAAATATATAAATTCAGATTTCAACAATTTTAAAAGATGTGTTATGAACAAATCGGAAATAATAGAAGCTATCGAAAATTTTGTCTCTAACTATTTAGCTTGTACTATTGGAATTACTGATAATCCCGAACGGCGTAGGAGTAAACATGGTAATCCTATGTATTGGCATGAATGGAAAGCGGATACCGAAACTATTGCCCGAAATGTCGAAAAACATTTCTTGTATAAGGGTATGAAAAGTGGCGGTGGCGGCGGAGACCATCCTAACTGTGTCTATATGTTCTAATCTCTCTTGAATCTAATCACCATTACACACCAAACTTCAACCATTTGTGTAGCCCTCTCCCCTATTTTCTGTTATCAAATTATGACGCATAGCATGCTTTGACGGTTAAAAATGACGCAGCCTTGATAGGGCTTACGTGTATGCTGAAATAACGTTGTGGTTAAATGATGTTACTAGTACAGAAATAATCGCAAATCAGGCTTCTTTTGCAAAAACATTGGTGCGGAGAGTGGGATTCGAACCCACGAACCCCTACGGGACAGCCGCCTCAGGGCTGCGCCTTTAACCTGGCTTGGCAACCCCCGCATCCTAAAGCAACAAGAGATAACATACCTGTAAGCCTGAAATTAAACCTTATCTAGCCGAACATCACCTTACGTTCTTGCTACGCCTAGGAACCCCAAAAAAACGTTCATAAAACTTTTACTTGCGAATCTCACAGTTAGTTGTTCAGGACTGAACTGGATTGAAGGCAATAATTTTGGCTGGAGGCATCGGAACTAGGCTTCGACCTCTCAGCTGTACTAGACCGAAGCTTCTGTTTCCAATATTGAACAAGCCTCTGCTAGATTGGACATTGGAAAGGTTGGTTGAAACAGGGGTTAGCGGGGTTACTTTGGCGGTAAAATATATGGCTGAAGTTTTCATGCAACGCTACGGCGAATCAACGCATGGAATGAAACTCTCATATTCCATAGAAAAGAAGCCCATGCGCACAGGCGGAGCCATCAAGTATGCTGAAGAACTTATTGGGCATGAAGAACCGTTTCTGGTCCTGAACGGCGACATATTCAGCACAATCGATTACACGGCTCTACTAAAGAAGCATAAAGAATCTAACGCAGTTGCGATGATAGCACTCTACAGAGTCGAAGACCCCAGCAGATACGGAACAGTAAAACTAACCGAAAACAGTCAGGTGACACAGTTCATAGAAAAAGCTCCTCCTGGAGAAGCCCCCAGCAACCTCATCAACGCCGGAGTATACGTGCTAGACCCCAAAATCTTCAATTACATTCCTGCTGGGCGGCCTGTCTCAATCGAACGTGAGGTATTCCCGAAATTGGCAAAAGAGGGAAAACTTTTCGGTCACGAATTCAAAGAAATTTGGATTGACATCGGAAAACCGGCAGATTACCTAAGAGCAAACAGAATATTGCTTGACGCGGAACCAAAAAAGCGGTTTCTCGCAAAGGACGTTAACATAGAGGAAGGAGCACAAATCAGCGACCCAGTTAGGGTTGACGCGGGAGTTAACGTCGGGCAAAACTCAAGAATAGGTCCATACGCAGTTATCGGGAGAGATGTGGTTTTGGGCAGAAATGTTAGCTTAGAAAATTCTGTGGTTTTCCCAGAGGTAACAATCTCGGATAATGCTTCAGTAAGGGGTGCGGTTATCGGAGAAGGAACAACAATAGGCAGAGGCGCAGAAATCAGCGAAGGATGCGTAATCGGCGATTACGTAACAATCATAGACAACGTTACACTCTCCAGAGACGTTACAGTTTGCCCATCCAAAGAGGTCACCGAGAACGTTCCAGAACACAAACGGATAATTTAAGCCCGAATGTTTTACAGTTTCTTGTTAACTTCAGCCAACATGTTTTTTCGCCTATTTAATCTGCTTGCAACAAAAATGTTCGCCACGTATTAATAATACAGTCAAGCAATTGGGTGGAGGAGAAAAAATGTCTAGGGTCATGAAGCTTGCAGGCAAAGACTTGGAATCGCCGGAGAAGAGGCGAGAATACACTGTTTGTGTTGTGGGTTGCGGAAGAACTGGTTTAGTTACCGCTTGCCTTTTTGCCGAAGCAGGCTTCAATGTTATTTGTGTTGATTCTAGCAGAATCACAGTTCACCAATTACAGAGAAGAAAGTCTCCTTTCACTGAATCTGATCTCCGCAAGTTCATAGAGTCACGTATAAAAGATAGCCATTTTATGGCAACAACCAACCTCAGAAAGGCGGTCTCAGAAAGCGACATAATAATAATTGGCATCCCAGCGTCTCTTGACAAAAAGAAGAAACCTGATTATTCAAGGCTCGAAAAGACATGCAGAGACGTCGGTATGAGCCTAAATTCCGGTTCTTTGATCATTTTCCAGAACACCATGGGTCCAGGTATGACCGAAACCTTGGCAAAGGAAATTCTTGAAAACGCCTCCGGGTTAGAGGCTGGAACAGACTTCGGTCTGGCATATTCTTCTACGCTGAATAATTCAGCACATCCTTCAAAGGATGTATCTAACGGTACAAAGGTTGTTGGCGGCATCACCAAACGAAGCTTGAAAGTTGCGTGCCTACTTCTGGAGGCAATCACGAAGGGAGAAATAGTTCGCGTAAAAAACATAAAGACGGCAGAAGCCGTGAAGCTACTTGAAGAAGCATACAAAGATGTTAACATTGCCTTCGCAAACGAGTTTGCACATTTTTGCGAGAACGCGGGAATAGACTTTGTTAAAGTACGGAACATCATTAATCCGCTAAAGTTTTCAAGGATGGCTGGACTTCACACATCAAGAGATTCGTATTTTCTGGTTGAAGAGGCAGAAGCGGTGGATGTTAAGCTTCGCATGTTGTCGCTGTCTGCAAAAATAAACGATGAGACGCTAGATCACGCAATACGTTTGGTAAGAGATGCTCTGCGATCGTGCCAAAAGCCTTTAAGGAGAGCCAAAATTTCAGTCTTCGGCATCTCTTCTCTCCCGAACAGAAAGAAAGCAGCTAATTCTGCTACAAAGAAACTTGTGAGTCGCTTGAAAAAGAGTGGCGTATCGGTTCGAGTTTATGACCCTTTCTTTTCTCAAAAGGAACTGTTGAGTATGGGTTACACTGCTGAAGCAAGTTTATCGAAGACTGTTGCGGGAACAGACTGCTTAATTGTGGCAGTGGCGCATGATCGTTTCACACGATTGAATCTGCGGAGATTCCAAATGTTGATGAAGCAGCCTGCAGCCATCGTTGATATGGGACAAGTTGTCGATCCAGTTAAGGCAGAAAAGGCAGGATTTGTGTACCGCGGATTCGGAAGAGGAATTTGGACAAAATAGAGAAAACCGTAATGACCTTTTTTGGGGGCAATGCTTAAGTCTTTAAGGTTACAGATGCTGTTTAAAACAGGTCACTAAAATCCTAATCAGAGAATACAGAAACTGAGGCAAAAATAAAATGGCTGTCTTAACATTCTTTACTTTGCTGTCCGTTGTTACAACCTTTCTTGCTACCGGTCTCGTAGCTAGTTTCCTTGATTTTCTGTTCTTTGATATCAATGAACTGATTCTTGTCGGGGTAATCCTGCTGTTTAGTTTCTTTTTAACCCTGTTTCTCACAAAAAAATGGATCAAATCAGCTAATGCAGCAAAACTCGTAGGAAAGGACATGAACAAGCATGACTATCCCTCCATTCCAAGATCAGGAGGATTGGTTGTTGCCATAGTCATCTGCTTCGCTCTGCTGATTTACATCTTCCTGAAAACTTTCTCACTGGTTGGAAGCACCTCAGTACATGTTGTTGAGACATTCGCCATCACAGCCACGGTCTTGCTTGCGGGATTCATAGGGTTCATCGACGATGTTTTAGGGTGGAAAGAAGGATTGACCCAGCTTCAGAAGGTTTTGCTCACAATTCCCATAGCTCTTCCCTTGACTGTTTTGTATGTAGATCAAACCGTTATTCTAGGCAACGTGGACCTAGGGCTGCTCTATCCCCTGTTGATTGTCCCGTTGGGGGTAATCGGCGCCACAAACGGATTCAACCTTCTCGCCGGCTATAATGGACTGGAGGCAGGTATGGGTCTAGTGATCTTCGCGGTCTTCGGCTTCACAGGACTGCTTGTTGTAAAACTGTGGATTGCGTTGATAGCCTTTGTTGTTTGTGCGTGTCTGCTGGCGTTTCTGGCTTTTAATTGGTATCCCGCAAAGGTTTTTCCCGGCAACTCCTTCAGCTATTCTATTGGAGCCCTCATTGCCACCCTCGCCATTCTGGGAAACATGGAAAGAATAGCTGTTTGGCTATTTATTCCCTACTTTCTAGAAATAGTGTTGTACTTCAGAGCCAGAGTCATCGATAAGATGGGAGATGTCCAAGCATTCGCAAAACCCAACAAAGACGGCTCATTAGAAATGCCTTACAAAAAAGTCTACGATACAACCCACCTAGCAATCTGGTTCCTGAAACGAGTGAAAAGAAAAGTGTACGAAAGAGATGTTGTGCTCTTCATCATAGCAGTTCAAGCTTTAATTGCAATCTCCGGAGTAATACTACTGATATAATCAGGACGAAACAGAAACAGCGCTTACACTTTTGTGCATTTCGATTTCTCGGGGGCATTATCGTTCGTTCCTATCCTAAAAAAATAAAAAGTATAAACACACAATGAATTGTGGTGAAAATAAATGAATCCATCTCAACCAAAGGCAAGATTCTACACGCGCATAAATGAACAAGATTATCTGGGTTTAACGGTCTGGCCAGGAAAATCCGACCCATCAGCGGAGGTTGTCACTATTCAGCTTAGACGAAGGGACGGAGAAAACTGGGAGACCATTGGACGCCTAGCAGTTTACAGGACACCAGACGGATCTTACTCAAAACTTCCCGAACGCAAAGAATAACAGAACAGAAAAACACTGCCTATATTACGTAACCAAAATTTCATTCTAAAGTGGCTGCGTTAGCCCTTCTTCTCAGTTGCATTTCCAAGGTTGAAAGGTTTGCCCTCGAGCAGTATTGTTTTGGGGAATTTTTGTTTCCATTTTCTCATAAAGGGCAGTTCATCTTTTTCTTCTCTTAGTTCGTCAGGCAGCATCTCAGGGATTTCGTCTCGGATGGGATACCACCGCGAGCATTTGGGGCAGATTATTACGCCTTCTGCAATCTCTTCTGTTTCTTCAAAAACCTGGAGTTCCAAGGGATAGTGTTTGTCGATTGGACATGCTAGGATATCCATTAACTTCTTTTTGATAGTTAGTCCCTCCGGTTGTTAGTATTGTTTAATGTGTACGGCTATAAAAGATTCTCCTAACGTTTGTGATACGTTTCTAGGAGCAAATCAGCTGTGTGCGTACAGACGGGTTGGCTAAAAAATATGTGTGGTCAGCCTTCAGTATCAGGGGATGACCAATGAAGCTGCATCATGTTGGAATCGTCACCGAGGATATTGAATCGGGAATTCAGTGCTATAAAGCCATGTTTGGTTTTGTCCCTGTCACCGGGGGGTTGTGGATGATCCGGTTCAGAATGTTTCTGTTGTATGCATTCTGGGAACTACAGATTCGGCTTAGCTAGTTTTTTACGTGAATATCAAGAACCACTTGGTACCATCGAGGTCCGATTGGTCTCACGATTCGCCCAAACTCTACCTGAAAATCATTGCATATCTTACGCATTTTTTCTGACACTTTCTTCTCGGCTTTTTTTACGGGGTCCTCATTCTTCTTTGCATACTCAAAATCGTAATAGTGAATCCATCCTCCCGTCGGCTTTAGCCCCAACTTGGCATAATTCAGATACTCGTAGGCTCTTTCGGGTAAGGGCATGAGCACTCGGTCAGCAAGGTTTTGCAGTTCTTGTTCTGTCACCTTTTTTGCGTCTCCCTGAATGGGAACAACTATTTTTTCAACCCTGTTTAGTCGAATGTTTTCTTGAAGATACTGGAATGCACATGGATTGATGTCTATCGAATAGACCTTCAGGGGCTTTGAATGCTTCGCGATGGATATAGAGTAGCAGCCTACACCTGCGAACATGTTCAAAACAACTTCCCCCTCTTGAATCAGCCCCGCGATACGTAACCGTTCATAGGAAAGCCTGGGCGAAAAATAGGCTTGCCTTAAGTCAGTTTTGTATATGCATCCATGCTCCTTGTAACGCGTCTCCGTTGTTTTTTCGCCCAAAATAAACTCTAAGCTTCGTAGCCGATAATCGCCTGAAACTGAGCTGACTTGTCGCCATACTGATTTTACCTGCCGGTGAGTGTTCATGATGGCTTCGGCAATGAGTTTGCTGTGATTTTGTAGTGGTTCTGGAACTCGGATGACTGCGATGTCGCCGACTATATCGTAGGTTTTGTATATTTGTTTTAGTCGTTTGGGTTCAAGCTTGTCGGCGAGAACAGATTTCAGGTTTCCTTTCAGTTAGATCATTCTCCAGTAGGCATGAACCAGATGAAGGCTATGCGGGGTCTTTCGGTTTGTATTTTCCTCTTCCCTTATATTTGCCACCATATCGTCTGCTTTTAACCCTTTTTCGGATGGCTTTTTCTTCATCCATTGCGCTTCTTTCTCCTACCCCCAAAAATTCACCGTTAATTAAAACATATAAACATTAAGCATACAGCAGATGGTGTTCGGGCAAGGTTTGTTTGCTTTTTGTTATCTTTTGACAAATTATGGTTACCTTTTGTTACTTTTTCTGTGGATTTAGTTACATTTTGTGTGACTTGTGATTGCAGCACCAAAAACATTGTTATAACAACATTATACCGTAACATTTCATGTAACCAACTCCGTAAAGCACCCCTAAGTTCGGGTGTAAAGCTCTAACCAGACAATCACAATAGTAGTTTTAGGGACAAGAGATGCAGAGACAAAAACACGAGTGTTGCGATAGAACTTTCAAAACAGAAGAAGAATTCAAAAAACACAAAGAAAGTGCGCACAGAGACCCTCTCCCCATGTGGTGCAGAGGCATTATGGGCGGATGCGTAAACTGCGGTGGCTGCATCTAAGAACCCAAAACTAAAATAGTAATAATTGGGGCTGAATTAGGGCGTCAGAACAAATAAGAAAAGAAGCGATTAGGTGCCAAGTAGATCTGATGGAAAAGGAGATTATTTACTTTAAGGGCAGAAGACGAACAAGAGCAAAAAGGGCATACCTGAGACTTCTGCTATCGTGCGGGAGCGCATGCGGATTGGATGAACCAATCCATCTCGATAGATGCTAATAATAAACCCCGCGGAGACTTTTCTCCTGACATGTTAAAAAAGAACATGCGACAAAACTAACGTCAAAATGTTAGCTTAATCTTCCTGTTTATTGGATTCTTATCGTTCTATTGTTTTCAAATACGGTTTACGGATTTCGTTATGCATCGTTGTAATGTGAAAAAAACAGTTTCAGGGTCACCGGACTTTCCGACGAATCCGTTGGCGCCTAAGTTGAATGCCTTGAGAGCTTTTTGTTTATCTTCTGTTACAGTAAACACGATGAATGGGACATTATTGCCGTTTTCTCGAAGCGTTTTTAGAAACTCGAAGCCGTCTGTTATGGGCATCTGAATGTCGCATACTATTGCGTCGGGGTTATTCTTTGTCATCTTTTCCAAGGCTTCATTAACTGAAGAAGCTGATTATATGTCAAAGTTGCCCTGCAGTTTCAGACATTGTTTTGCGCTTTTCAAGAACTCTACGTCGTCATCTACAAGTAGAACTTTCGTTTGTTCTTTTTTTTTTGAGGTCTGCATGCTAATTCAAGAGAACGTTATTGAACAATAAAACTCTGACGTACACAACATGTTTCTACTGTGTCAAAAAGTGTTAAATAATATTACATTGTAACACTTTTTTATTGAGGGGAGATCTGATTGGTTATGAACAAAAAAGGAAAACTATTGGTCGTTCATTCAGAATAGATAAAGAATGGATCGACGTCCTGAATGAGGAGGCTGAGAAACAAGGAGTCAGCGTCAACTCCATTCTGAACAGGCTCCTTCAGCATTACGCTTATCTCAGATACATGCAGCGTTACGGCGCAATAACTTTAACCCGTAAAGGTTTCTCTGCAATACTGGATTCCTGCCCAGAGGATAAAATAAGAGAAAACGGGAGAAACGTGGGTTCAAAGATTACTAAAGATCTTTTGTTAACAATGGGTGTCACGCCTACCTATGATTTCACGGTTTTTTGGATCAAGAAGATTCTTTCCGAGTTTGCAGGATGGTTCGAGTGCGATCATCACAACAGACGAGATAAAGAGATTCTTAATCTGCGCCATGATATGGGAATCAACTGGAGCATCTACATTTCTGAAGCGATGTCTGGAACATTTAACGCCATATTAAACAAAGAAATAAAAATCGAACTTTCAGACTCCTCCGTAACAATAACAATCGACAAACAAAACAACAGTTCAACTCCATAAACTAACCAGAAAAACTACGAACACGTCCAAAACTGTCCGGTGAGAAATCGGCTATGCAGTTATAGATGCGGGTATAATTCAAAGTTATTCTAGTGCTAAGCCAATGTCGATTAAGAATGTGCTTTTAGAAATTGCGGATACTACCGTCTTCACATTTCTTATGATTGTCACGGCTACCACTTTGAAGATAAAATTTCTTTGCCCACTGAGGGTCGGCGACGACGTATGTAATGAATAATCAAGATGAGACCAATCACTAGTAATAGAATTCCAATCAGCAATAGTTGACCGCGAATGAACCCTTTATAGTCGTTAATGCCCCATGTTTCCGTTTTAGGGTCAAACATCCATCTGTCTATGAATAAAAAGTGTGGTAGTCCTACTAAGCAGCTTCCGAGGATTGCAAATACTATCGCAATGGGTAACGTATAATTCTTGATTTTCTTAATTGGACCGAGTCGCCTTTTTAGAAACGCCACAAATCGGTCAAATGCGTCTTCTGTGCCTTCGATAGATTTCCCTTCATCTAAATCAACGGGTTGTTCATCAGGAGAATCATCCAAAAATCCTGTTTCGGCAATAACGAATGGAAGAACAAAAATACCCCAAATAAGCAGAGTTGCAAATAACGCGCTATAACTCGAAATAGTGAATCCATAATAAAAACCGAGTAATGGATAATCATCTAATTCTATAATTAACGGTTGGACTGTCCATTCATAATTGATTGCCATCAGGTATCCAATTAAAATCAGGTAAAGGACACTCACCGCGATTAAAACAACTCGTATTTTGGTCGTGTTATCCGTTTTAAGATCTGAGTCTTCGCATCCATGTAAATGAATCATAGACAATAGAAAACCGAAAAATGACGCAATTAACCCTGTAATGAGAAAACCTACGGTGTATGGAATTAATTCGCTAAAATAATAACATCTTTTATTGCTTAACATAAACAAGCCAATAAAGAAAACTCCAAAGACGATCATTAGTGCGCCAATTATCAACAGTTTTTCTTTTATAGAATCTTTGGTCACGTTATTTTTCCCTAACCGTTTGTTTTAAAGACAAAATTACTGTTTAACTCTAAGAAGTTTTAACCTTTTGGCTGGACCGTTGTTTAATAAATGAGGACTAATGCAGATTTTTAAAAACAGCCGAAATAATGTTCTGTGGAGCCTCGGGCGGGATTTGAACCCGCGACCTCTGCCTTACCAAGGCAATGCCCAACCAACTAGGCCACCGAGGCTAAAGACAAACGTTGATGGTTGGTTTCTGCAATTCGACATGCCTCTTCCTGTTTTTATGTTTTCTGCTTCAAAAATAACCAAAACAGATAGTAGGGCTTACTCGCGGAACTTCCCGCTAAATGATTTGCCGGGTTTCTCTAGAAATGTTTAATTTAGATTCTGGTTCTATGTGGTGTAAAGCGGGGGTCGCCGAGCCAGGTCAAAGGCGCAGGGCTTAGGACCCTGTCCCGTAGGGGTTCGTGGGTTCGAATCCCACTCCCCGCACCATTTTACTAAAAAGTCCGCAATCATATTAGGAGACTAATAACAGCTGATTGTTGAAAACAAGCTTTTTCTAGAAAAATCAGAGCCATAGAAAAAGACTTAGTCTAGGCGCCTGTTTTATTAGGCTTGTTTCGTCTGCTTGACACTATTCCCTTGCTGTTTTGATATGAGCCGTTGTAGCCTTTCTTTGCTGCGCTGCCGAGGCTGTGGAAAACTATCTGCACTATACGCTCTCCCTCTTTTACTGTGATCTCTTTTTCGCTGACGTTATGAAGGTTCAGCGTCAATTGCCCACGAAAGCCTGGGTCCACAACAGCAAAACTTCCAATAATACCTTCACGTGCAAGCGACGAACGTATATGAAGAAAAGCCGCAACATTCAAACCCAATTCAACGGTTTCCAGCGTAGCCACAAGCATATACTGTTTCGGTTTCAGAACCATAGTCTTGGAGCACCTCAGGTCATAACCTGCGGGATTCAAACAAGAAGAGATGTCAGAGGGCTCAAGCTTAATTTCTCCCGTTTTAAGAGAGTCAAGTATCTCTGCGTCAGAAAGTACAGTCAACGAGGTTCACAGCCTTCCATGATAAGAGTTGACCAAAAAGAATCTTTCTATATATTCAGCTACAATACCTTAAGTTCCTGCAGCATCTCGCATGCTCTGCAGATGTCTCTAACGGTTGGTTCCCCACACAGCTTACAATCGTGTAGCTTCACTTCCTCAGCGAAGGCTTCTAACGCCGGTCGGATCTTCTCCATGGATCTGAAAACAGTGAATAAGGTTCCAGCATGCTTATGCTCCATCCGATTCAGCATATCTCTTATGTCATTCCTCAAAGCAGTTCGAGCATAAGGACAGTCAATACACTGAAACTCTATCCCCTTAAGATAAGCATACAAAACAACCTCTTTCTCCGGCACCATACAAAGAGGCTTCACGCGCTGCACAAGCTTCGGATGAATCACGTTCAAAACGGGCTTGGATCGCGCAATCCGCATAGGATCCCCATGAACAACATTAAGAAGCATGGTCTGTGTTTCATCGTCAAGATTGTGGGCAGTAACAAGCTTGTCCACGCCAGCATCACGAGCCATAATGTTAAGAGCCTTTCTTCTGAGCACCCCACAGTAGCTACAGGGAGTCAACCCATTCTCTCCTCTCCTTCGAATCAACTCCACAATCTCATCCAATTCATACCCAAACAGCTCCTTAAAGGACGTAACCACATAATCTACGCCAAGCTTTCGGCAGTTCCTCTCGGCAATTCGCAGAGCCTCATCACGGTAGTCCCGTATTCCCTCATCAACCGTACCCGCACAGAAAACCACATCAGGAAATGATTTCTCAATCTTTGCAAGAATATGAAGAAGAGTAACACTGTCTTTACCTCCGGAAACAGCAACCATAAAGTTGTCCTTTCGTCCCAGCATTCCATATTTGGAGATAGTTTTCCGCACCCTATCTTCGATGGTTTTGCAGAAGCATCTTCTACACAGATTCTCCCCCGAATAACTACGCCCAAAAACAGCTTCGTTTCTTCCACATAGGGTACACACAGTCATGCTTTCACATCAACTCACTTTTTCAGAACCACTATACTTACCTCGCCATGGACTTTCCAAACAAAATAACTGAAACCTTATTAAAATGTTGTAGCCTCGCTTTATTCATCAAC
>SDBT01001311.1_pt1 | contig 43456 bp, 43 predicted proteins | sample 2277101 | NCBI WGS metagenome assembly SDBT01 (sample SAMN10404973, study PRJNA504765) | marine sediment metagenome | isolation source: marine sediment core GS10_PC15, 103 cmbsf | place: Arctic Ocean: Southern Knipovich Ridge | collected 2010
CCGCAAACCAGGCGTACAATTCATTCGGATGACAAGTTTTTAGCCGGGAAAGCCAATGTTCACACTGCGTGTCAACTGGTTGGCTGCGGTAGTGGCCGGATTAATGACGGCCTTGTGCGGATGCGAGCGATCCGTATCCGACCAGGCCCGGAAAGGGGACGTTCCCATGAGCATAGTACTTACCAGCCAGGCCTTCGCCGACGGACAGCCGATACCCCGCAAGTACACCGGCGATTACGAGTATAATTATCCTAAACGGCAACGGTATGTCAATCAAATAAGTCGCGAAACCGAGCAGAAGAAAAACCCCTCCGACGGCTACCGAGGCCAGCCGGGCTTTGTCGAAAGCGGACAGCGAATGTCCGGCGTCGGCCGCGGAGCGTACAGTATACCCGGCCTGGCGCGCTTTACGTTTGATTTCGTTTATAGCGTCACCACTGGCGAACCCTGTAACCCTTTTATTTACCAGATTAACGCTGACCGATTTGACACCGGAAACCGCGCTAAAGGTCGCTTCGAGGCCCGAAGCGCAGTTGGCTCAATCCACGTTAGGTATCAAGAACTCGAATTTATCGTAATCCATTTATGCCCTCTCGCGAACGTGCTCGATGGCAACGTCGAGTAAAGTTTCGATATGGGTATCGTCCAGCGAGTAATACGCCTTACGGCCCTCGCGCCGGAATTTCACTAACCGCATATTACGTAAAACCCGAAGCTGGTGCGATATCGCCGACTGGCTCATCCCTATAAGTTCGGCCAGGTCGCATACGCATAGCTCGGCGGCGCGGAGCGCGGAGACCACCCGAATGCGAGTGCTGTCGCCGAGGGTGCGGTAAAGCTCCTCCAGGGCGAACAGCTCGTCTGCATCCGGCATACTCGCCTCGACCTTAGCTATAACGTCAGGGTGTATCTCCGTGGATAAACAGGTATCGTTTGCCATAAGCGCCTCCGTTTATATATTATATATGAACGTATATTCATATAACACATAATTATCTATTTGTCAACGATAACCGGGGTTTTCCCTACAAATAACTTGATTTATTTGGGTGATTATTATATATTCCCCGCTCCGAGCCGCTAGCTCAGCCGGTAGAGCAACTGCCTTTTAAGCAGTGGGTCGAAGGTTCAAGTCCTTCGCGGCTCAATAAACACAACCCCCTCAAACGAGGGGGTTTTTACGTTAGCCTTTTAGTAGCTCCTAACTTACTTCACAACCATCTTCTTCACGTCGGTGAACATAACGGCGGCGTCGAATTCACCGGCGGCGGCCCGCTCTTCGTAACGCTCGTTAATAAAACGCGGAATTAAGTTCAACATAATTTCCCCTGTTCGCGGAGCGGAGATTAATGATTTATCAGCAAAAACTAACTTCTATATAATATATTCCCTGTATATACCTGTCAACCGTTACTTTCACATACTATGATTAATATATCGATTAAAACCCGCGATGTAACCCAAAACCCCGCGCTATATCTTTAACCCACTGCATCTCCGAGCGGCTTACCCGGCGTCCCAGGCCACCATACTCTTTATACCGATAATGCGGACAATACTGGGCCATAATATTGACGTAGGTGTCCGGCGATAATTGGTCGGCGATAAACTCCAATAGCGGCTCACTGTCCGCCAGGTTTCCGGGCAGCACGAGATGGCGAATCAGCATACCCCGCTTCGCAACTCCGCGCTCGTCTACCTTCAAGTCGCCCACCTGACGGTGCATCTCAAGGAGCGCTTCGCATAACCGCGCAAAATAATCCGGCGCACCCGATAGCTCGGCGGCGGGCGCAGTCGGACCGTACTTTGCGTCCGGCATATATATATCCACCAGGCCTTCTAACATTTCGATAGTCTTCGCGCTCTCGTAGCCGCCGCAGTTCCACACTATAGGCCGCTCCAACCCGCTATCCCGCGCTATCGTTATCGCTTCGGCTAGCGGGGGTGTGAGGTGGGTGGGCGAAACGAAGTTGATATTTTCGCAGCCACGTTCTTGCATGGCCAGCATCAACTCGGCTATCATCTCCGGGCGCATCGCGGTTCCCGTAGGCCGTTGGCTGATGTCGGCGTTCTGGCAAAATATGCAGCTCAAGTTGCAGCCGCCGAGGAAGATAGTCCCGGAACCACCCCGCCCCACCAACTCCGGCTCTTCGCCGTAATGCGGCCCATACGACGCCACTAGCGGCGTTCCACCTACGCCGCAATTGCCTGTATCGTCGTCGGCCCGGTCAACGCCGCAGTTATGGGGGCAGATGTCACAGGAGGTATAGCGCGAATGAAGAGTCTCGACATTTTGCTGTATATCCATTATAATCAAACTATTAACGCGGATTATTGTCGAATATAACGATATAGCAATTTAACATAGAATATTTAACCGCTGGAGGAAAAATGAACCGGGCAATTTTAATTAGCTTCTTACTCTTCATTACCGTCGCCTCTGCCGTCGCCGAGACATTTACTTTCACCATCCCCGACCCCTATCTCAATAAATCGGGCGATAAACAACCCGTACTGCTCAACGTAACGGGTACGGGGAACGTCAAAGCGATGCCGGACCAGGTAGTTATTTCGGCCCTTATCTACGACCAGGACAAAAAGCCGGGGAAAGCCTACGACAACAACCAATCACGGATGCGTACGTTGATGGATAAGCTGCGCGCCATAGGCATCGAAAAGAAGAACATCGCTACGGAATCGCTCACCATCAACACGGTATACAAAAACGATTCTAACAAAGTGGACTATTTCTACGTCTCGCGCAGCATTAAAATATTCCAGGACGATATGGACAACATAACGCCCATACTCGACGCGCTGATAGACTCGGGCATCGAGGATATCGGAAGTATTGATTTTGTGGTTAAGGAGATGGACAAAAAGTACGCCGAAGCCCTCGAAAGCGCTACGTCTGATTGCCGGGAGACGGCCGATAAACTGGCTTCGGCGATGGGAGCGCGTATCGTCGATTTGAACGCGATGAGCTACGATTACGGCGGTTACGGAATGGGTATGAACATGCGCGGAGGGCGCGTCGCCGATATGGATTACGGGGGCGGCTACAACCAGATGATAATGCCGCGCGAGGTTACCACGACGGTAAACGTATATGCCACTTACGAAGTGGAGTACGTTGGGTATTAGCGGTTATCGAGAAACCTCGTTAATTAACAGCCGCCAGATTTCTCGGGCGGCTTTTTTCGTCGGATACAAAAGTGTCTATAATCAAATCGAAACGCTAATCCAATTATAAATGCAAATCACTTTGTTCCCTACAAAGGTTTCGGGGCGAGAGGATTTGAACCTCCGGCTTCCTGCTCCCAAAGCAGGCACGCTACCGGGCTGCGCCACGCCCCGTTTAAGTTACTTTTTCAGCAATTCCGTGAAACCGTCCCGCCAACAATACTCCGGCTTCCAGCCCAATTTAAGCGCCGTTCCGTTAGCTACGGTCCGCTCCGCAACATTACCCGCTTCGGGAGTAAGTTCCAGCGGTATTTCGATGCCGGTATATTCGCAAACCCATTTATAAGCGTCTCCCACCGGCAGCGGGCCGCCGCATGCTATATTGGCGGTAGCCCCATCCCATTCGCTTTCCAGCGCCATCCGCACCGCGTTTGCAACGTCGGCGATATAGACGTAATCAATTTCGCTTTCGGGCGACGTGAATAACTTTACGGCGCTCCCGCCCGTTATAAAGGGATGCGTCAAGTCGTAGGGTACACCCTTTACCGCGCCCGGGCCATAAACCGCAGAAGGACGTAAAATCGTATAGGGAAACTCGAACCGTTCCCCGTACATACGAACGTAATCCTCTCCGGCCAGCTTCGATAGCCCGTAAAAGTTATCCGGGTCGGGTAATGCCTCTTCGGCATCCGTATTCGGCAACCGATATACTTCGGCAGACGATATGTATATCAACTTCGGTTTTCGTTTCGCGCGGCGAATCCCTTCAAGGATATTTAACGTTCCCAGGGAATGAATCCGAAACGCTTGATACGGGTTTTGCTCGGCCCAGTATATCGCAGGGCGCCCGGCGCAATGGATTACTACATCAACCGCGCTGTTATCGAATATCTCGTGGTACGACGTATATTCGGTAATATCCGTCAGCCCGACGCCGGGTAGTTCCTCCGGGTTACGGATATCAGTGCCGGTAACGGTATAACCTTCATCAAAAAATAACTCGCGAAGATATCCCCCCAGCAAACCCGAAATACCGGTGATGTATACGTTCATAAGTGCTTAATCGAATACGCTTGCGCGGATAATCGTCTGTTTACGTTCCGGCCCGATAGAAACGATTACGACGGGAACGCCGAGAGTTTCTTCGATGAAACCGATATACTCGTTTTGGCCTCCGCTTAACTCGCCGTTGCCTTCCCCCCAACCCGGTAATTCCTCGTAAATCGGCTTTGCTTTATCGATTTGATATGATTGCGGTATCTTACCGTTCAGGACTTTCCCGTCAACCTCGTAGTCAACGCAAACCTGAACCGTATCCAAACCGTCGAGTACGTCCAGCTTGGTTAACGCGATACTGTCCATACCGGTATTCGCTATCGTCATTTTGAGCAGCGGTAGATCGAGCCAACCGCAGCGCCGGGGGCGGCCCGTCGTCGTACCGAACTCTCGCCCGCGCTCCCGTATCTTATCCCCTACTTCGTCCGTCAGCTCTGTCGGCATCGGCCCCGCGCCCACCCGGGTCTGATATGCTTTTACGATACCCAGCGAACCGCCGATATCACGGGCGGCTATCCCGATACCGGCCGCCGCACCCGCCGGGTGGCAATTAGATGAGGTGACGAAGGGATACGAACCGTGGTCGATATCCAGTATGAAGCCCTGCGCTCCCTCCAGCAGTACGTTATCGCCGGCCGTTATATGCCGGCGAACGGACCCGGCGGTATCGCCCATAAGCGCGATTATATCCTCTAAAACTTCGCGAAGAGACTTAACTATATCGTCGGACGTATAATCGTGCCCCATTTCGGATAATAACCCACCGTGCCGTTTCAAAGCCATATCGATTTTCGACGCTAACGAATCGGTATCCGTGAGGTCTATGGCGCGTATTCCGATACGATACGCTTTATCAGCATAGCAGGGGCCAATACCCCGGCCGGTAGTTCCGATTTTACCGTCGCCCATCAGGAATTCTTGCGCGTTATCCAGGGTTAAATGGTACGGCATTATGAGATGACAATGCGGGTCCAGCATAAGCCGAGAAGCATCGACACCCCGCGATTGCAGCTTACTTATCTCCTCCAGCAATACCCGGGGATCAATAACGACACCCCGGCATATATAACAAGCCACCTCAGGCCGGAGTATACCGGACGGGATCAAGTGCAGCGCGAATTTATCGCCCCCCACTACTATGGTGTGCCCGGCGTTATTGCCCCCGTTAAAACGCGCCATCGCGTCCAGGTTTTCGCCCAGCGCATCGGCTATCTTGCCCTTACCCTCATCGCCCCACTGCGCGCCAAACATCGCTACTACTGACATTAGGTCTCCCCGTTCGTACATAAAAAAAGCGGGATATTTCCCGGTGAAAATATAACTGAACAGATACCTTTTATCAAGCGAAATAATCCCGTATAATACTCTTATCCGATAAAAAGAATTAGGGACATACGCGAAAATATTATACAATATTATATAAAATGAACATCAAGGAGTGTTATGGCTTTCTTCGAGAAAGAGTTTTCGGCGCTGGGCGATACCGTATTCCTTAATCACGCCAACTACGGCCCGCGCCCCGAAAGCGCTTATCAAGCGATGGACGCGTATACGCGAAGGTTTATGGAAGGCACCCACGACCATTTCGAGGCGTCTAAGGTGATAGGTGACTGTAAGGGTCTAATCGGGAGTCTGGTAAACGTACCACCCGAGTTCGTCTCGCTCAGCGGTAATACCTCGATGGGTTTGAATTACGTCGCGGCCTCCTATCCCTTCGCAGAAGGCGATAGAGTGCTGATAATCGACCGGCAGTTTCCAGCGGCGGTCCACCCCTGGTTGAACCAGAAGCAACGCGGAGTCGTTTGCAACTTCGTTCCCGCCGACCCTTATCCCGATTTAGAATCGACGCTATCTATGATAGACGAACGTACGAAGTTCGTCGTTCTCAGCTGGGTTCGTTTCTTCGACGGATACCGGGTTAATCTTAAGGAATGGGCGGATGCGCTGCACGAACGCGGTGTCTATCTCGTTGTAGACGGAATGCAGGGTTGCGGGGCGATACCGGTAGATTTAACCGTTTGTGGAGTGGACGCCTTCAGCGCCGGCGGCGCTAAATGGCTGCTTTCGCCGTTGGGGACCGGTTTCCTCTATGTTGCACCGGGACTACGGGAGAAGTTGAAACCGGTATTCGCCGGTTGGCTGCAGATGCTGGAGGACGACGATTTTAGCACGTTCCTGAATTATGACTATCATATACCACCTGACGGCCGCCGCTTCGAGGTCGCCACATACCCCTTTATGCTGCTCTACGGCATGCGCGAAGCTTTAAAAATCCTACTTGATGCCGATCCGTCCCGAATAGCGCCCCATATATTTAGTTTATTGGACAGGATAGTCGCGCAACTGAAAGGGGAAAGCGACTTCGAAATATTGAGCTGCCTGGATGAAAACACCCGCTCCGGGATACTATCGATAAGAACGCCTGAAGGGCCGGAAGCCGTTGAACGATTGGCTGATAACGGCTTTCGGGTTAGTTATCGCGAAGGCGGATTGAGGATATCTCCGCATCTTTATAATACCGATGAAGATATCGATAAACTCTTGAGATTTTTACTGCTTCACTCCTAATTTTCCAATATTAATCCTATACAATATTGACAAAGGAACATTCCTAGTATATACTAGTAATATAAATCGATAGTATTTTCGATATATCCGAAAGGAGTTACCGAATGAAAAACAGTATATTAATTTCTCTATTTTTATTATCCGCTTCGTCGGTATTGGCAATCGGTACTTTATATCCCGGCGTAGGCATTCGCGCAAGTTCTATGGGATATGCGTATACGGCAGTTACGGACGATGTTACCGCGATATACTGGAACCCCGCCGGGCTTACGGATATTAAAGGTCTTGAAGTTCACGGAGGTTCCGGTATATCTTTTCCGGAATATAGCTATATTAGATGGGATTATCACGAGACTTCGGTAGCCGATACCCCACCCGTAATTACACCTTCGTGCGGTATAGCCTGGAACGGATTATTTAACGATAAAATAACCCTCGGATTCGCCGTATATATACCGGCGGGTATACATATAGAAATACCGAATGACGAGTCTAAAGAGCTATTTCCGCGAATAAATTATACCTGGAAAAACAATATCACCGTTTACGAATTCGCGCCCGGATTAGCCTACTCCCCCATCTCGCAATTATCGATTGGCGGCGCTTTATATATAGATTACGGCGTACATGATTTATCAAAAAGCGTATATTTGGATTATGTTTTCAATGCACCGTTCGGAAGATATTCCGAAGAAAGCACCGGGTTCGGAATCGGCGGAATCGTCGGCGTCAAAGTTAACCCTTTCGATGCTTTATCTTTCGGTTTCACTTTCAAACCAAAGAGGACTCTATCTATGGATGGTTCCGCAAGTATTCCGGAATTCGCGACTCTATCGCCGGAAGAGGAAAGAATCAGCCAGACGTCCGACTTTTCCAGGGAATTACCCTTCCCGGCGGAGATCCGTACCGGGATAGCCATAGATATTTTAGAACAGCTTACCCTATCAGCAGATTACCGTTATATCTTCTGGGAAGACGCTATGGACATCATCGCTACCGATTTCGCTGACCCGGAATGGAACGCTGCAATGGGAACGGTTTCTGTTGCTAGAGATTTTTCAGGCGGACGTCCTTTCCCTTACGTCCCTTATGGGAAAGAGACTAATTTAGCCTGGAAAAATACAAACCAATACGGCTTTGGAGCCGAATATAAGATTAGTGGAATATTCGTAGTACGTGGCGGATATTACAGAGAAACGGCACCCTCCCCGAATAATACATACACATACTCGGTGTTATGGCCTAATATTGACGTGAACGCTTTTACGTTCGGCTTCGGGGCCGATTTTGCCCGATTGCGAATTAACATGGCTATCGAATATTTACCCAGGCAATACCGAAACGCTCCCCCACTCGGAGGGTACCCCGAAAGCCCTACTCTCGATATGCAGGGGGAACATTCAATCGAAATGATTAGTGCGGGATTTTCCGTAACAGCCGATATTTAAAGAAATTTCTCAAATGAAATTATATAAAATACAATCAAGATTTTTTAGTATCTCATCGGCGAGCTAATAACCACTAAGTTCCTTAACTAATAATATAATAAACTCCGTTTTTTTCTTGACTTATCCCCCAATTATTATTAGCATACCCCAAGTTCTATTCGTTCCGTTTTTCACAATTCAATTTAAGAGGTGGTACGATGAATAAGTTATTTACGATAGCTCTGTTTGTCCTGTTGACCGTATCCGCATTCGGTAACGGGATTCAGCTTAACGGAGTAGGAACGCGGGCTAATTCGATGGGGAACGCGTATACCGCTATCGCCGACGACACGACCGCGCTGTTCTGGAACCCGGCCGGCCTGGCCGATATCGACGGCAAATTAATCTCCGCCGGCGCAACCGGCGTTTGGCCGAAAGCCGGTTATACAACTACGGTACCGACCCCGCTCGATATTAAATCCAGCAACAGCATTTATCCCTTCCCCACCGCCGGTTTTGCCTGGGGCGGTTTGATGGACGGCAAGCTGGCCTTCGGCTTTTCGGCTTACGTTCCGGCCGGTATCGGCGTTGAATACGATGCCGCCGATGTAGCCGCTCTCAACCCCGGCGTAAGCATCAACTGGAAATCGAAAATAGGTATGTTTGAGTTCGCCCCCGGTGTTGCCTACACTCCGATTCCGCAACTTACTATTGGCGCCGCTTTCTATCTCGACTACGTAATGATGAATATGTGGCGCGGCGTTCCTATCGGCCCCGGCATGTTTGGCCGCTATACCGAAGAGAGTACCGGTATTACTTACAGCGGAGTCGTTGGCGTTAAAGTACGCCCGATTGATATCTTATCTTTCGGCGTTATCTTCAAACCGAAAAGAACCGTAACAATGAGCGGCACCGCGGAAATCCCCGAAGTTCAAGGAATGATGTCTACAACTTCCGATTTCGACCGCGAAATGTCCTGGCCGATGGAAGTACGCGGCGGCGCGGCGGTTATGCCGATACCCGGTTTAACTTTCGCCGTTGACGCCCGGTATATTTTCTGGGAAGATGCAGCCGACGTCCTGACCGCGGTATATGCCGACCCGAATTGGGCCGCCGCTATGTCTATGGGCGACGGCGACAAGTTCTTCCTACATTGGGAAGATACCCTGTGCTTCAACGTAGGGACCGAATATCAGATTAACCCGATGTTCGCGGTACGCGGCGGCTACTATTACGAAAAAGCGCCGGGCCCGGACAGCACACACACCATCTTGCTCCCCGGCAACGATATGAACGCGGTTACCGGCGGCGCCGGAATTACCGTGGACCGTTTCGATATCAGCCTGGGATGCGAGTACGTAATGGGTAAAGACCGTGAGATCCCGACGAGCGGCCAAACCGACCATAATATGGCGGGAACGCATACTTTGAACATCATCGTTCCTTCGTTGACCGTTGACGTTTCGCTCTAAAACATTAACGAGTTATATAAAAAGGCCGGCCTCCAAAGCCGGTCTTTTTTATTTGAAAAATATGGATACTGATTTATGTAAACGCTAAAAGCGCGGAATTGACCGCGCCCTGTTTATATATCGAATTCGGCTATTTAAAGAGGTTGTACTTCTTCGCGATTTCGTCCGCTGCCATCAGGTACGCCTGGGGGCCGGCCGACGACGCGCTATAAATTATCCCCGGCTTCCCTGCTACGAAAGCGTTGGCCAGAGTCACGTTGCGCGGGATTACCGTCTCCAACGTTATATCGCCGAACAAGCTCCGCGCCGATTGAGTGCGCGGTACGCCTATCCAGCATCGTCACCAGAACCGAGGCTTCTTCCATCTCATCGTTATATTCGTTTTGCGCTTCGCGCACCATACCTACAGTGGCCGCCGCCCCGTCCAGTGATTGATATTCCGCCTGACAGATACAGATGGGAATATCGGTTGCGTTCATCACCGCGACAGATATTGGCGAAATCCCGGGCGGCGTATCAAAGATGATGATTTCGTATCCATCTCTGAGTTTTTCGATACCGGACTTCAACCAGGAAGGCTTCTTTATAGAGGCCGCAATGTAATCCTTCGCGCGCGCCGAGGTACGGATATCGGACCCGATAAAATCGAAGGAGAGCGGTCCGGCATCAATACGCACTATCGCGTCGTCAGGATTATCCGTAAAAAGTTTGCTTATTCCGCGAATTGCGCTACGCGCTCCAAGATGCGCCCCCGCCGTACCCAGTGGCACACTGTCTATAAGGAGTGTTCTTTTCTCGAGGGCCGCGTACGCCGCCGCTAAATTTACGGACGTCGTTGTTTTTCCGACGCCCCCTTTACCGCTCAATACAGCTATCGTCTTCGCCGTCATTTAGCTCCGGGTTCTATTTTTCTATGCCGATTTTCGATAGACGCCTCGGGTCGATTATCAGGACTGCATCACCGTTATTCTTTAGCGTGGCGCGAACGTAACCAAAATCGCCGTCGTAAGCCGATAAACCCGATGCGTCAATGTCCAGCAACGACCCCGGTTCGTCGTTTAGCAGCACTTTATATTGCGCCCCGCTACGTATAACTATCCCGTATTTAAAGGGTTTATCTATCTTCTCGCTGAGCGTCATCGCCACCGCAGGTTGGCCGCGATATACGACTAAACCGGATACGTTAACTCTCGGTTGGGGAATCGGGAATATCTCCGGTTCGACTATGACCTCGGAAATGTTCCCCACCGGTAAACCCCAGACGGTTCCCCCTTGTTTAAAAACCAACAATTTTAAGTCTTTAGCCATCTATTTCGATAAATCGTAATATGTATTTCGGGACTAGAACGAGGTAAGGTGCATTTTCCAGCATCAATATACCATCGAATAGCTCTCCGGGAGTTTCAGTAGATTCAACGGGGAACGGCGACGGTTGCGCTTCATAAACCTCGCGAATATCTATAATATTATCTAATAATATCCTGACCGATGTCATGCCTTCAGCCGCGGACACGTTTACCGCTTTGCTATAACGCTTTCCTTTTTCGCGTTTTCCGGCTTTGAGCAAGCCTTTTTGCCAGGACGCGGCGCGCGGATTTTTACCCGCCGGGATATCCTCTAATCGCTCTACTTTATCTATCGGTAGCGCGTAGTTGATATCGTCTATTTCGAAAAGGAAATACTTCATCGGTAGTTAACCCGCTTAATACGCAATTTCAGTTAATAGCAACGGCAAATCTTTCGAGGAAACGATTTCGGGATTTACTTCGGCATCTATTACCGCCTGCGGCATCCCGTAAACGACCGAGGACGCTTCATCAAGGACGTAAGTCGGGCCGCCCCTGTCAGCCAGAGCGCGCATACCTGACGCGCCGTCGCAGCCCATTCCACTCAAGATAATACCCATACCGAACCGGTTGTAAGTGTCGGCTACCGCTTTTATCAACAACGAAGCCGAAGGAATGTGCCCATCCACTGCATCGCCCGGAGACAGCTTGAAGAAACGGCTGTCGTCCAAAATAGAATGGGCCCGTGGGGATGCCAGGTAAACGGTTCCCCTTTGCGGCCGCTCCCCATTCTCTACTCGTTTCACCTTCAGCTTAGAAACTCTGTTAAATATATTCACTAACTCATTGAAAAACGAGGGTGTTATATGCTGGACGACGCTAATTGGTATCGGGTAATCCTGCGGTAACGCCGTTAACAGGTGCCTTAATATCGCCGGGCCTCCGGTCGAAGAGCCTATCGCGATAAACTTCGGTTTAGCCTCTAATTCGTTGAATCCCCCTGTTTCGCTCTTTTTTGCGTTAATAAGCGGTTTAGCGGCATCGGGCGTTTCCGTCGTTTTTTCTTTCGATTTATTAACGCTTCTCCCGATAGGCGCGCTCCGGATAGTCTTTATTCGGGACGCTTGCAGTACTTTCTTAATCAGCTCCTCTTGAATCAGATGGATGTCCAACGATATACTGCTATCCGGTTTTAATACGCAGTCAATAGCTCCCAGAGATAACGATTCAACGGTATATTTAGCGCCCTGATTGGTATACGACGAGACCATCACTATGGGAACCGGCGCATAATTCATCAAATGACGTACCGCTTCTATCCCGTTCAAGCGAGGCATCATAACGTCCATCGTTATGACGTCCGGGTTTAGCTCCTCCCTCAGCTCTATCGCTTCGTATCCGTCTCCGGCGAAGCCTACTACTTCAATCGATGGTTCCGCCGATAATACGTTTGCAAGAACTTTCCGCATAAAAGCGGAATCGTCGACCACCAATACTCTGATCCTGGGTATTTCCTCCCCGGTATGATATCCTGAATCTTCCGCCATTTTAATTTCAAAATTCCCTAATTACGTTTTTTTATTAATCTAATAATATCTTCTACGAGTTTATCTTCGTTGAACGGTTTCGTATGGAAGTACTCTACGCCCAACTCTTGAGCCCGGCGTTTATGCTTCTCGGCGGTTCGAGCCGTTAACACCATTACCGGCAGGTGACGTGTTTTCGTATCGCTCTTAATCTCCGATATCAATTCATAACCATGCATCCGGGGCATCTCCAAGTCAGTAAGTACGAGGTCATAATCAGCGGCCTGGATCTTCCGTAGTGCATCTTCCCCATCAGCCGCTGTTTCGACATCGAAGCCGCGCCGCGCTAAAAAGCGGCCGACGAAATTACGTATGCTTACCGAATCATCCACCAGGAGAACAGAAATTCCAAAACCTTCGCCCTCGGTATCGGGGGTCACTACTACTTCCGGCTTATCTTTATGTATTTCCTCTACCGCGGCCGCGAGTTCTTCGATTTCGGCTTCGACGACCGGCGATTCGATTTCCCGTTTAGGAACGGCGCGCGGTTTGGGTATGCCGGTCGAAATTCCGATGCTCTCCGTTAAATCATCCGGGTCGAGGATCAGGGATACAGAACCATCGCCCAGAGTGGTCGCCCCGCCGAAGTTGGGTAGGTTTTTCAGGAAATCGCCGGTCGGTTTTACGACCATCTCCTCCTTACCCAATAAACCGTCCACCGCCAACCCCACGAGGCGCCCCGCGCTATGAACGATAACCAGGAATTTCTCCGAATTCGAGCCGCTATTCGCACCGAAGAAACTACCCAAACGCAATATTGGGATAAACTCCTCGCGCCGTAAATATACTTCTATACGCGAAACCGTAGATACGTTCTCTTCCACAAATTCCAATGTTTCGTCAACATAAACCAGAGGTATCGCGAATGTTTGGTTTGCGACTGTTACGAAAAGGCCTACGCTGATACCTACGGTCAACGGTAAACGCAATATTACTTTGGAGAATTCCCCCTCCTCGGTTTCGATCTCCAGCGAGCCTTTCATACTGCTTATCCGTTGCTCAACCACATTCAAACCGAAACCGCGTCCGGACGCTTCCGTAACCTCCTCTGAGGTCGAAAACCCCGGCAGTAATATCAACCGATATACCTGCGAATCGTCCATACTCCGCAACTCTTCGGTGGTGTACAACCCCATTTCTCGGGCTCTTGCTTCGACTCCGGACCGCTTGATACCGGCTCCATCGTCGTAAACTTCAATTACTACGGAATTACCAATCTGATACGCCTGTAAACGGATAGTACCTTCGATCGGTTTTCCTAACGCGATCCTTGATTCCCTGGTTTCGATACCGTGCGCTACCGAATTCCTGATTATATGGGTTATCGGAGTTAGTAAATTATCGAGAATCTTTTTGTCTATCTCGGTATCGCCGCCCTCGGTCTGAAAAGTAATCTGTTTATTATAGTATTTCGCCATATCGCGGGCGGCGCGACGGAACCTTGTCGCAACGTTTCCGAACGGGATCATCCTGACTTGCTTAACTTCGTCCTGAATCCGGTTAGCAATAAGCGCGAGCTCTATCAAACGATCTTCCAGCAACTGCGCAGTCTCGGTGTATCCGTCGTTAAGGTTTTCGAAATAAACGGATAAACCCTGTATATCTCGATTTATCGCATCGTATTCGGTAAAGCGGTCAAACTCCGAAGCGGAAAAATCGCTAATTACAGGACTATCCGCCGCTTTTGCCCCTTCAACACCGGTAGTATGTACGCCGAAACGGGTCGATACCGTTTCCAGTTGCCCCAGGTTTCGGTTGAAGTTATCGGACAATCCCGATAACCGCGCTACTATCTCGTTCAATCTGGTACGGGCGATAACGAGCTCCCCGGCGAGGTTAAGCAACGTATCCAAGCGCGTCGGATCAACACGGAATCCCATCGCCCCGCGAACGACGGATAACTCCTTACTCTCAACTGCGGCCAGAGCATCCTTCTCGTCGTACTCCTCGATCATCGGGGTTAGTATTCTATCTTTCTCGCTTAATAATACGCTGATGGCATCCCTGTCGACCTGCGGGCCGCCCGTCAACTCGCTTAGAAGTACTGCCGCTGTGTCGGTTAAAGCGAACAAAAGGTCTATACCGGCTTCGCTCACCGCAAATTCGTGTTCCTCAGCAAAAACCAGGATATCTTCCATTGCCTTGGCGACCTGGCTCATATCGTTGAAGCCGAGCATCGCTGCGGCGCCCTTCAAGGTATGCGCTGAACGCATCACCGAATTGTTGATATCCTCATCTTCGGGGTCGTTCTCAAGTAAAAGAACGCCGCCGTTTAATTCGTCCAGGAGATCATCTGCCTCCTGGATAAAAATATCGAGCATCTCAGCTCGGATACCGTCCCGTTTTTCGCCGCCTTTTTCAACCTTATCGGGTGTCTCTCGCTCCGGTCCTTCTATGGCGTCCGGTTTAAAATCGCCGAATAATGCTTCGGCGAGGGAACTATCGTCTTCCTCAATCGCCTCAACCAGTTCCGGTTCTTTTGGTTCTTCTTCCAAAGGCACGGGCTTTGGCTTCTTCCCTTCCTCATCAGCCGGTTTTTTCGCTTTAGTTGCGGATTCCTTCTCTTTAACCTTCTTCGGTTTATCGACGGTCGATTTCTTCGGTTTTTTATCTGACTTTACTACTACCTCTGGTTTATAAGCAACCAGCGCGTCATTCGCATCGATTATTTTATCCTTTACCATCAATGCGTTGTCACTACCAAGTGCGGCTCCGCTCCGCCGCGCGTTTTCTAAAATATCGAAGATACTCCCGTTCAATTCAATAACTATCGAGTTATCCGAGGCTATTCGCTTCAGTTCTCGGAGAATGGCTACCAATTCGACTATTGTCGGTGATTGGGCTTCGTCGCCTTTAAGCATTGCCGATAAAATAGAAGCGTTGGCTAGAAGTTCCCGGGCAGTATCCAACGGATCCTCGGCCCCCAGCAAACCATTTGTATCCAACCCATTACCCATTCTCATAGTATCGGTTATCTCCAACCCGGAGAACTCCTTATTAACAGCCCGGGTACTTCCTTTGGGCAATGAATTAGTATGTTTCTCAAGGACTTCCAATAAACGCCCCGCTTGTTCTATAGCCTGCGGTTCGGACAGCCCCGTTCCTAAAACGAATTCGATAAAATTAACAAACCATTCTGCTTCGCGGTTAAACCCGTGCTTCTGAGATAACTCGACGCAAGCTCCTAACCTTTCAGATACCTCCGCGGCATCAATCGGGGTTGAGCTAAAAGAACCGGTTGCTTCTTTTAAGAATTTTTTAATCTCTTTTTTATACTCAGTATGTGCTTGTTTTTTCTTTTTCGCTGCCATAATTAAATCCCTTGATGGCGTTTATTCGAAAAGAAATCCGTTATCTCCCGGTTTACGGCAGTCTCATCTACGTCGCCGTTATGGTATCCATTAATCACTTTTCTGATATGCTTCGACCATCCTGATAATGATAATATTTGCGCTTCGTCTAGTTCAATATTGTCGTTTTGGGCAAATCCCCGTAGGAAGCTTTCGGCTTGAATCGCCATATTCGCCGTATTACTCAACTGCAAAGTCAAAGCGGAGCCTTTGATATTATGAGCTAACCTAAATAGGATTTTATTCTGTTCTACCGTATCTTGCCCATATATACGTAAAACTTCATCGAATTCGTTTAGCCATTTCTCGGCTTCGGCAACGAATTGCTCCATCAGCTTATATCTAAATGCCTTCTTAGGTTCCTGCAATCTTTAACCTCTTCCTATATAATAATAAACCGGCAAAATCAACTAACCTAAACCGGTCAGTAATGCCGTATAGGCTTTCCGAGTGTCCCAGGAATAAGAACCCGTTATCATTTAAAGCTGTGTGCAAGTAACCGGCTATTCTCCGAATTGTGGGAACCGCGAAATATATCAACACGTTACGGCAAAAAATAACGTCTATGCCGTAGAAAGGGGCTTCTTTCGTCAGGTTGTGATACATCGGGTATACTATCTTCCTTACCTCCTGTTTCGCTGTATATCTATCAGTTCCTTTATCGAAATACTTGTTTAGCAACTCCCCGGGTATATTCTTAATTTCGGATTTCTCGTATTTGCCGATTTCCGTTCTCATCACCGCTTCCCGCGATATATCGGTCGCGAAAATCTGTATCTTCCATCCCGAATCCAATCCTAACAACTCCAGAACAGCTATAGCAATCGAATAAGGTTCTTGTCCCGTTGCACAGCCCGCGCTCCAAAGCCGAAGTTCCTTTTGCATCGCGAATTTTTTATTAGATATTATCACCGGTAATACGTACTCCCGTAACGTATGGAAATGGGGTTGGTTCCTGAAGAACGACGTTTCTCTCACTACGAGCCGCTCTAACAGTTTTTCCAGCTCCCCCTCTCCGGATAAGCCGCCCGTTACGAAATCGTAATAATCGGCTATATCTTCGAATTTGCCGGCTTCTATCCGTTCAGATACCCGGTTGATAAATTGGAACAGTCTTCCCGAACTATATGCCAAACCGGTTTCGCGTTCTATATAATCCTTTAGCGCGATTAAAGCGCGGTCATCCGGGTTTATCTTGATTAATCCGGCATCCGGTTCGAATATTCCGTTAGTTGCATACCCGTTATTCAATATTTAAACCGGGTTTAATGTTCGCCGTCGCCTTCGGGATCGGATTCCTCCACTCCCGTATCTAATATTTCTTCAGCTTCAGTTACTTCTTCAATTTTAAAGGTTCCCATCTCGCCCGTTTCGAAGACCTCCAGTTCGTTTGTACGTCGATTCTCCTCTGCGGTTATCATATCGGCTTGCTCGGAAATGTATTCGCTACCGATGATAAACCTGGAAACCGCTTCAAGTAGCTCTTCCGAAACCCGTCCCAGGTCCTCTGCCGCGTTGGTCGATTGGCCCACACCTACGAGGTTCTGCCTGGTAATCTCGGAAATTTCATCCATCGCGGCGACGATACCCTCGGCGCCTTTCGCCTGCTGTTTACCGGCCAACGATATCTCCTGGATAAGTTGCGCCGACGTGTTCACGTTCTCGGTAATCTCCTGTAGCGCCCGACCCGCTTCCTCAGCTAGTAGGGCTCCTCTCTGTACCTGGGTGGCGCCGGTTTCCATCATATTTACGGCGTCCGAGGTTTCGGCCTGGATACCCTGGATTAGGACCGCGATATCTTTCGTCGCTTTGGCGGAACGTTCCGCCAATCGCCTGATTTCGTCAGCTACAACCGTAAACCCGCGTCCCGCTTCGCCGGCTCTGGCGGCCTCAATCGCCGCGTTAAGCGCTAGCAAGTTAGTCTGTGTAGCTATATCGTCAATAACCTCGACAATCTCTCCGATCTCTACTGACGATTCCCCGAGAGCTTTAATACGCTCTGCCGCGTCCTGTACCGTTTCTCGTATTTCGAGAACAGATGCAACTGTTTCTTCAACCTTCTTTGCACCGGATGACGCTATCTCATTGGCGCGGGTAGCGGCTACAGACGTAGCGTCGGCGTTTTCGGATACTTGTCCGATAGATATTGACATTTCCTCGATTGCCGATGAAGCGTTCGCTATCTGTTCGGCCTGGACTTCCGACGACCGGTTTATCTGATTGGTAGTAGCAATAATCTCCGACGATGCCGACACAACTCGAGTCGAAGTGGCGTTAACGCGGCCGATAATCCGGGATAGCTCTTCCGTCATCAGGTTAAAAGAGTCAGAAACACTACCGATAGCATCCGCAGTAACGCGCGCCCGCCCTGTGAAGTCACCGCCGGCAGCCAGAGAAGTGACCGATAGCAAGTCCATAATCGATTCATTCAACTCATCACGTTCGGCCTCGGTCTGTATCAGCGTTACCAATCGCCCCAGCATAGCGTTTAGCGAATCGCCCAGCGTCTGCAACTCGTCGCCGGACTTGACTTCGGAACGAGCCTCATAGTCCCCCATAACGATACGCGTCATAACATCGTTCAGGGAAAGGACAGGGCGGGTCAACGCCAGCGAGAATAGCAGTGCAACAACTATACCCAATAACAGAATTCCGAAACCTACGATAACCGCAACCCAGGTCGCGGTCCTGGCCGGGCTAAGCGCTTCAGCGGCGTCAATTTCCGCAATCAGATAATAGGAAAGTTGCGCTTGAGCCGGACGTTCTTCTTCGGGGATGGAACCGATATCCGGCCCGATATGGAACGTCCGATAATAACCCAATACCTTTTTGCCGTTGTAATTATCGTAAACACCTTTAAACGATTTTAACTTCGTTTCGTCTGAAGCCAGGTCGGAAGTAGCTGTAGTCTTTACGGTTTTTTCCAAGATCGTCGATAGCTTTTCGAAACGAGAATCGGAGCGCATCAAATTATCCGCACCTACGAGATAAGCTTCACCGGTTTCTCCCATACCCGCTCGCTCGGTAAGAATTGCGTTTATCTGCGATGTTGATATCTGGAACGCGATCGCACCGATTACCTTACCGCCACTTATTATCGGCGCCGCTAAAAACATCGCCGGTTCTTCAGAAGGTACGTAATACTCGAAATCCGAAACGCTCGTTATTCCTTCGTTTGCCGCTAATTTAAATACTCGAGCTAAGCCGGTATCTTTATACGCGCCGCCTAATAAATTCGTACCGTAGTCTGCCTGCTTTTCTACGGAAAGTAGTACGTCGCCGTTTTTTGCGATTATATAAATATCGTAATATCCGAAGGAACGGCAGAATCTATCGATAAATACAGCGTATTTCGATTGAGCCGATACGTAATCCGGATTCCGAGTATCACGCCCCGTCGCCGCGTATAGACCGGATAGTTCCGTACACCCGTTTATTACGGTATCGTCTAACGATAATACGTCCGCGTCACTAAAACGCTCCATAAAGTAGTTCTCGATAGACTTCTCACGGGACCGCCCGATACCTTCTAGCGCATCCAGACGGTTGGTTGTTAAGTTACGGTTCAATGAATAAACCATAACAACCGTCAAGGCGACCGTGATCAAGAGAGTCAAGGCGATCATAACGAAAATGGTTTTCCCGCGAATCTTCAATCGCCGCCAGGGGTTCATCTGTACAGCCATACCGAGCCTCCTAATGGTATATTACTTGGAATTGATCCCTTTATTCTCTGAATTGATCCCTTTATTCTCTTTTATATTATCCCGTATAAAATAATACGCGCTATAGACTACCTCGGGGAACGCCGTTCGATCATGAGATATACGTTCGCGCTACCTTAATATTTGCGGTCTCTCATCATTATCGTGGGTTATAACCTAATATACTATAAAACTTTGTTCCCCGAATTAGGTAGTCTATCCGTAGTTATTTACCGAACCGGTACATTGTCCGTCAAAAACGGAATCGCCTTTACTTATTTAGTTATTAACGAAACTAAATCCGGTTTACTCAACGTACTCCTTAAGCTTCGTAAATTCTTCCTCGTCTACTTCCGTAAATCCAGTGAGGAGAGCCGCTTCTATCTCCTTCGATTCCGGCGGGAGTTTTAAAAGAGCTTCTTTTACTTGCGCGACGAGTTCGGGGTCAACATCTTTATGGGCGCAAAAAGCCCAGTTAGGCATCCAGGCGGTTCGCTTAAGGACTGTTAATTTATAGGGGTCTTCCAGTTCGTCGTCGAACATCCCCATCGTCGATTCCCTCACGAACCCGGCATCGGCGCGTCCTTCGTAGACATCTAACACGACGTTTTTATGCTTGTTGTCCTCCGCTTCGTAGAATTCGGTCGTAGATGTGTCTATTTCCATTTCGTTTAGAGTTATCATCTGCGAAACGTAACCGCCGGCGGCGTTATAAGAAACGATAACTACTTTCTTTCCCGGAAGGTCGATTAAATCAGGAACAACCATTTTGTTATCTTCGACGCGGGTGAAAATACAACCCCGGAATTTATCCGCGTGTCCGCTTTTAACCGGATCCTTTAAAGCCATAGCGATAAATTCCGTTTCATCGGATATTTTAGCGTAGACTACCGGATTTTGATAACCAAATTCAAACTCGCCGGCCATCATTCTCTGCGCGTGGTCTTCGAAATTATCAGCGAACGCTAGTTCAAAATTCTCGCCGGTTTCCGCCGACAGGTAATCCGCTAACGGTTGGAGTTGTTCGGTCCAAACCTCTTCTGGATATTGCGGTAGGATAGCAATCTTGTACGTTTTTTTGCTGACCTCTCCTTCTCCGCAACTAATTATAAGGATGATCGCAGTTATAGCGATACCTATTAAGAATATCTTTGTACAGCGCATAATACCTTCCTTTGGAAAATAGTCATAGTATCTGTTCGCCTATTCGACGAACTTCTTCAAATATAGATACTGTGGTTACCGAGATTATACAGACCAGGCAAATTCTGTATTTAGACATGACCTCTCCTGTCTCTATATCGTTCTATTACTTATTCGACTATTTCGCAGCTTACCGTTACAGATTCTTTTAATTCCAAACCGAGCATCTCAGCGGTAGACCCGTTTACCATCCTCGTACCGTCGAGTACTCTTTCGACTTTTATCGAACCGGCAGGAACCCCATTTAGAACCGCGATCGCCTTTTTAGCCGTCTCCTGTCCGTTCTGTATACCGGTATATGCTTCAGAACAAAGGGCACCGTCGGTAACATTGTAATCCGCGACGCCTAGGATAGGAATGGTAGCGTTTTCCATCGTCCATGCGATTACTTCTTCCTGTTCGAGTTTATTACCGTCGGTGTCTACAACGTTTGAATATTGCGAGATATAGATGAATTCGGCGCTTCCGTTCGCTTCTAATATAGCCGCCTTCCAATCATCGAACGTTTCGCATTTCTTGTCGATAACGATTTCTACGCCCGCACCGGCCGCATCCGCCTTGGCAGTAGCAGCAATAGGCACCGCGGTTTTCCCTGAATCGTAGATGAGCGCCATTTTTGTTAAAGGCGCGCGTCCGTTCGATTCTAGTATTTCGTGGAACAACCCTATCGTCGCCGTAAGATTTTCTGTTTGTACCGTTCCTGTTACATTATGTCCCGGATCATCCCACGAATCTATAATTCCGTGGTCTGTTAATGGGTCGTTATTTACTCCACCGAATATTACGGAAATCCCCTCGCGGTCTATCAGGTGTTTCGTAACAAGCGTTTGGGCATTATCGTCGAACGTAATTACAATGGAAGGTTCAAACTCGTCTATTTTAGCAAGGGCTTCTTCGCTTGCTTTTTCCATCTCCCCATCCGACATACCTTTTGTCCCCATATAATGGACTTCGAGTTCATAGTCTTCGCCTTTAACTAAACCTTTTTCGTCGAATACTTGAACGAAACCTTCCAATTCGTCTTGTTCGAACTCGTGATTTTCATCGTAACTCTGAACGATTAGAATCTTAGCCGGGCCTTCCACGCCGGTTTGCCCACAGCTTCCGGCTAATAACGCCATTACCATTACGGCGCTAGCTAAGATGATAGTGGTTTTCTTCATCTCTTTACACTCCCCTTTGGAATTAATTTAATGGTTCGTTGACATTTTATTCTTCTATTTCTTTTTTATTTATAAACTGCATAATCGTCCAAACGCGCAATAGCGTCCGGAGCCAGTATTGATATCGCCTGGGTGCCACGGGTATATACACCCGATAAAAGGGATACTCCTCGGATGCCCTCCGGGGCGTTCTGTATACTGCTTACCGGAATACTGGAAATATCCCAAACATCATCTACCCAGATTGCGAACGAGATTTCTTCGGTGGGTTGTAGTACGATGACACGGGAATTGGTCGTCCGCTGGCTTCTTTGTATGGCGAATTTCGATGAGATATCAATTAGGGCCGTTATAACACCCCTTAAATTGAATAACCCGATGATAGATTGATCGACGGTCGGAACAGGCGTTATATGGGGCACGAGAAGTATATCTGTTACATCCTTGACGCGCACGGCGAAACCTTCGCCGCCCAGCCCGAACTCCGTAAACCGTATTTCGGGGCTAACTTCGGCCAAAACATCCCCCTGTGTATTTTACATTAATTTAGTAACTATGGCGGTTAACGCTTCGGCGTCAATCGGCTTCGTCAGATACTCGTCGGCTCCTTGTTTCATACCCCAGAACTTATCGCTATCCTGTTCTTTGGTCGTTAGCATAACTACTTTAATGTTCTCGGTCTCCGCAGTGGTTTTTAATTCCCGGCATACCTGAAATCCGTTCATTCCCGGAAGGACTATATCTAGTACTATCAAATCCGGTTTTTCCTCTTTAGCTACTATAACCCCGGTTTCACCATCCTCAGCTTTCACGACGGAATGACCGGCGGTTTCTACGATTTCGGTTACCGCCGCCATATCTATAGGGTTATCCTCGACAATAAGTACCTTCCCCATTATATCTCCTTAGTTATATCTTATTATTTAGTTTAGTATTATATTCGGATTTTATCTACTAAAACTTTACACGATATCTATTTATTTACCGGTATCGCCTTCTGTTAATCAGTTTTTGTGAAACTCTAATTATCTCCTCTTCCTCGAAAGGTTTGGTGAGATAGATATCGGCCCCAACTAACTTACCTTTAATTTTATCGGTTATACCCGTTTTCGACGTAAGTAGAATAATCGGAACCGAAACAGTCCTTTTATCTTTTTTCAAGCGAGAACACACTTCATAACCGTTTATTCCCGGGAGGATAACATCTAAAACAACCAGGTCAGGGGGTTCGGCTAATGCGATATTAAGGGCGGTTTCGCCATCACCGGCTTCGACGGTATCGAAACCGGCTTCGCTTAGCACATAAACAACGAGATGACGTTGCGTCAAGCTATCGTCTACCACAAGTATACGATGTTTATATAAACCCGTTATTACGGGTACTAATATACCAAGATTGAAAAACGCGGCTACCGATTGAAGTACCTCCAGCCTGGGCTGGTTCGAGATTCTTAAAATATTATTGATAGTACGCTTCCCGTTAATCAGTTTCAATACCGCCCATTCTTCACCGGAAAACTTTATTTCGCCTGATAAATCCTGAGATTGAAGGCGCATCGGTACATCTAACGAGCCGATCAATTCAATAATCCCGGCTTCTTCGTCCATACGTCTGGCGGTTTCTAACAGTAATAAGTCTACCGGGAGCAAGTCGGGTACGGAATTGTCCGGTAACCCTATTATCGTTTGAACCTCAATAACACCCTGACGCTCCAAACTTATCTCCGACGTCAAATCAAGAATCCGGTCTCTTAAAGCGATATTGACGTCTTCATCGGTAACAGCCCCTTTATAGATAAGGAATTTGCCGAAAGGTACAACGGTTTTACTACCATTATATTCGGATATGAAATCGACTAACGCTTCGTTAGTAATCGCGCCAGTTTTAACTAAATAAGCTCCGATAGGTTCTATTTCGCCTTTTGAGTCAGCCCAAACTACTTTACCTTTATCCAGGTAGAAATTTATGCTTTTTTTATCAAGGTTAATACGAACGCGGACCGGCCCCTGTTTATAACGTAATAATTCGAATAGATCGCTCAGCGGCAAACTATCCAAACTACCTTTTAGAATCACATTATCAACAGAGCTCGTATCCATATGTCGTTAAATCGATTATAGCATATTATCTATAAATGGCAAGTTTACAATATATAATAATCGATTGGAATTACACTCGAAGGGTCAAATAGGAAAACCGCGTATTTTCCATACGCGGTTTTTTCTGGGGAGGAAGGATTCGAACCCTCACATACGGAACCAGAATCCGCCGTCCTACCATTAGACGACTCCCCATTTGCGCGGGAATATACAATAATCGCGAAGAACAGTCAAGCCGAAATTCCACGTTTTTCAATTCTTGATAAGTCAATCCGAGGTGTTTTATATGCGCCCGGACATAGCATTTATATCGGTATTATGTTCAAGATAATAAAGGGTTTACCCGGTGTGAGTTTCTAGTTGACGAGCCGTTTCATGCTCGCGCTTCACGCGCAATGCTATAGCGTAAAGCACGGCGGCGATAGCAGGCAAAATATAGAAAAAACGGACTATCATCATCTCCTCAAAAAAACCACTTATGTAGAAACTAATCAACCAAAAGCCGATAATCGTATTATAGAGTCTATAGGCACGTTTATTATATTTCGCGAATATTTTATCACTTCTATATATATAAACCAGAGTAATAATTATATAACCCATAAAAAATATCATTCCAAATATCCCCATTTCGGCGAATACTACGAGGAACCCGTTATGTGGCGTCCACGCGCCGGGCCTGCTACCACTTCGCGGGGCATAGACGTCTCGATAATATTTTCCGTAATTAAAAGCACCGACACCGGTTATCGGGTATTTCGCTACCATCTCTAAACCGGCCATCGTTAGGTGGTAGCGCAAGTCCGACTTCATTTTTTGTGTCTCGCCTTTTCCCAAAAGTTCGAATAATGCGCCCACGCGGGTTAGATGTTCGCTCGGGACAATCGACAATACTATAACGGCTATAATTATAACGGTAATATATAGTTTATAGTTTCTCCTCTCACGAATGAATAAGATAGTTAAAACTGCAATGGCGGCGATTACCGGTCCTCGACTATTAGATAACAACACGCCCGCACCTGCGATTATGGCCCCAATCGCATTTATTATTTTATATTTTAAATCTTTATAGTATCCGAACATAAGAATGAAACCTATCATCCCGAGATTACTGTAATAACTCATCAAAATCGCTCCACTTGATCCCCCCGAAGGACGTAAAATCCCCAACCCAATGATTTGATATAGAACGATAAAGAAATTGACAATAGTACTACCAAGTAAAATGAAAATTAATAGGCGTATCCATTTTTGATTATTCAATAGATTATAAGCCAAAATATAGAAAAATGCTAGGAGGACGAATTTAATAGCCCGCGCAATTATCATTCCAAATAAAAATGTCCTGAATGAAGAGATAACGACCATTAAGAATAAACCGAATAGGAGTGCCGCTTGATATTTATCACCGAAACGAATAGGTTTTTTGAGTATCGCGTAATGTACCGCAAAACTCACCATAATGAATATCCCGAAAAACTTAACTAGAGAAATCGTTAGATTTATATAAGGCAACGTAACCTGTTTTCCCAACAACACGACCTGAACAAAGATCAATATAAACATTCCATAAACCGGTTGGCGGATTATCAAGTAAATACCGACCGAAGCCACGAGTACTATCAATAACATCTCTATCCTGGTTCCACGGTACAGGATCAAGAAGCCAACTATGGCACTAATAACCGCAATAAGGAATATGGCTCGCTTCGTTCCGGTTCCCCATACTACCCCCGAAACAGCGACGAACCACCGCGATAGAACACCGTTAATCGCCCTTTCGATATCTGATAGTTTGTCTATTATTCTAATGAACATCGTGGTTATTCATTTGATAACCTACCTTCATCAATGGCTCGTGTATAGATAAATCCTATCCGATTATTGGTAAAAGGCGATCACTAAATAGTTAATTATTGATAGTTATCAAATGCTATGATATTCTCCTCCGGTCGGATACGAATAGTCTTTTTGGGTTCCTACAAGTATTAATGCTCTCCAGAAAACCTATAAGTAATTATTCCGTTTTAAGCTCATAATTCCGGTAGTAAAAGATTAAACCGGATTTTTTATTAACTTCCCGATTTCGGGCGTTTGCGAATTAATCCGCACTACGAATCTAACTAATCATCATGCTCCGAGAAATATACAATCGAACCCTTATAGGTTCGGTGCTTATAACGATGATCTCGGTATATTCCTTACTTATAAATATCGGGCTAAAATCATTCCCGGTAAAAACATTGATGCTAATTTCACAGAAATTCGCGCACGATTTCGTCGCGAATTCGCTAATATTCCTTATACTAACATCGATTCTTTATATCGTCTTTTTTGTTAAGAGGCACCTTGATAAAAAACGTAAACCGGCTTCAAAAAAACAATGGCCGCTTATTATTAGTTTTTCGTTCGCTTCCTTACTAATCTTCGATACGTTAATTCACTTAAATCTTTCGATACTCCCATCAATACGGTCGCCGTTAACTATTACTATTAATTCCTTATTTCTTGTGTTAATCCCCGTTATTTCGCTCTTCGTGATTTTCTTAGGTAATCGCTTATCTCATAGAATGAAAAGAGTTATTAAACCGGTCAATTCCGTTATTCTCGCTTTATCTCTCATCGCCGTTTTTCTAGGCTATATTATACCATACATACATAATAATTCCACGAAGTTCGAAATCCAAAATCCGCCGAATGTATTAATCATCACGATTGATGCACTCCGTCGAGACCATGTTTCTTATTACGGTTATAGGTTCGCGGAAACGAGGAATCTGGACAAATTCGCTACAGAAAGCAAAGTATTTACTCAAGGATATTCGCCGAACCCATGGACTATCCCGTCTATGTACTCCATGATAACCTCGCATTACCCGTCCGTTCACGGCGCTGACGAATATCATCGCGGTAGCGATAAATTAACCACACTTGCGCAGATCTTAAAAAACTACGGATACGAAACCGACGCTTATATAGCTAATTCGATAATGGATCGCACTATCGGTTTCGATAAAGGATTCGACCGGTACATCCTTTATGCCGATATTCCTCAATTACTATGGATAAAGCATAGTACTTTTTATTCATTTGTGGCACGTATTACGAGCGAAAAATCGTACATCACACCTCCCCCTGATACTACGGCCTGGCTAACCGACGCACTTACCGATGAATTGGAAAAAGAACGTAAACAACCATTTTTTATCTGGGCACATTACCTTGATCCACACGCTCCCCTAACGCCGCCGAAAGAATACTATAAAGAGTATAAAGCAATCCACCCTGAAGCGGAAAGAATCTCCAAGACCGGGTGCAATTTCGGATCTCCGACTACTGGAGCATTGCTTTACGCAGCCGAAATCGAATACGTCGACGATTCTTTAGGTACTATATTCGAAGTATTAGAGAACGGTGGCTACTATGATAACACTATTGTCATCATAACGTCCGATCACGGTGAGGAATTCTACGAACACGGTAAATACGGGCATGCGAGAACTCATTATGATGAAGTAATGGCTATACCGTTGCTCATTCGGATTCCGGACGGTAGACATGAAGTTTGCACTACTCCCGTTACTTTATTAGACATTATGCCGACGATCATAAATTATATAAACGCCGAAGCCCCTTCTAATCTCAATGGACGTGATATACTGAATTTAGAAAACGATGAAGATGATTATCTGGAAAACCCGGTTTTTTTCGATCAAACTAAACCCAATAGGCACATGAAATCATTATATGAGTATCCGTTTACTATCACAAGAACAGGTACAGATAAGTACGATTATAGGTTAGTGGATATTAGGGTAGGAGTCGGCCCTAATGATGTCGTTACGGATCCGGATCCTGAATTATTATCCGAATACAGCAATAAGCTAGATAAATGGGCAAAAAAAACGGCAGAAGAAGCCGCTGAAATCGGAGGGACGTCCGAAGTAGATATAAATGCTATTCGTAGAGCAAGACTTGAACATTTGGGTTATTTCTAACGCTTTACCGTCATAGAAGCCGTATTTACACTATCGCCTTATCGTTTTCACCTTAATACCCTTACGTCCTTCCTCATCTAGTAGCACCGTTTTAATTCCTCCGAAACTGGGCTCTTCCAACTCGAATTCCGTATAACCTATCCCGACATCCTGTGGGCGGTGCGCGTCGGAGGTCCTGATTACCGCATAACCCATTGCTTCATATTCATCCGGAGAGCCGCGCCAGCTAACTTCAATCGCATCAAACGCGGGGGGAGGTGGCACGAAACCTAATTGGCTGGTCATACTGAACATCTGCCGATCTACGTGCGCCGCGATAGCTATTCCGTCGTATTCACGCGCGTACCGCACGACCTCATCAACCGGCATATCAGTCGCTCCCAACAGCAGCCTATCGTTAAAACCCAGCACGTTATCCTTTGTATCAACTATAACCTGATAGCCGAACTTAGCGGGGTCGTTGCTCCCCGGAGACAGCCGCTGGTATACTTTCCCCTGCATCATCCCTAAATCGGATAAGTCACCGAAAAGACAGAGAATATGAACCTCTTCTGCGCTGGTAACTTCCATCCCCGGGATTATTGTTATGCCGTTTCGCTCCCCTAATTCAATACAGGGCCGCACGTTTTCGCTGGCGTTGTGGTCGGCTATCCCGATTATACTAATCCCCCGCGAACGCGCCGCTTTGATAATCGCCCTGGGCGACTGTTCTAGTTCACCACAGGGCGATAAGGCCGTATGTACGTGGAGGTCGGCTTTATAAATCCCCAAGATTACGCACCTTTGATACCGAGTTTATACAACTGCCCGGCGACCACGAACGAATTTTCTTTTGCGGTTAAAATACTTACGCCCTGGTCGTTAGCCTTTACAACGGTGGATTCCGTCGGCTGCTTTTCATTGGTGATAATTATAGCCGCGAGGTCGTTTAGCGTTGCTACCGCGATGATATTCTCGTGGGTTTGAATCGTCAGCCAGATTGTCCCATCCCCGGTCTGCGCCATAACATCGCTAAGCAGGTCGGAGACGTATCCACCGCTGACTTCTTTTTCCAGGTTTCCCTCGGCGGCGACTTCGAGTTTAAGCTTTTTTACTAAATCCTTTACCTTCATTTTTCCTCATCCTCGTTTTTGTTAGCGATTTTATTATTCGGGTTTTGCATAGTTGGCGGTACGCTGGCGGATAACGCCGTCATCTCGTCCGTAAGTTCCGCCAACCGCTCCTTAAGTTTGAACATACAATCGTATATCTGGGTCTCTCCAATTACTATGTCTTCGGCCATTGCACGGCAGCTCGGGCAGCCGCAAGCGCCGCAATCCAGATCCGGTAACTGCTCCAGAGTCGCCTCTATCTCCTCCATCAACCGGATAGCTTCGGCCATATCGGTTCCCAATTTATAAATCGGACGGGGTTCGACCGGCTCCGTCAAGGTGAACTCACCGGCTATTATCATCCCCATTATTTCATCATACGTGAAATCCGCGGCCGTCTCGTCCTTTATACCCATATCGCCATCAATGGCTCGTATCCGCTCCAGTCTATGTCTCGCTATAAACGGCTCTTCCGCCGTTAGTACACCGCCCACTCAACCACCTACGCAGGCCTGCAGCTCGACATAATCGAAACCATCCAAATCGCCGTCTTCCATTTTCTCCAGAATCCTCACCACGTTTTTCGTGCCGTCGACGGCGAGCCTCTCCCCAACCCCAACGTGATCGTTTTCGCCTCCTGCCGTTCCCCAGGCGATTCCGGCGCCGCCGGCTCGCGCTAACCCCGGTATCTCCTCGATATCTTCGAGATTCATCATTACGCGGTTATAAATATCTTTAATCGCAAGCGCGCCGTTTACGAAATTGTCGCGCGCCGCTACCGGCTGCTTAACTGCGGTTACTTTAGCCGGGCAAGGCGAAATAAAGAATACCCCTATGTCTTCCAGCGGGATTTTCAAGCGGTTATGTCTGCTCAATTTAGCGACCTTGGCCGCGATGTCCATCGGCGTATCTACCGAAATAATATTTTCCACCAGTGAAGGAAAGCGCACCTGAATCAGGCGGATTACCGCAGGGCAAGCCGAGGTAATCGCCGGTTTAATCCTATCTTTTTGCGCTAAATATTTGCGTATCGCCAGCGCGGTAATCTCGGCTCCCAACGCGACTTCGTATACTTCATCGAAACCCAGGTTTACCAGGCCTGATAGCACTTTATTTAACGGAACAGTTGATTTAAATTGGCCTGAAATCGCCGGAGCCGGTATCGCTATATTATACTTATAGTTTTTAAGTTCATCCAGCTCATCGGCGTAGGCCAACTTGGCGTCGTTCGGGCAAATGCGGATGCACTCCCCGCAGTCGATGCAACGCTCCGGGTCAATCCGCGCTTTCCCCTCGCGTACCCGTATCGCTTCCGACGGACAACCGCGCACACAGTGGGTACAACCTTTACACTCGTCCTCTAAAAGGACTACCGAGTGGAAATGCCTATCCGTTGAAAACGATATTACTTTATCTGCCAAATGCTATCCTTCACGAATAATTTGCAGGAGCCTTTCACCCAGCGTATCTATGCCATCTCCCCGACGTGCCGATACCGGGTATTTTTCAATCATCCCGTTTACCGAATCAATGTTAGCCATCAATTTATCGGTATTATAATCGAGTATTTCAATCAAATCGATTTTGCTTATCACCGCGATATCCGAGACACGAAACATCAGCGGGTACTTCAACGGCTTCTCCTCGCCCTCGGCAACCGATATTACCACAATCCGCTTGTCCTGCCCAACATCGAATTCAGCGGGACAGACCAGATTGCCGACATTCTCCAACAGTATAACGTCTATTTCGCTCATTGGCAAATCCCGTAACGCCTGATTAACCAGGTTAGGCGCTAAACTACAATCCCCCCCGAACGGTCCGGTATTTATCTGCACTATGGGGATATCAAATCTAGCCAGGCGATCGGCGTCCATCGTGGTTTCGATATCGCCCTCGACCACAGCCGCTTTTAAACCGCCCAAACCGGAATCAAGCAGGGCTTCGATTAGCGCCGTCTTCCCCGAACCGGGCGAACCCATAATATTGAACATATAGACGCCATTGTTTTTTAGCAGTTCACGGGTCTGCGCGGCGAGGGCATCGTTGGCCTCCATAACTTTTTTAACTATTTTTATTTCAGCCATCAATTTCGTCCTCTATTTCGATTGAGGTAATCTCCAACTCGCGCCCCGATGTTATTTCGAGGTCCGGAGAGCCGCATTTCGCGCAAAGAAAGATGGGTTCGTCCAATTCGAGCGGGGTATTGCAATTATTGCACGTCCCCTTTACGGGAACGTCTTCGATACTCAGTTTAGACCCCTCCAACTTCGTCCCCCCGGTCAGGCTATCGTAGTAAAAACGGATAGAATCGGGAACGAAAGTCGTCAGGCGGCCGCAGCGCATATTGACCACCATGATGCTATCCAGGTCGCGCCGCGCCATCTCCTCAAGCAGCGCGTCTACAATAGACTGAGTAACGTCCAGTTCGTGCATATAATCACTAATCAGGAAATATAATAACGATAGGGAGGACATTTCGCAAGGGTTTTCTTGTGCTAATTACCGTTATACCGGAGTAGTAAAAAAGCGGCCAAACCCGGCCGCTTATTTTACCCGCTAACTTAACTTTTATGAAGATGGGATATTATACGAAGAAAGTTCCGTAGTAATCGGGTCTTCCCCTATATACCACCAGGAGTAATTCTGGATGCCCCAGCACCCGACATTACCGGAATACCAAACTGTGAAGCTATAATCGCCGTTATAATCTATCTGGTAAACCTCAAAGGCGCCAGCTGGAACAGTAATTGTAGTTTTATCTCCTACCGTAGCCGTCGTACCGGGTTCGAAATTCCACGTATCGCCGGTTTCGAGCGGGAATTTATAAAGCAGCCAATAATCGGCGCCCGTATCATCGAGGTATAACCGTACCTCGTTGTTCGCGTATTTTAAATAGTATAACGCGAATTCATCCCAGCCCTCTTCGCTTTTATCACTCCAGGTAAAAACGAAAAACTGCTGGCAATCCCCGGCCGAGGGATGGTTAAACGTACCTGAAATCGAATACCTAATTATATCCGTACCTTGATACGAATATATCCATTCCGAACCGTTCGCGTTCGGGAACCCTGTCATCCCTTCATCCTCAGGCGGCGTCGGTGTAGTAGTTTCATTACAAGAATTAAGAACTAATAGAAGAGGAAAAATGAATAAAAGTACCCCTAAAACCCTAATTGTGCTCCCTCTCATAACTCCTCCGTGTGTAAAATTTTATAGATAATCCAATTAATTCTAGTATGTTCAGAATAAGGAGTCAAGCTAAATTTTCGTTTATGATAGTATATTTCCGACTATCGATATTGATATTATTCCCATTATTGCTATTCAAGTCGTTACGCAGACGAAACAACTTCGCCATCGTCAAAGCAAATCATAAGCGATTAACCCGCGAAAAATCCGCAAAAAAATTACCTATTATGATATACTCCGCCGATTATGCGTATACTTTTCGTATATAAGAATGTTACCCTTACCGAGCCGATGGGCATTCTTTACCTGGCGGGTGCGCTCAAACGCGCCGGGCACGAGTGTCGCCTCGTCCTCTCCGACCGTACCGACCCGGTCGCCGTCTGCAAAGACTTCGATCCGGATATCGTCGCTTTTTCGATGACTACCGGCTTTCACCCCCATTATCTCGAGGTCAACCGCAAACTGCGGCGCGGCTTCGATAAGCCGGGGTTGTTGACCATATTCGGCGGCCCGCACTGCACCTTCTTTCCGGATATCGTCGAAAAACCCGACGTGGATATAGTCTGCCGGGGAGAGGGCGAAGAGGCTATCGTCGAGCTGGCGGATACGCTCGCCGCCGGCGGCGATATCACGAGCATTCGCAATCTCTGGGTAAAGCGCGAGGGTATAGACGACGAAATATATAAAAACGATTTGCGGCCTCTGGTCGATAATCTGGACGAATTGGCCTGGCCCGACCGCGATATATTGTACGAGATAGACCCTTATATGCGCGAGGTATCGATGAAGCACTTCTTCAGCTCGCGCGGCTGCCCCTACCTTTGCACCTACTGCTTCAATCATAAATTCAATCAACTGTATCGGGGACTGGGCAGCGTTATCCGCTATCGCTCCGTTGACGACATCATCGCCGAAATCAACGACGTGCGGGAACGCTATACGCTGGGAATGGTACGCTTCTTGTCCGACAACTTCCCGATGGATAAAGCGTGGGTCGCCGAATTCGCTAACAAGTATCCCGCCGAAATCGGGCTGCCCTTCAACTGCCACGTCCGCGCCAACCAGATTGACGACGAGAGAGCCGCGAACCTGTCCAAAGCGGGTAACGTATCCGTACTTATGGGGGTAGAAACTGCGGACGAGTATCTGCGCAACGAGGTGCTTAAACGCAAACAGAGCGACGAGATGATAACCGGAGCGGCCCGGCGGTTGCGAGATAATAATATAGCCCTGTATACCCAGAACATAATCGCTCTGCCCGGCGAGACCTTTGATATGGCGATGAAGACGGTTCGCCTGAACGTCGAATGCAAACCGGCCTTCGCCTGGGCCAGTATCTTTATGCCCTACCCGGGTACGGAGCTTTCGCAGTACGCCATAGATAAAGGCTACTTCGACGGCGATTACGACAAGGTGATGCACACCTTTCACGTAGATTCCGTACTCAGCATCGAGGACGAAACAGAACGTAAGATGATGACCCGGCTGCATAAGCTGTTCGGGCTAATGGTCGAGTTCCCCGTCCTGGCGAAAGCGGCGCGGTTTCTATGCAAACTACCGTTGGGGTTCATATATAATCTCTACTTTAAGCTGTGGTACGGATACACCAATCGCCGCCGCGTATTCCCTTACCCCATCACGTTAAAACAATATCTCTGGGGAATTGTGAAATTCTTCAGAAAAGACGACGCCTAGCGGTTCTACCGGATTTTCATTGACTGGAGTAAATATGGCTAAATGGAGCAGGGGTTCCAGCGTATCCGGGACTATCAAAGACGCCCGCGCCGCTATCGACACCCACGAGTACGATAAAGCGGTGAGGATACTTCACGAACTGGAGAAAGACGATCCTGATGCTTATAAAATAAATGAATATCTGGGTTGGGCTTATCTCAACGTGAAGAACTTCGAAAAATGCGAACATTATTTCAATCGGTTGGTGGGATTATTTCCCGACGACCTGTCGGCGAAGGTATGGCTGGGGCGCGCTTATTTCAACCAGAGGAAGTATGACGAAGCCGACGAGATATACAAAGCAGTTCGGGAAATCGATCCCGAATACGGCCCCGGAGTCGAATACCACGGGTATAATTATTACGAACGGGGCGATTTTAAAAACGCCAGCGAAGCTTTCAGAGAACTCACCCAAATTGACCCGAATTACGTTTACGGCCATCATTGGCTGGGGCGCAGCCTTCACGACCTCGGCGAGTTCGAGGCGGCGCTGCTGGCGCTATCGCGCGCTCTGGAGATAGCCTACAGTTGGGATGAACCCTGGTGGTATTTAGCGCGGAGCCATCAGAACCTGGATAACGACGACCTGGCGTTGCAGGGTTTCGAACGCTACTACGAATTCACGGATAAGAAGGACTGGGCATGGTACGGTAAAGCCGGTGTATATTATAAAAATAAAGAGTACGAGAAAACCCGGGATTTACTCCTGAAATCGGTCGAGATAAACGACGATATGCTCCATTTCTGGTCCTTTCTGGGCGATGTTTACGACGAATTGGAGGATTACGAAAAGGCGGTTGAGGCATATCGAAAAACGATCGCAATAGACATGAAATATTACTGGGGTTGGTACGGCCTGGGCAGCGCGCTTTGCGACCTGGAGCAGTACGACAAGTCGGACGCGGCTTATGGCGAAGCGGCGAAGTTGTCCCCCGAAGCCGGGCTTCCCTGGGCCGATATCGCATATAACTACTTCAAGCGGGAGGACTACGAGAAAGCCGAGGAGTATTTGCAAAAAGCCGAGGGCGTGGAGAAAGACCTAAAAGAGGTGATGTGCTACCGCGCTCGCATTGCGCTCAAACAGGGCGATAAAGAGAGCGCGTACGAACTCCTGCTCGCTCTGGTCGCCTCCAACGCCCCATGCAAAGCCTGCCTCCCCGACAAAGATGACTTCGAGGAGATATGGAAGGAAGACGCGTTTAAGGAATTGAGTAAAGAGTCCGAGTTTGCAACTCCGAAAACGAATTAATGCAACGCTTCCTTTCCGTTTCGCCTGTGCGCCGATCGTTAAACGTCTAATATCAGAGCGAACCAACCTTTTTCGTTTTCTCTCGGGTAGATTACTGAATTCAGGATCAGCTCCTGGCTAAAGAATTATATAAACTAACGGACTGAATTAATATCGATGTCATCGAAAATACCTTGATTTTCAATAATCGGATACATCCAAAAAAATACGGTATAGCATTGCAATTCCTCTTGACAGGGATTTATTATTGAGTTAGAATAGATCAGAAGGTATATGCGTTATAGCTTGCTATTCTTTATATTACCCAAATTAAAGAGGAGGTACGTATAATGAAACACCTAATAATCATAATCGCTATACTCTCGTTAACCGTTTTCGCGTATGGGAAATCTACAGGTGGGTCTAAAGCCGGTGATTCGGCAGTACACAATAATAACAATTACTGGCAGACCGTCTGGGACGATTTATCCGACGGCACTCTGGGAGAGGGAAATTCAGGTGAATATCCCGGCGCATCCGGAATCAACAACGTTTACACGTCGGGTATATGGGTAGGTCTACAACACAACTCCGGATATAAAGTATCTACCGCGAACGGAATAGACGAAGCCGAATATGTTCCCGATACTGTCCTGTACACTACCGGTAACTGGCCGAGCGGTTACCCTTTGTACGGGAATTTCGATACTTACATTACGTGTAACGACGGCATAGCCGGCGAACAGGGACCGATACCGATATCAGTCGGCAGGCATACCTGGTCGTATAGCACTTCGGTTTTGGACGATTTCGTAGGTTTTAAATATATCGTCCGAAATGATTCCAGTTTTTCGTACGATGCCGTTTACGTAACCCACCTCGTAGATTTCGACGTCGGCGGATCTTCCAGTTATGAAGACGATAAAGTGAACAGGAAACCCACGCGTGACCTTGCGTATATGTTCGACGATACCAACGGGTATTTCGGAATCGTTTGTGGAACGGGAGATTGGGTTTCGGTCGGTATGAGTTATTGGGATATTCAAAACGACCCCGTTACCGATATGGAGAAATATAATATACAAGTGGGCGCGGGTTGGCCATTTACAAATACGCCGGGAGATTATATGATAGCATATACTTTTGAGTTCGACGGTAACGATTTCGGACCGGGCGAAACGATTGTCGCGGGTTTCTTTCAGGTTGGTGGATTAACCTGGGCTGCGTTTTCGAATAACGTAAACATGGCCGTTACTTCATACGTCGAAGACGAGACGGGGCTTGTAGGGATTCGGTCCGCGTCACTAGGCGAAATCAAAGCTATGTTTAAATAACCCTATAATTTTATGGAATCCATAAACGCCCCTTTACCCGGGGGCGTTTAAATTTGACTACCGTTCTAATCGGTTTCCGGTACGTACATAACTATAATCGCCGGCAATAAACGTCGAAATAATCACAGATTTAATACGCATTTTACCGCTTACGGAAAAACGGCGGATTTCTCTGCCGTTTCTTTTTATCGATATTGCTTATTTTACTTCGCCGTTTCGCCGCCGTATCGTCCTTCGTAGAAAGCGAGCATCTCGGCGATTTCTTCTTTGGTCATCCCCTTCTTCCAGGCGTGCTCCTCCATATTCATAACTTCTGTTGTTACGCCCGGTTTAAGGTGTTCGGCTTCGGGAATGAACTCGTTATAGAAGTTCTTCGACAGGTCGTAGAAGCCGTGCCAGTGCGCATAGTCCGGGCCCATCATCGCAGCGCCCATACGCGCCCGGCGGCCTTCGTGATGCCACAGTTCAAAGAATATCCATTCTATCTCTTCGTCAAAAGGCGTCGGAGTGATAGCACCGGAATCCTTGAGCTTACCCATAATAACTACGCTATTCTAACGATTAACAATACAGTACGAAAACGCACCCGTTAGCTCGCTAATCATAGTACTTTCGAAATATTTCTTTAATTTAGTATTCGCGTCCCGCAAAGTTCCCCCAAGCGGACATAACCCGGGCCCGCAGATTCTATCGCTCAAGAGGCAATCGTCAACGACGAACGACCCCTCAATCAGCTCGTAAATCTCCAGTAAAGATATATCCTCCGCTTGTTTGATTAGAGAGAACCCGCCCTTTGGCCCCCTAACCGACCTGACATATCCGGCCCTGCTCAAACGCTGCATTACTTTCGCGAGATGGTCTTTCGATACTTTAATAGTCTCTGCAATCTCGATAACGGGTACGGAGCGAAGCGGATACGCGCCCAGAATGATCAGAGCGTGGATAGCCAAAGAAGCCGCTTCGGATATTTTTAGAGCACCGGGCATAATATTTCACTTTTGTTGTGAATACTTTCACTAACATCAGGGAAACTCGTCCTTTTTTTCGAATAACCCTATACGATTAATTAATAAAGTATAAGTGCCGTCAACTACCTTGTCAACAAAAAAATAAGTCAATTCGGTATTATTATACTTTATAGAATATCAATCGAGAACGGCCTTTTTCGGACTCTTGCTTAATCCGCTTATATGTGTTAATCTCCGTTTGAGGTGGTATTTTTGAACGACGACAGCAAAAGAATAAACGATTTAGAGGATAAAGTCCGCAAGTTGCAGGTTCGGGTTTTCGACCTGGAACAGGAGGAAACTAAAGAGATCGCCGCACAACGTTCCCAGAGGCGGTTCAATATGTGGCTGCGTATTGCGGTTTACCTTATCTTCCTGATTATAGTAATATTCGGCTTATTCTTTATGAAGGGGCAGGGGTGGTTTTAAAGAAGATAGCAATTGGCGTATCCGTATTGGCGTCCGCTATTCTTTGTCTATCCGGTTGCTACAACGGTTCTACCGGCGGCCCTCCCTCACCCTATAATCTGGAAGCAGAACTGGACGGCGGCGCGGTCTACCTTACCTGGAATTCCGTACCATGTGACAGTTACCACGTGGAGCGTTCTGTGGCTAGTTCCGGAAATTGGATAGAGATCGCCACCAGTCCATCAAACCAAAACTATTATCGGGATGAAGTTGTTTATCCGGGCGAGACCTTCTATTACCGGGTACGCTCTTACGACGACTCCTACAACCCACCGTATTCAAACTACTCAAACGAGGTATTTATTTACCTGGAATAAGCGAACATTGACATTATCACGCCCTTATGCTATCCTCCCCGCGCCTTGATGACGCGGGCGTTTTTTCGGTATTAGGGGACGTAGCTCAGTTGGAAGAGCGGGGGCTTTGCAAGCCTCAGGTCGGCGGTTCGAGCCCGCTCGTCTCCAAATTCTATCCTCTTCAAGTTTGTATAATACCCGTTAGCGGTCCAAGAAGCGCCGCTCAATGGCGCCTAAGTTATGGGTATCCGAACTATATCGCTTGACGGAACTAAAGTAGAATACACGTTACGTCGAAATAAACGCTTAAAACATCCCCGGATACAGGTTACCACGGGCGACGGCATCATAGTCTCCCTACCTTCCGGTTATCCCATTAAAAGCGCAACCGTCCTCCTGAACGAATACTCCGACTGGATCATCCACCGACTACGCAAACTCGAGAATAAACCACGCGCTTTCCCCCCGCGTTCGTTCACGTCCGGAGCACCCTTTCCCTACCTCGGCGAACTACATACCCTGACAGTACAACCATCGCCGGACAATTTAGGCCACGTTGCTTTGCGCGACGGCGAGTTACAAGTCGCCCTCGCACCTGACGTTATAAACAGCGAAATTTACGTCCGCGCGTTACTACAGTTATGGTACCGCGACCGCGCCCGCGCCGAGATAGTACCGCGAGTCCACCGATACGCAAACGAGATGGGCGTCGTTTTTAACAGAATATCCATCAAAGACCAGCGTACTGTGTGGGGAAGCTGTTCGCGCAAGAAAAACCTGAACTTCAATTATCGGCTGGTAATGGCGCCCGAAGCGGTGTTAGAATACATCATCGTACACGAGCTATCGCACCTTAAGGAACCAAACCACTCGCCCCGCTTCTGGGAAACGGTGGAAGGCGTATTGCCGGACTATCGCGCCCATCGCAAGTGGATTAAAGCATATGGCGACGAACTGATATTATAGATTGGAGCGTAAAATATGAAACGTACAATTAGTCTTTTGATTTTTTGCTTTGCTGCACTGTTTTTAATCCCGGTTTTATCCACAGGTGCGGGCGAATACGTTGGCGCGGGCGAATGTAAAACCTGCCACAGCGATATATACGCCGCCTGGGAGAAGAACGCCCACAGCTCCGTATTTGATATACTCGTCGAAGGAGAACACGAGGATAACGCCAACTGCCTGCCCTGCCACACCACGGGTTTCGCATCGGCAGGAGACGGAACGATTAGCTACGAAGAGAAGAACATAACCTGCGAGAATTGCCACGGCCCGGGGAGCGGACACGTCAAGTCGCAAAGTAAAACCGCGATTGACCGCGGTGACCGCGAGGAGGTCTGTGTGAAATGCCACATATCCGACTGGTCACCCGCCTTCGACTACGAGGAATATATGGAGCGAGGAGTGCATTAAAACCTTCATATAAAGTAAAAACTAAAAGCGCGGTATAACCGCGCTTGCTTCTTTATTAACCGTCCTGAATCACCGCTTCACGTACTCCCCCATCCCCTCGTCAAACTCGTACTCGCCGTAGACCTCCTTGACTACTCGTTCGCCGTCTATATAATCGTACTCCAAAATGCGTACCTTGCACCCGTTACTTCCCTCTTCGACCTCCAGGTAGCCCCGCCAGTTATCTTCTTCGACTTCGCCTTCACTGCCGCCGTAAAAACGGCCCAATTGCTTATATTCACCTTCAACGTATCCGAACACGAGGTCATAAAAATCCGTGTATGTACCCTTATCTTCAACCGATGTAGTGAAAACGCAAGGTCTGCCGTCCAACCCCGCCTCCAGATATATTAAGTAATACGTCCCCTCCGGTAGTCGGTACAGCAGTTCGAAGCCGTCGCCAACGCGGCCTATGATAATGCTTTGAGCCGGCCGACTCTCTTTGTAACGGGTGTCGGCCAATAGCTCCGTCGTCCCGTCGCCGTCCATATCACCGCTGGAGAAAGACAACTCATCGTCTCCCAGCAGCGCAGACAATCCGGCCCCGTTTACTTCTATCACCGACATCAAACGGCCGTCGTCCCCGGAGACCCCGCCCTAGGTATCCCAACCCACGGATTTGATAGCCCAATCCAGCGCTTTTTCCTCATCCCCATCTTCTTCATAGAGAAGCGCGGCCCGGGTAGCGCAGTAGTCACTAAATGGCCCCGTCGAATCAACCTCGAAACCTTTCACGTAATAGTCGCGCGCCAGCATATTCTCGCCAGCCCTTACACACCAATCCCCGAAATAGGCGCAGGTCTGCGCTTTATCCTCTTCCGAAAAATCATCCAAAGTTAAAACCGTATCCACGCTCTTCTTCACGTCGCGCGGTTTGGTATCGCCCGGTTCAACAGCTTCGTAACACATAAGCTGAACCGCGAGCGGCCAATCCGGATGATGCTTCATATTTTCTACGATATACAGGTAGTTATCGAATCCCCCGGCGCGGAAAAAAGCCTCCCGCGCGACGCCCGAATCAGGGTACTCCTCGATTACCCCGCGATAGTCTCCGGCGTAGAACAAAGCGATAGCCTCCGGTGGATCGCCCGTATATTCGTTCAACTCTGTTTTAAGGTGAGCGGCCCCGTCCTTAATGCGCGGATCGCCACTTAGCGCGGCGGCTTCATTATAGAACGCGATAGCCCGCTTAACATCAGAGCGATACCATAACGCCCAATCGCCCAGAAGCAGTTTTACCCGGTAGTCATCCATCGATTGAAGTTTATCAATATACTTATCCCCCATTACTTCAACGTATTTACCGTCGCCGTAGCGGTCAACCTCGCCCGGCGAATAATGATACAACCTCGCTGTACCGTATAGGTAGGGGTCATCCCGGTTTTCGCGCCAATAACTCACTTGCAGCACTTGCGGTAGATCGCCATCGAGATTCAGGAGATCGAACTGCGACGTCTCCTCGTAAACACCGCCTTCGCTCCAGGCCGACGCGTCTTCGCCCCCATACCAACGCGAGTAAAAATCCTCGTATATGTGGTCATACTCGGTGAACAACTGCTCAAACTCCCCCCCTATAACCCGGCACATAATGTAATTATCGTATTTGGTCATCATACCGCTACCCGCAGAACCTTCGAGATAACCGAACGCGAAAAGGCCCCGGCCTTCGTCCACCACCTTAAGGAAGTTGAATACGTTCTCGCTGGGTAAATAGTTATCGAAAGATGCATCATACACTATCGGTTCATAATTCCCGCCCGAACCGGACAGCAATACCAAAATCACGTTCGCCGCGTAAAATTCGCCTTCGGTGCGGGATAAAGCGGCGACGGTATACCCATCCTTTAGCTCTATGGCGCCCTCGAAAACTAAATCCCCATCGAACTCGCCGAAACCGCCCTCCCAGTTGTGGACAGCGGCTAATATATCATCGCCGGCGGCATAAGTGCACGATGCAATCGCGACAATCACCCCAAATAGTATCATACGCTTCTTCATATTAATCTACTCCGGTTCTTCCTTCGTTTCTTCTCCGCTCTCGCCCTCTTCGTATTCACCCTCGGCGCCTTCCGTATCGGTCGTTTCCTCTTTCGGTTTCCGTTCGCGGTCGCCGGAGACGTAACCGTAATAGGGCGCCCAACTGTACGGGTTTATCTTAAAATACCGCATTACATCGCTCAGCGCGATATCGGCTTCCGCCGAACAGGAACCTTTTGCCCGATAAGCTACAAAACCGTCGAATTCGTACGGCGTTATTACAATCTCCGCGTTTTCCTTTACTTTGGTACGTGAATTGGTGAACACCCGCATATCGTATATACTTATCGGGCGTTGAATGCATAAACTAAACCCTTCAAGGTTATAGGTTCGATGGATCTCCCGGCCTATGGCCCCCGGTAATAACACCGCCCCGTAAGCGGTAACGCTGGCCCGGACTTCGTCCCGCGCCCGGTCCTTCGTAGTCTTGGGTAAAGTTATTTCCTCATAGTAGGCGCGATAGGTGCGCTTTTCATCCAGGATATCTTTTATCGCCTGAGAGGCGTCCGCGAAGTGTTTGGGGTCGTACTTGCGTATTAAGTAGGCCAGGTTTACGCACCAGCGCAGGTCGTACTGATACATCTTCGATTCCGCCGTCCCCGTAAAACTGGTTGGTGAATCGTAGCTCGATATCTTCGCGACGTCGGCGTTGGTACCCCAGGAATTAGCGGTTGAAATCGTAACGATAATCGTTTCGCTAATTACCGCGTTGTTCGCCTTCGCGATATCGTCGGGGGCAGGGGCGCCGCGCGCCGTAAACGCGGCTTCCTCGGCTTTATATAACTCCTCGAATTGGCTATGCCCCTCGCGGTGGCTCTCCGTAGCATAATGGAAGCGAGCTTCGGCAGCTTTCAAATATATTATCTTATGGCCCGGGCAGTACATCTTGAGAACATCGAGCGCTTTACCCGCTGCAACGAAATGGCTCTGGTCGAGCTGCTCCGATATATGCCCGATTAGCCACTCGGCGTCCGAATCCCGAAGATTATCCCCGGTGAAATATAGTTTTCGCCCGCCCACTTGTAGCGAGGGGACTATATAACCGGTGAACAAAACCAACAGAATAACAACCGATATAAAGCGAGGATTTAACTTCATTTTTATCAGGCGCATCGTAGCATATAAGCAGCGGAGCCGCAACAGGTTATAGATGTACGTATCGATAAAATCAACGTCCGTGAACGGTTTGCATTTACTTTTCGCCAATAATCTGCTATAAAATATACGGAGGAACGATATGATAAAAACCACGTTAATAGTTCTGATTATACCCGCGTTGCTGTCTCCTTTTCTGGCGACGGCTGCGGACGAAGTAAGCCCCGACGAGATGGTGGAGAAAGCGGGCCACAATATAATGCTGCGGCAGTACGAAGAAGCTTTAGAATTGCTGAACGAAGCCGTCAAGCTCGACGCCGGTAATGACCGTGCTTATCTCTTTATGGCGCAGGCTAACATCGGGCTGAAGGATTACGAGGCTGCCCTCGACAGCTATGATAAAGCGCTCAATGCCAACTC
>SDBT01001312.1_pt1 | contig 43445 bp, 28 predicted proteins | sample 2277101 | NCBI WGS metagenome assembly SDBT01 (sample SAMN10404973, study PRJNA504765) | marine sediment metagenome | isolation source: marine sediment core GS10_PC15, 103 cmbsf | place: Arctic Ocean: Southern Knipovich Ridge | collected 2010
GCTCGCGCAATGGCACATTCGTTAACGGCCGTCAGATTGAAGCGGCCGCTGTAGCGGCTGGCGACCGCATCCAGGTTGGACCTGTCTCTTTCGCCGTACAGATTGACGGTAACCCTGCCGACGATTCTGTTATTTTGAGCCCCCCGAAAAGCATCTCAAAATCCGACGATGTTACCGAACAGGCAAAATTTTTCGCCGAGATTAACGACGAAGAAACAATGCAGGATCAGAGCGTAACAGAACTTCTCAACGATCTGGCTGAGTAGAATTCCATGCCGAACAGTGCCATTGAGATAGTTTGCGACGGGCCCGACTTGATTGTTATCAACAAACCCGCTGGAATTTCCGTAACAGCAGATAGAGGCGGTGCGGAAGATCTGTTGACACTGCTAAAGAGGCAACTGCCAAACGAAGGCGACCTGCGGCTTGTGCACCGTTTGGATAAGTACACTTCCGGGGTAATGCTCATCGCAAAAAACCGCGAGGCCCAGAGCCTTCTTTCCAGCCACTTCGAGAAAAGACTCATCGAAAAAACATACCTCGCACTTTCCATCGGGGCGATACCATCCAGGAGAAGAACTATCAACGTACCAATTATACGCAGCAAGAGAGATGCTCGTGTAATGTGTGTTAGCTGCAAGAGAGGTAAGGTCGCTAAAACCAGCTTCGATATACTCGCAGATTTCGGAACGATCTGCCTGCTGAAAGTGATTCCGAAGACCGGCAGGACGCACCAAATCCGTCTCCACCTTGCCCACATTGGCCTTCCGCTTGCGATAGACCCGCTGTACGGCTCGTCAAAACCGGTGATGCTCTCTGACTATAAAGACAGATATTCCCGTAAAAAGGGGCAGACTGAAAAGCCTCTTATTGAGCGGCTTACCCTACATTCCTACCAGATAGAGCTGCCAGAGAGTGCATTTGGCCCTGCCGTCTACACCGCGAAACTCGATAAGAAGTTTGCCGCCGCGATAAAAATGCTGACAAAACATAACCCCAACGGCGGTGCCGCTTTCCAGGAGCCGGATAATCTGGCAAAGATATTGGCTGGCGAGAAATTGTAAAAACAAGGCATAAGGCAAAAGGCAGAAGGCAGGAAAAAAACAGCCACAGAGGCGCTTTTCAGAGCATTCATCCACGGCCAAGCACAGCTTGACCGTGCCACCCGTCCGTTGGGAATGAGAGGTAAAATTGAAGTTTTTTCTTGACCGAGGGGTATATAACCAATACATTCTTGACTAACACAAACTGACCGATGGTCAGTTTGGAAGATTAAAAATCAAAAATTAAAATGCAAAACTGTGGATTCGGCCTCCGGCCGAGGCCATTTTATACTGGTTCCCCGCCTTCGCGGAGATGACAGACTATTTGAGGGAATTGGCTATGGGTCAGATCAGAATTGGTTTAGTAGGGTTTGGAACCGTCGGGGCCGGTGTCGCTAAAATTCTTCTGGAAGATGGCGACTTTATCGCCAAAAGGACCGGACTGAACCTGGAGCTTGCGATAGTTGTCGACCTCGATACCACTTCACCGCGGCCTGTAACGCTGCCCGACGGCATGCTTACTGACGACATTGACAAACTATTAAGCGACGACTCGATAGATATAGCTATCGAGCTTGTCGGCGGAACCGGCTCTGCCAAAGACATTCAGCTGAAAATGCTGCAGTCCGGCAAGCATGTTATCACCGCTAACAAGGCCCTGCTTGCTGAACATGGAGCCGAGCTTTATGCCGCGGCAAAGGCCAACGGCAAATGTATCGCCTTTGAGGCCAGCTGCGGGGCCGGGATACCAATAGTCTCAGCGATACGGACGGGACTTTCGGCAAATCGTATCGATACTATCTACGGCATTATGAACGGGACCTGCAACTACATCCTTTCGAGTATGACCGCCGATGGCAGCGAGTTCGCGGATGCCCTTAAAGCAGCTCAGGACAAAGGCTACGCAGAGGCAGATCCAACTCTTGATATCGGCGGCGGCGACAGTGCACATAAACTGGCGATACTTGCGTGGCTGGCGTTTGGGTGCAAAATAAACTATGACGATATTTATATCGAGGGTATCGAAAAGGTCAATATAGACGATATTCGCTACGGGGAGGAAATGGGATATACTCTTAAACTGCTTGCTATCGGCCAGCGAGGGGAGAACGAGAAAATTTCGCTGCGTGTCCACCCCGCTTTTGTCGCCTCAGACAGTCCTATTGCCGGCGTTGGCGGAGCATTTAATGCTATCAGTGTTTTTGGAAATTCGGCAGGGAAGACAATGTACTACGGCAGAGGCGCAGGAATGATGCCGACGGCCAGTGCGGTTGTCGCAGATGTAATCGAAGTTGGGCGCGGTAACTCGCAACGACTCTTTGACGGTCTGGCTACCGTAAGCAGCTGCGAAATCGAATCTATCGATAATCTGTCCAGCAAGTTCTATTTCCGTCTGATGGTAATCGACAAGCCCGGCACCTTCGCTAAAATCGCAAATGTCCTTGAAGAACATAATATCAGCATCTCAGGGATATTGCAGCACGAAGGCAAGGACAAAAGAGCCGTGCCAGTGGTTGTAATCACTCATCAAAACCAACAGAAAAATGTAACCGCTGCTCTGAATGATATCGCCGCCCTGGATATTACCTGCGCCGAACCTGTTTGCATACGAATCGTTGAAATACCGGAGGATAACATTGGCAACTAAATATGTTATTATCGTACCAGATGGGGCCGCCGACGAAGGGCTTGAAGAGTTTGACGGCAAAACAGTTCTCGAAGCTGCGCAGACTCCCAATATGGACCGGATCAGTATAGAAGGCCGGCAGGGTATTGCACATACAATCCCCGAGAAGATGCCGCCGGGCAGCGATGTCGCGCAAATGTCGCTGTTAGGTTACGACCCGCGGAAATACTACACCGGCAGAGCACCAATTGAAGCTGTCGCGATGGGTATCAAGCTGGCGGCGGACGACTGGGTGTTTCGCTGCAATCTTGTAACTTTTTTAGATGACAAAATGGCCGACCACTCCGCGGGACATATCGCCTCCAACCAGGCCGCTGAACTAATCGAGCAGATTCAGGAATATATCGACGATGACGACATCCGCTTCTATCCGGGTATTAGCTATCGCAATCTCTGCGTGATAAAAAACAAGCAGTTCAAGCTTATCACACACCCGCCGCACAACATCATCGGCAAAAAGATTTCAAAACATCTGCCCCGTGGAAAAAACGCCAGCATACTACTTGAAATTATGGCGAAATCGCAGCAGGCTTTTGAGAATCATGAAATCAACCGCGTCCGTGCCGACCTCGGAGAAAATCCCGTAAGCTCTCTGTGGTTCTGGGGGCAGGGGCAGAGGGCCAGTCTGGAAAGTTTCCAAACCCGGTACGGCTTGAAAGGCGCAGCTATAACCGCAGTTGACCTTGTAAAGGGCCTGGCAAAACTTATCGACTTCGATCTCATAGATGTTCCTGGTGCTACCGGCTATCTCGACACAAACTATTCCGGCAAAGCAGACGCTGCAATAAAGGCTATGGACAGCTACGACCTTGTATTCGTACACATCGAGGCACCAGACGAAGCCGGCCACAACGGCAGCAGCTCGCAGAAAAAAACCGCTATCGAACAGATCGATAAACTTATCGTCGGGCCTGTATTCGATGCTATGCAAAAATACGACAGTTGGCGAATTCTTGTGATGCCGGACCACCCAACGCCGGTTACCAGCAGGGCACACAGCGCAGAACCCGTGCCGTTTGCAATGGCAGGGGCCGGTGTAAGCGGGGTTATCAATAAACCGTTCAGTGAAAAAAATTCCAAACACTCCGGTTTCAGGGTTCTCAGGGGGCACGAAATGATGGAGTACTTTTTGAAAATTCAATAACAACTCCAGGAAACCCAACCACCTCAATAGCCAAAATAAATTTCGGCCACAAACTATACCCTTCAGGGTAAGAAATTCCCGCGTGCAAAGATGTACCCTTCAGGGTAAGAAATTCCCGCGAGTAAAACTATAACTGGTTATTCCAAAGTTGGTTACCCGCGGACCGGCGGTAAATTTCAACTGGTATCAGTACATAAGTCGTTATCGCAACATTGATTGGCCGCGGACTGGCGGGAATTTTCAACTGGTATCAGTATATATATTTGAATAATAAGCCTGAATAGCTGAAAGCAAAAATCATTGACAGTTCAAAGTGATTTTTGTAAGATTATTTAGTATCGTATTCTCAGCGATGATCAGGGATATGCGGAGAAGGCTTTTGCTGACTATAACCGGATGACATTCAGTCGAACGCTCCGCAATGGCAATGGAATCTGAACTTGCGACAGCTGGTGCTGTAGCGAAACTCATCGGGTCACTTAGGCAAGACAGTGTAATGCGCGCATCCAGAAGGTACCGGCTGTCTGTAAAAAGCATGGTCGAACCGGCCGGCAATTCCTTCATAATGCGCTGTCGACTCATTCTTTTCAATGCCTACTCCATCGGTCATTCCCCGGGTCAACTTAAAGACCCAAAGAACCTCTGTGAATGTTACCGGACCAAGCCGGTTTTGTCAAGAGAAAAACTGCTAACTACCGTACGGAAACAGCTTAACAAGGCAATACAATCACCGTGGACGGGTAAGGTAAGTGCTTGTCAGTCAGGTATTTAAGCGGGATCGCTCACTGAGAGCGGCTCTGCCTTGTTCAGTATAAAGGCTTTTTGAGGTCGAATTTGACATTGTAAGTCGGGATGCCCTCAAAGTAAATATTTTGAGGAAAAGATAACTTTATTATTTGACTTCGAGTTCTTCATGGGATTTTCTCGTTGACTTTTTGTCAGGTGATATTTACCATGTCTGTGCGTTCAAGATTTAACGCATTACTACTGCTGTTAATTGACAGCAGTCTTTTGCAACAGGCATACAGCACCTTTTATTTTTATTGGCGGGCGAAAATATGATCGATCTTAGAAGTGACACCGTCACAAAACCATCTGCCCCGATGCGGCAGGCAATTGCCGAAGCCGAGGTTGGAGATGATGTTTTAGGCGACGATCCAACTGTTAACCGGCTGGAATCGAAGGTCGCCGAAATCCTGGGTAAAGAAGCGTCTGTTTTTATGCCTTCGGGCACGATGACCAACCAGGTGGCGATCCGCCTTCATACAGAACCCGGCGACGAAATCGTACTGGAGGCAAATTCGCATACCTATTTCTTTGAGGCGGGTGGCCCGGCGGGAATTTCGGGTGTGATGTGTCAACTAATCCAGGGACAGCGGGGCCTCTTCACTGCCGCCCAGCTTGAAGGCGTATTTCGGCCGAGGAGTGTGCATTTTTCACCGACCAAACTGGTCGTAGTGGAAAATACGCATAACAAGGGCGGCGGAACTATCTGGCCGCTTGAACAAATCGCATCAGTCGCCGAAACAGCACGCAATGCGTCCCTGCGTTTGCATCTCGATGGAGCGAGGCTCTGGAATGCTTCTGCAGCTACGGGAATCGCGGAAAAAGATTATGCACAATTTTTTGATACGATAAGCGTTTGTTTTTCCAAGGGACTTGGAGCCCCGATAGGCTCGGCACTGGCCGGAACCGAAGAAATGATCGGCCGGGCACGCCGCTTTCGCAAAATGTTAGGCGGCGGAATGCGTCAGGTGGGAATTATAGCATCCGCGGCACTATTCGGACTTGAGAACAACCGCGAGCGTCTAAAAGAAGATCATGCCAATGCCAAGAGACTGGGCGAAGGTCTCGCAGGCTTAAAGGGAATCGAAATAGAACCGGACGCGACGCAAACAAACATAATTTTCTTCAATACCACAGCACCAGCCGCTGAACTGGTCGCAAAGATGAAAGAGAAAGATATATTGATGCTCGCATTGGGAACAAATCGAATACGCGCAGTAACAAACCTGATGGTAACCAACGAAATGATCGAAGAGGCAATAGAAATAATAACCTCATTATGCCACTAACCGGCCAAAGCAACGCCATACCAGCTTCTCCGATTTATCGACAGTGAAAATAGGAATATCTCTTCAGATAATGGCAAAAAAACTTAACAGCCTGGCTAAAGAAAAAAAGACGATTGTAACAATGGTAAAAATGTACTGTCACAATCATCATGCTACCATCAAAGATCAGTTATGCCGGGATTGTGAAGATCTGTTACAATATGCTCTACAGCGTATTGACAAGTGTCCATTCGGAGCCGGCAAAGGCCCTTGCACCCAGTGTGCAATACATTGTTACAAACCGTTAATGCGAGAGCTGATTCAAAAAGTAATGCGATATTCAGGCCCGCGCATGCTTACCAAACATCCGGTCCTGGCAATTAGCCATCTCCTGAAAAGTTGGAAAGCCAACTAGCCTGCCGGACAAAAACAGCAACGCATTTTGACAATTGATTCTGTGTGAAGGGAGCTGAAAAAGGTGAGGAATTATGACCGAAGAGATTTTTTGAAGTTATCCTCGGCTTGCGGTATTTCGCTGGCTTTGGGAGGCTGTAACGAGGCTATGAAAACGCAAACACCGGCTGTCCCGTCATATTTGAGAGGCTACGAAAATACTTATGCTTCAAATCCGAGGCAGGCGGCCATCGAATGGTTCTCCGACGCAAAGTTCGGACTGTTTATGCACTATGGTCTGTATTCGCTGCTCGGAAGAGGTGAGTGGGTTCAGTTTAGAGAAAAAATTCATGTGACCGAATACGCAAAACTTAAGGATCGCTTTACGGCCGAAAACTTCGATGCGGATTTCATCACTGACCTGGCATTGGAAGCACAGATGAAATACATCAATATCACGACACGCCACCATGACAGCTTCTGCTTGTTTGATTCGAAATACACCGATTTCAAAAGCACCAACTCACCGGCAAAACGTGACCTTGTCGGCGAACTTGCGGAACAGTGCCGTAAAAAAGGTCTGGGTTTTTGTCTTTATTATTCACACGGACGGGACTGGCGGCATCCGCATGCCCCGAACAATGGTGACTGGAAACGCTCTGCACGGCCGGCATACAAGCAACCGGAACCTCACTACGCTTATGGCGAGGATCACGACTTGCAGATATATATAGAGTTTATGAAAAATCAGATCACCGAACTGCTCACAAATTATGGACCGGTAGCAGCAATCTGGCTTGATGGTATATCAACGCCTCGATCAAGGCCAGACAAATTGCACCTCTTCAAAACGCAGGAATTGTATGACCATATCCATAGCATGCAGCCGCAGGTACTCGTCTCGTACAAGCAGGGTTTGCTGGGCACAGAAGATTTCATGGCACCGGAACGTCGCTGGAAAGGCACTGTGACAAAACCACTGGAAATCTGCGACACCTTACAGCCAAAGGGATGGGGCTATATAAAAACCGATGACGGCAAACACAAAACTCCAGACAAGGTCATGGAAATGGTCAAAAAAGCTTCCGGCATACCCGCCAATCTGCTCCTGAATACCGGGCCATTGCCTGATGGAACCATCCATCCCGAAGACGTGGCAACGCTAAGGGAAGTGGGTAAAAGAATATCGAAAGACGGCTTTTGGGTTTGACATAAATATAAGTTAACAAAGACAGTTAGGCTTCATTTTTGGACTTGACCATAAATGAACTATTTTAATGAAAACGATATTGTGTTGAAAAATAGATTTATCCAATTGCTCCTGTCGGCAATGCTCTTTGCCGGCTGTGTAAATTCTGCCTTGGCGGAAGAGGTAACGCTTGAAATAGCCAAGGGCGGCGGGGGCAATATGTGGAAGGGGTGGTTTCATAATAAGAAACTTGTCAATTTTGTGATCGCTAATGCAAGGCCAGCTAAAGCCGGTGTTTCGACAAGCGATCTTAGATGTGAATATTTGACGGGTCCGCTTGGGGTCGATGTTCAACCGCGGTTTAGCTGGAAGATTTTGGATACTGACAAGAGGCGAGGGCAAAAACAGACGGCGTACCAGATCGTTGTTAGAGCAGATACTGATCTGGTGTGGGATTCTGGTAAAGTTGATTCGTCGAATTCTGTTAATAACGAATACGCGGGAGTTGCACTGAAGTCAAACCAGAATTGTTACTGGAAAGTTCGTATCTGGGATAAGGATGGTAAGGTTACCGCCTGGAGCCAAAAGGCTAGATTTTCGGTTGGCTTGCTAAATAAATCCGACTGGAAAGGTGACTGGATCCGGAAAAAGCAAGCTGATGAAGTTAAGCACATCTGGTACCGCAAGAATTTCTCTTTGAAAAACGTTCCGATAACCGCTTTCGTCCATCTGGGCTCTATCGGTTATCATGAACTATATGTCAATGGAGAAAGGATCGGAACTCGCGTTTTGTCACCGGGCGTTTCTAATTTAGAGAAGCGTGTTTTGTATGTTACCTATGACATCGCTAGCAAGTTAAAGAAAGGCGATAACGTTGTCGCTGTCTGGACCGGTCCCGGCTGGGCCAGGGCCGACGGCTCATACGGCAAGGGTGTTTGGAAACAGGATTCTATTTTTAAGTGCCAGGTTGATATGTCAAACGGCGTGAGTTTCCATACGGATGCAAGCTGGAAATGCAAGATAAGCTCCAGTGAAAATCTGGGACTGTGGAAAGGCGGCGGCAGAGGTGAATACGGCGGGGAGATAGTCGATGCCCGCAAATATATCCCTGACTGGAACAAGGCTTCTTATGATGATTCCGGCTGGGCGAATGCGACTACATACGAAAAGTCTATCATAATGTCTGCTGAGTTGATGGAGCCTGACCGTAAGGTCGAGGTGCTTTGGCCAGTCAAGATTATCGAGAACGAAGAATACTATACATTCGATATGGGCAGAAACTTTACCGGCTGGCTCGAATTTAAACTGAGGAACGGCAAGGCTGGCGAAACCGTAAAATTCACGACGGCCAACGATCCGGGAGTAAAGATCCAGTTCAAGCAGGAAAGCCATTATATCCACGATGACAGCGGCGAAGGCACATTCTCTCACCGGTTCAATTATATGGCTGGTCGGTGGGTAAGTGTTGAGGGATTGTCGTACAAGCCAAAACTTCATGATATGAAATGTTATATCGTTACGAACGACCGCAAGCGGACAGGCAGTTTCGAGTGTTCCAAGAAGCTTTTTAACGATATATACGAGACGGACCTTAAGACATATATCGCAAACACGGTAAACGGCGTTACTATGGACTGCCCGCACCGCGAACGCTACGGTTACGGCGAAATTGCTCTGGCGTGTTCGTGGGGATGCGGAATACCAAATTACGAATCCGCTCCGTTTTATACGAAGAACACCCGTGACTGGTACGATGTTCAGAAGGAAGATGGGTTCGTTAATACGATCGCTCCGCAAGTCTATAAAGGCGCCGGCGGTACACTCTGGAGCAGTGCCCCGGTTACATTGACATGGGAATTCTACAGAGCGTACGGCGATAAGCGAAAACTGGAGGAAGGCTATCTGCCGATGAAAAAGTGGCTGGACTATTTGAATAACTATATCTCCGAAGACGGTGTTCTGACTGCTTATGAAAAAGCGTCCAGGTTCCTGGGCGACTGGGCAACTCCGCACGGTAGTGAATATGGGGATATACCGGCAGCGAAGTTATTCAATAATTGCGTTTATGCGTATAACCTTAATGTCTTTGTCCAGGCCGCCGAAATACTTGGTAAGGACGATGTTGCTGCGGAGTATTCTAAGAGGCTTGCCGACCTTCGGAAGAATGCCCACAAGCATTTCTTTAATGAAGACACCAAGACATACATTGATGGCAGGCAGCTTTCGATGGCGTTTCCGTTGTATACGGGAATTACACCGGAAAGCGAGCGTAAGGCGGTATTCGATAATTTCGTTAAAGAGATCACGGTCAATAAACCCTACCTCGATACAGGCAGCCCGGGACTTCCGATTCTGCTGAAGTATATCATTGAAGATGTCGGACGTGTCGACTTGCTTTACCATTGCCTTATGCGCACTGAGTATCCTGGGTATGGTTATTTTCTGGCTGACGGCCAGACAACATGGCCAGAATACTGGAAGATAAAAGGCGAAGCCAGTAAGATCCATACCTGTTACACAAGTATAGCCGGCTATTTCACCAAGGGTATCGGCGGGATTCTGCCAGATCCGGAAAATTACGGAATGAAGAGCTTTATCATTAAGCCAAATCCGGTGGGCGACTTGACCTATGCCAACACCACCAGCGGTTCGTATTACGGGCCCATGGTAAGCAATTGGTCCAGATCCGGGACCACGGGCAAGTTCCACATTGAAATTCCGCTCAACACAACGGCCAAAGTTTATATTCCTGCCAAAGATGTCAAAGATGTCTTAGAATCAGGGCAGCCAGCAGGCAAGGCAAACGGCGTAACCTACCTCGAAAAAGACGGTGACTGTGCTGTATTCTTAGTTGATTCCGGAGAGTATGATTTTTTCAGCTCATCGGTTCCGGCTGCAGCCATCGATCTGCTAGGCAATCAGGACAAACCCGAGGCTCGCCAATTACTGCACAGCCTGCTACAGTATACCGGTTCGGGTAAGTTCGCTCCCAGGGCAGAGATCGATATTGAGTTGCTTAACAAACTTTTTCCTGGAGATGTTGAGTTATGGAATCAGTAGAAAGATTGAAAGCCACGTACAATTTTCAGCCGGTTGACCGGCTTTTCCGGAGAGATTTTTATATCTGGAACGAGGCTCTCCTGCGCTGGCAAGGTGAAGGGATGCCGATCAAGATCCTTCTCGATAAAACCGACGAAGACACTATAGAGCCCGGCGAATATCCGGATGAACTTAACGAACTGTTCGGCTATGATGAACGGGCAGATTTCCCGGTCGGTATGCTCGGATGGTGTGAGCCGGCGTTCGTACCCGAAATAGAGCCGAAGATTATTGAGTCAACAGATGACTATGACATTGTTCTCGACGAAGCCGGCAGAACCGTTCGGTTCAAGAAGGGCAGGCGTCATGGCTTTATGCCTACATACCTGAAACATGCCGTCAGCTGCGATAAGGACTGGCATGAAACTGTTGCCCCTTTGCTCGATGTCAACACGCCGGGGCGATGGGATGATATGGGCGATGTTATAGAAGAAGCTAAATCCGCAGATGCGGCGGGCAAGATGATCTGTCAGCGGGTGATCGGCGGCTATATGTATTTGCGAGCGCTGGTTGGCCCGGAAGATATTTGCTACATGTTGATGGATAACCCGGCCCTGGTCCACAAGATGATGCAGCAGTGGCTCGAACTGGCCGATGCCGTTACCACAAGAGTTCAGCAGCACGTTGAGCTCGACGAACTCTTCCTTGCCGAAGACATCAGCTATAACCACGGCCTTCTTGTAAGCCCCGATATGATTCGTGAATTTCTCTTTCCGTATTACAGCCAGCTGATAGCGAATATTCGCCGCCGGCAAAAGAAAAAGCGTCTGTTTATTCAGATCGATACGGATGGATTTGTTGGCAATACGATCGACCTCTACCTTGAGATCGGCATGGATGTTATGAGTCCGTTCGAGATCGCAGCCGGAAACGATGTCGTCCAGATCGCTAAGAAATACCCGAACCTTGTCATGTGCGGAGGCATCGATAAACGTGTCCTCGCCGAGGGTAAAGAGGCGATAGACGAATATCTTCAGCTGGTGATACCGTTCATGGTAAAACGCGGCGGTTACATCCCAACATGCGACCACGGCGTACCGGACAATGTCTCGTACGAAAATTATATGTATTACCGCAAGCGAATAATGCAACTGGATTCATAGCGACAATAAAGATAAAGGAAAGATTGTCGATGATAAATAAAACACGATCTCGAAGGCAGTTTCTCAAGGCATTGGGTCTTGGCGGGTGCTGCCTTGCCCTTGGCGGATGCCCGTCAGCACAATCTTCAGCGGGGAAGTCTAAGCCCAAACCCAACTTTGTTATCTTTCTGACTGATGATCAGGGCTACAACGATGTGGGATGTTTCGGCTCGCCGAATATCAAAACGCCCAATTTCGACCGTATGGCTCGCGAAGGCATAAAACTGACCAGCTTTTATGTCGGATCGCCTATCTGCGGACCCAGTCGAGCGGCGCTCATGACGGGTTCGTACCCCATGCGCATCGCCGAGCCGAAGAACCGGAAAAACCTCCATACTGAGGCGCACGACAAAGAGATCATGATCCCGGAAGTACTCAAGGCCCAGGGCTACGCCACTGCACTGATCGGCAAGTGGCATGTCGGAGGGGGCCCCAATAAACAGGGCTTTGATTATTTCTTTGGTACTCCGATATTCAATGGGCACACCAAGCTGATCAACCAAACGGAGTTTCGAGCTTGCGTCATGCGAAATAATGAAAAAGTGATCGAGCGCGTCGAGCAGCCGGAAATGGATCAATTGACAACCATGTATACCGAGGAAGCCCTCCAGTTTATAGAGTCAAAAAAGAACCAGCCATTCTTTCTTTTCCTATCTCACAATATGCCTCACGTGCCGCTTGGCGTTTCTGACAAGTTCCGCGGCAAATCGAAAGGCGGGCTCTACGGCGATGTAATAGAGGAACTCGACTGGAGCCTCGGAGAGGTGATGGGCAAACTCAAGGAGCTTGGTCTTGATAAAAACACCCTTGTCGTCTTTCTTTCCGACAACGGCCCCTGGATAGAAGAGGAAATTGGCGATCACGGCGGACATGCTGAGCCGCTGCGTGGGGCAAAAATGAAATCGTGGGAAGGCGGCCCGCGGGTGCCCGGCATTATGCGATGGCCAGGAAAAATTCCCGCAGGGCAGACCTGTGATCAGATCACAACGGCGATGGACCTTCTGCCTACCTTTGCTGCCTTGGCAAACGCTCCGCTGCCGACAGACAGAACCATTGACGGCAAGAACATCTTCCCACTCGTTTCAGGCAAGACAAAACAGAGTCCGCACGATGCATATTTCTTCTACTGCTACACTCATCTTCATGGTGTTCGCAGCGGGCGCTGGAAATTGGTTCTGCCGCGCCCCGCCAAACCTGCGTGGATGTCATGGTGGGCAAGAATGATCGATGAGGTCAAGGGAGTGCGGCTCTTTGACTTGAAGAATGATATTGGAGAGACGACAAACGTAGCTGACAAGCATCCGGAGATTGTCAAACGTCTTATGGGTTTAATAGAAAATGCTCGCGAGGAGCTTGGCGATTGCGACCGCATTGGCAAAGGGGCAAGGTTCTTTGATCCAGAGCCCAAACGCCCAGGCATTAAGGAATACAAGTCCTGGCTCGCAGAACAGAAGAAATGACCCTGACCAACTCAACAATGTTGCCAATAATATGAAATATGCTAAAATGAACTTAAGCACAAATAAAGTATTTTAATCAAATGAATATCATTATGAAAAAGCGATTGGACAAGATATTATGAATTCAAACAAAAAAATCTCTCGTCGTAAATTTATCTCCAGTGCGGCAGCGGTGAGCGCATTTACAATCGTTCCTCGTCATGTGCTTGGCGGCAAAGGTAATATCGCTCCGAGTGAAAAGTTGAATATTGGCGGTATCGGTATCGGCGGTATGGGCTTTAGCAATATTCGCAGTTGCGACAGTGAAAACATATCGGCCCTGTGCGATGTAGACAGCGGCTACGCAGCCAAAGTTTTTAATGCCTATCCAAATGCAAAACGATATGTTGATTTTCGTAAAATGCTTGAAAAAGAAACCGACCTTGACGCGGTCATAATCGCAACGCCGGATCACACCCATGCTGTTATTGCAATGGCAGCAATCAAGGCGGGCAAACATGTTTATTGCCAAAAACCTTTAGCGCATAATATCTATGAAACGCGTGTGCTGGCCAGGGCGGCAAAAGAAAATGATGTTGTAACGCAAATGGGCATTCAGGGGCATTCGGCCGAAGGTATCAACCTGATTTGCGAATGGATATGGGATGGAGCTATTGGTACGATCGAAAAGGTTGATGCATGGTGTTCGCTGGGATATTATCCGCCGGGTCAGGCTTACTGGTGCACAACGCACTATGATATTCCGAAAGACAAACCGCAGGTACCTGATGGGCTCAACTGGGACCTATGGCTTGGACCGGCTGCTGTGCGCAGTTATCACCCGACTTATCATCCCGGCAGGTGGCGCGCGTGGTATGATTTTGGTTGCGGGATGATGGGCGATCGCGGCGTTCATACGCTTGATTCGGTTTTTACGGCTTTGAAACTAAAACAGCCGGAAGTTATAAGTGCAACTGTTTCGAATTTGAACAATCAGACGCATCCCATCAGTTCGATAGTAAAGTTTTATTTCGGCCAGCGCGAGGGTATGCCTCCTGTAAAATTGACATGGTATGAAGGCCTTGAAGTTCCCCGTCCCGAGGAGCTTGAAGACGAACGCAAACTGCCGAGTCAAGGGGGTATTTTGTTCAAGGGCGACAAAGGCACGATCATGTGCGGGGTTTATGGACAAAGCCCGCGTATTGTTCCGGAGACGAAAATGCAGGCTTATAAGAGGCCGGCCAAAACGCTGCCCAGGGTAAAAGGAACCCACGAGCAGGAATGGATCAACGCGATAAAAGAGGGGCGAAAGGCCAATGCCTGTTTCGAGTATTCGGGGCCACTGACGGAATTTGCCCTGCTTGGAAACCTGGCAAAACGAACACGATCAAAGCTGTATTACGATGCTGAAAATATGAAAATCACGAACAATAGCGATGCCGATAAACTCCTTAAACGAACGTATCGGCAGCCATGGAGCTTATCGGTATAATATTTTATGTCTTATCTCAGCTATCTCGATACATCGGGATGTCCCCAGGTTTTAGAATCATTTTTGCAGGGAACCAAGATAGTAGTTATACCTTTGGCGTAATTGATCTTTGATTTCAGTATAATTGGCGTCATTGGCCAGGTTATGTGATTCCGACGGATCTACTTTAATATGATACATTTCTTCAACTTCAGGTTCCACATTGACGTAGCGTATATATTTCCATTCATCTGACCGCACCCCCCTGCTGTCGGGAATCGGATTATCCACGTCGACAATACCAACATGTTCCATAAAAAAATCTGCCCTTGATGGCCCATCCCGCCCGCTGAGGAGGGGATATAAGCTCACACCATCCATTTGGGAAGGGATCGGGATACCCGCAATATCCAATATGGTTGGGGCAATATCAATATTCAATGCAAGATCGTCAAGCTTTAAACCTGGCAGGGTACCTGGTATGCCGGGAGCATGAATAATGATAGGAACCCGAATTGATTCTTCATACAAAAGCCATTTGCCGCCAAGGCCATGCTCACCCCATAAATAGCCGTTATCTGAAAGATAAATAATTACGGTGTTCTTGTCCAGGTTTAGATCTTGAAGGGTTTTCATGATCTTCCCCACCGATCTGTCTAAACTTTTTACACAACGCAGGAAATTCTTCTCGAAGTCGTCTTTAGTAGCCTTATCTTTTCTCTCATCAAAATAGCACCACCGGTTCAGCGATTTTTCCATCATATCAGATTTAATGGCCTGATAGGCCTGGGGTGTATCTGTCTGTCTTTTGGGAATGACAACATCTTCGAACAGATCTTTATCCCGCTCGTCCGGTTGATACGGGTGGTGCGGTGATTTATAGCATACCGTAAGACAAAATGGTTTATCCGGGCTGCTGGATTCAAGAAATTCTCTGGCCCTGTTCGCAAGCCATTCGGCATTGTGAATTTTGCCATTGTCAGTCTCATGAAAATATTTGCCCTGCTTTCTCCATGCATTGAACAGATCAAAAATCTCTTTGGTGCCGTCAGTTGCCATACCCCACTTGCCCAGGATCCCTGTTCTGTATCCGTTATCATGTAATAATGCCGGATAGCTTTTCTTTAATACCTCCGGTGGGATAGGCGTATTAAAATGGTTCATGCCATGTGTGCTCGCATACATCCCGGTCATAATACTGGCCCTCGACACGGCACAAATGGGAGTCGTAATAAACGCGTTTCTAAAGTAAACACCGTGCTGAGCCAATTTATCCATGTTCGGGGTCTTTAGCTGTGGTATCAGCGGATTGTCGGCATAGCTCAACTGATCCCATCTTTGATCGTCAGAAATCAGGACAAGAAAATTCGGTCTTGTACTTTTGTGATTTTCTGCCGTCCTTTGGCAACCGCTCAAGCTGACAATCACAACGGATATCATCAGTATCTTCAAGCAGAGACGTATGGTAAAACTATTAGCGAATTTTGGTGATCTATTCATGGTTTCTGTTCTATGGTACAGCAATAAATTTCAATAATGTGTTTTATAACTATCTGCTTTCTACCGGTTCCAATGTAATTTTCATGGGCTTTTGCTTGTCCAGTTTAATCCATATGATCAAATCTTCACCAAAAGCCCCTTTTCGGATTCCCTGCCGGAAATCCTTTCCGTGCTTGATGTTCTTGCCATTGATGGTAAGAGTTGATAGTTGGTTTCCCCAGTTCTTAATAATTATTGCCGGGTTCAAAAGAGGGGATTCCCTGGAAGCTTCCACAACAAACTTGCAGGGAGCCGAATTACCCGAACCCGTTTTTTCTATAAGGTAGGCTCGTTCAGATTGATCATAGTATCCACCCTTGTAAGCGTCAGAGGTAATTCTCATTTTCGGAGCCTGCAGCCATGACTTTGCCAGCGGGACCAGCTTGTCAGCTTTTTTGTCGGTCATTCCCTGCAGCATGATCCTGGTGCGCGTATTCTCAGTGTATTCATAGTCCTTCCACTGGACAAATGTTGTAAGGTTAAAATGGCTTGGACGATCCGGTGTGATCACCCATCTGCCGTCTCCGGGGACCTGGGCTACTGGCCAATGGTCCCACCAGCCATATACAGAAGGAACGGGATCTGGCCGGTACCCCCCCCTGGCCATCTTGGCTGCATAGGTTCTGAAAAAGGGAGAATCCCATGTCCCTTCCACCGTTTTGACAGGATCAGGAGATACAATAAAAAAGGGCCGGTATTTTGATTTGAGATTGACGACTGACATATTCGCACCTTTAGGTTCGAGCATTTTTATTTCCAGATCTTTATCATGCCATGAATATTCCTGCACATCACCTGACATATTAACCAGAGAGATGCCTGCCTTTTCTATAACATCGTCCGGGTACTTACCGGGAGGAAGCACTACGATCTGTTCGACCCAATCATGTTTGCGTTCAGGTCGGGAATAATGCAGCTCCATTTTTCTTACACCCACCTGGTCGGGATATATAATATGGAATTCATCACACCATTCACCCCTGCCGTCATCGCTAACGGCTGCAAAATCATACAAAGCATCAGAAAGCGCATAACGCCAGTGTATCACAACACGAGCCTCTGTATTTTCAATAAGCCTTACATGTGAATACCGGCATTGCCGGTCCATGATCGGCTCTGCGCAACTGACCACATCGGAGCCCCATGTTTCCAGCCACTCGTTTGTATACCAAATCCCGTTTTCTGTAACCCAGCACGGAACGAAGCTTGCTCCTCGCCAGAATACCAGTTGTACCGGCGATTGATCGAAACGTACAAACACATCCGGCACATCGCTTACCCGCCACAGATCATCCCATTCCTTATAATAGTCAAGTTTGGTATAAAATGCCCCAAAGCTTCCTGAGCCAACAGGACCCGTAGGTAATTGTTTCCGGCTGCTTAATGCCGGCTCAGGCAGGTTTTCTATGGCAGCATACTCACTGCTAAGCTGGCTTTCAGTTTTTGCCCTGCTGGATATTTTTATCTCATCCAGCAATCCATCCAGGAAGAAATAAGCGTTTTCTGTGGTAAATTGAAATTCATTCCATGTCTGCGACCCGTTATTTCTTCCAATCGTAAGAGAACCATACCGCATGGGGATATAATTACCTTTGATATCAACAGCAGCGGCCTCTTTCCCGTTTATAAAGAGAGATATCTTCTTGTCCGGCTCAAACACTGCTGCAACATGGGTCCACTCTCTTAACGGGATCTTCATTTCGGTAGCTGCCTCATACCACAAACTACCTGCGGCAATTTTAAAACCTACATGACCTTGACGATCAATTCCAAAAAAGAAACCTTTTATTCTCTCGTATGAACAATCGATCACCGGAGACCATGACCACGGGTAGCTCGCCAGTGCGATCCATGACTCAACAGTAAAAGCCCCTGCCGGCCTGGCAGAGTTCTGATCCCTTTTTATATAAGAGCGAAAACCATCCAGTTTTATGGCTTTGCCATGTATGCCCGGGACATACTCAATACTTCCATATGCAGAGTCATTTTTCTGCCCAACTTCATCAAGAACGGAAGTCTTACTTTCGGTATTAAAGGACCACCAGCAAATATTTTCGGCCTCAGATGATTCAGCCTGAGCGTAAGATGATGGCGTGATAAAGCCGGCAAAAAAAGCCCCGCCACAAACCGGTAAAATCAAATACATAAATTTCTTATTCATTGAGATCTCCCATAAACAATCGTGTATCTCAGCCCAGCTTGCACCGCTGAACCTCTTTTCTAACAGGATATCAAATCTGTCTCGAAAACTCAAGGTTATATATTATATCTTCGCAAGCGACTGAATCTGAGAAATCCATTGTCCGCATGGAGACGAAGACCGAATATACCCCCCTGCCGCCCTGCTTTCTCTACCACTGCCAATAGTTTAAGATAATCCGTGTCTCGGTGGTTCGGGTGATTCCTCAAGGATGGCCTTGTGTTTTATCTTTCTTTTCATACACATACCAATTTGGATATACATAGACCCAATAGCCATCAGGAATGTTTGTCTCACCGGCATAAGACGGCTCTTTTGAGAAGCCGTAGTCTGAAAACTCTTTGTATGCGAGATAGTCGTATTTCACCTTTATCGTCCTCATCAGTTTGGAGTATTTGCCGTTAACGGTCGCTTTCTTTGCGGCCTCTTTCGAGCTTAGTGGTTTGGGGAAGTCTCTGGCGGATGCAGCAATAACGGGAAGAGAGCGTCTATTAATTGTTGATATGGCATCCGATTTACGCCAAACGATGGTACGATCATGATATCGCTGAATCTCCAATCCAAACTCGCCGTTCTTGCAGTCAACAATACGGGCGACCTTTCTCCTGCGTCCACCTTTGACTGAGACAAACTGCCTCAACTCGAATGGTTCCGGAATGACCTTGGGCTCCACACGTTCCGAGGGCGCCTTGCTTAGCCTGAATGAACCGGCCAATCCGTGAAGAGCAAATCCGGAGTTTTGACGCTCAACAATATTCATGGCGTTCTTTACATCATGAGCGGCCTCGGAGATGCTAACAAAACCGTCTCCATCAATGTCAAGAAGGGCTCTCCCTTTTAATGCGTCAATAATAGAGCAAGTGAATGTCCAGTTACTCGTTGATATATTAGCGATCGAAGCTGATGTCAGGCTTGCCGCCTTAAACCCGTCCTTTGAAAGACTGTAAGCAACGTCTGACAGCCCCCCTGAATAACAGCAATCGGCGAATAGGAGGACCCGCTCTCCTTTATAGCATCGTTTCACAATATCAGAAATATTGCGGATCAGGAACCCTTTGCTTGATGAGCCTTTGGCACCTGCATCATAATTGGCGAAATAGATGCCTTTGGTTCCGGGATACCCGTGGCCCGCATAGTAGAATATCAGTGTTGCCCCTTCTTCTGCGCTTTGTGAAATCTTTGTTATCGCCTTCAGCATCTTCGCTTCAGTTGCGTTTTTGCCAAGGAGCAGGGCCATGTTCTTTTCAGGCACTCCCATGGATTTCAGCTGGTCATACAGGCCTTGATCTCTCCGGTTCGTTTTCGAAAACGGAGAATGTGATCGGGATTGCCATTCAAGGATTCCAACGATTATCGCATAGGTGTTTTTGGCTTCAAGCCGGACCGCGCTGGCAAAAATCGACCGAGGCTGCAAGAATACAAAAAGAGCGATTACAATGATAATGGATGTATACTGTGATATGGCGTTCTTGAAGTGTTGGATGTGCATTTTGCTCTCCATTGTAACTGAGACTCCCATTTACGCGGTTAAAAAGCATAATTTTCTCCGTACGTTACTGACAATTCTACAACAATCTACCTGAATTGTCAAGCGTAGTCCCCATTTACACGGTTAGTGCGGGAAACACAGCAATTCCGCAATATTTTGTTGCTCACTACTCCAGTATCAGCTATAATGGCCCGTAGGATGTATAGTGAGCTGGAAAAAGACATCTGTGAAAATTATAATACAAAAGCCTGGAGAGGTGTCGGAGTGGCTTATCGAGCTGGTTTCGAAAACCAGTGTGCCCGATTCGGGTACCGCGGGTTCGAATCCCGCCCTCTCCGTTTGTCCCGCCGGTCAAGTGTGATGCGGCTGCAGTCAGCCATATGAATGGCTTGACTTCAACCTCCAGAGAATATAGGAGGATTCTTTGGATCGGTTCCTCTTATAGTGATTGGATTGCCTGCTTGACCTGAAATACCTTGTATATATATTTCACCTCTATATTATCTGGGCCAGACCTTGATCAGTTGTTTTTCTTCTTTGGGCTCATCGAACGGGCCCGGGTAGTGGTTGTCCGTTTTTCGCTTATTGCCAAAGTAATCAGTGTCGATACTGTATGGTTTTCCGTCGGGATCTTCGTAACCTAAGCCGGATACTATTGTTTTACCGAGCAGTTCGGTCGTTACCATCAGACGCTGAGTCTTTGCCCATTCTTTATCAGTGGTGATCTCGAGATAAACGCCGTCGTCCTTTTTGATCAATTCGATGTCCCCAAGAGTCACATTACCCGCCATGGAAACAGGCCAGGCGGTGGAAGTATACGCCTCCAGGGCATTTGGCTTCACAAACATATTGTTGTAGATACGATCATCCCCGCCGGGAATATTGTGCAGATCGACTACTTCAGTCGAGTGCGGCTTATGGTACGGAGTCGTGCGTCCATTCGGGCCCGAGTGGATCTTTCCTGCCGCGAGATTGTGTACATAAGCCCCGCCTCCGGATATATCTAGCAAAAAATAAGAGGAAAGAAAAATGTTATTATCGACAAGAAACGGGCCGTGATTAACCTCAACGAATAAATCCGGTTTAGGGGTAGTGTCGTGCAGCAGGTTACCCGTTACCCGTGTTCCCTGGGCCATCCAGTCAAGCCATATGCCGCGACACGTATTGTGGATGTAATTACCGCTTATCAGCATATCGATAGCGGCATGGATCTTGATACCGGCCATTTCGGCCCCGGTAAATAGTTTGCGAACGTGGATGTCGTGAATTTCGTTGTCGGCAATGGTACTGAAGACCGCCCCGAGACTGCCGACGATCCCGGCCTGCTCACAATGAGAAATATGGTTATTGCGAACGATGTGGCTGCCGATTTTTTCCTTTGTCCAGCCGTTTTTCAAGGCCCGCTTAATCGTCTGGTTATAACCAAATGCCGATTCCGCCTTATTGTCAAACTCGTCACCGTATTTGCCAAGTGTTATGCCCACGCATGTCGAGTAGCGGATCACATTATCTTCAATGATCCAGCCCTTTGACCAATGCGTACCGACCAGGCCAATTTGCTCAGCGGTCGGTGGCGCCCACGGGGTAGCGGCATGCTCCAACGTAAACCCGCGAACGGTGATATAGTTGATGCCCGGTTTGCCGGGATAGAACACTGTCCGGCGCACATTGACTTCAACAAGCTCCTTGTTAGGATCAACATCTTTGAACTGCGCCCATATCGTGGTATTCTTATCGTCGACTTTGGCGAACCAGAGCGGATCTTTTCCTGCCGGTTTGAGCACATCATCGTGTTTTGCAGATTCAGTTAACCAATGCCCATTCAGATACACCGCCCCGGTGTGATGTTCACGGTCCTTGGGCCGAAACCAGTCACCGCTGATCAAATCATTGAAAGGATTGAAATCCCCAAAAAAACTGTTGGGCAAAATAACCTTCCATGTGTCGTTTTCTACTTTCTTCCAACCCTTGACAACCTCGGAGCCTTTGATAACAACCTTTTCGCCTTTAGCAGCTTGATATACGATACGTTTCTCATCGCTCGTCCCACCGCGCGGAGGATTAACCCGCTCGCGATACACACCTTCATGGACGGTAATCACATCTCCGGGTTGGGCGATTTGCGCAGCTGCCGAAATAGTCTTGAATGGCTTTGGTTGTGTACCCGGGTTACTGTCAAGGCCGGCTGTCGACACATGATACTCAGTTGCTGTTGCGCAACCGGTTAAAACACAAGCGGTTAGTATAACAGTTAGTGCTGTGATAAATGGTTTCATAATTTCCTCATATAGATAAGCTGGTGTTAATTGAATCTAACATTTCCTATTTAAACTTTTACAAAACATAACTTAGTCCTCTCGATGCTAATAATGTTACCAACTTCAACTTGAACTATTAAGAAGTCCCTTTTCTGGCACCTTTATTTCCTTGCTATTGATAGAGAAACAGGTTTTACCGCCTCGGTCTTTAACCATATAACAAGATCACTCCCTTCAAGCGTGTGCCTGTGGCCAAAGCGAAAATCTTTACCTCGCTTGACCTTTTTTCCATTGATTTTCAGAGTCACATCTTTTACGCCCCAGTTCTTGATCACAAAAGCCGGATTAACCAGGGGCGATTCGTTCGACGCGGCAAGTTCAAATTCAAGAACGCCACTGCCCTCTTTCGAACTGACTTTATAAGCACGCTGAGTGAAATCGTAACCTTCACTGACAAAACCGTCCGACTTTACTTTCAGCTTAGCAGGATCTATCCAGGATCTGGCAAGTTTGACCAATGATACTGCCGGCTTATTTGTCATCCCGTATATCGCCACATTATCAACAGGCCCTCCCCACGCAAGCGATGAATGTGCCATGCGATCCGGTGCCTGGGCATGACGGCCATCGGAAATAACCTGAGCAACCGGCCAATGATTCCACCACGGAAAATGTGAATACTCCCGACGGACTTCACCACCAAAGACTCCCATCTTAGAGCCGGGTCTGAAAATCATAAAGGGTCTGTATTTGGACTTAAGGTTCGTCATCTGTATCAAAGGCTTATCGAGATCGAATTTTGGAAAGCCCTTTTCCCAGGAATAGCTCTTGCTTTGTCCTTTCAGGTTCACCAGGGTTATCGCTTCCAGCTGGCAGTTATCTTCCGGTCGTGTGCCGGGCGCGTTAAAGAAGATCGTCTCCTGCCAGCCGCTCACACCCGGCAGCACATGGCGAATGCCCACGCCGTCCGGATAGATGGTATACATCTCATCGCCCCAGTAACCCCAGCCAGTGGCAGGATCAACTCCAGACTGTCGATAAAGAACATCGATCAGCGCATAGCGCCAGTGAACAACCACGCGGGCATCATTACTTTCGATCAGCCGAACGTGTGAGAAGCGACACTGCGCATCAGACATATGTTCACAGCAGCCGGTTGGTACTTCCCAGCGCGACTTTGGTGCGTTCCAGTTTTCTCCGGTCTCTCGGGACTGGTCGGCCATCCACTTGTTATTCTCGGTAACCCAGCAGGGCGAGTATCGGCTGCCGCGCCAGAACATTACATTAATCGGGTGTTCGTCAAACGAAACAACTAAATCGGCTTTGTCACTTACGGGCCAAAGAGCATCCCACTGCTCATAATACTTCAGCTTTGTATAGAAGGCCCCAAACCTGTCTGTGTCCGGGACCGTCGGAAAAGGTCTCGGCGCAATATCAGGTTTGCTCTTCGGCCGATTGTTTTCATACTCGCGCCGGATCTCTTTGCCGCTCAATGCACTGTTGTAAATCCTGACCTCGTCAACGATGCCGTCCAGAGAATACCAGGATGGAAATGTCGCCCACGTCCTTACCGGATGCGTCGGTGCCATCGGTTCACGGTTTCTGCCTATCAGAACATCCAGATCCCTGGCGAAATCAACCTTGCCTTTAATATCCAGCGAACCTGCAGCTTCACCATTCTGAAAAAGTTTTATTCCTAAAGCAGGGTCAAAAACGGCTGCAATGTGATACCATCGCCGCAGTTCAAGCCCGACCTGAAAACCCGAAGATTGCTGCGACCTGCACTCGATCCATTTGCCGTTAACCGAACCGCGCAGGCCGAAATATCCCTGTGAGTCGATCCCGAAGTAGTATCCCGATTTGCCGTCTTCGGACTGACTTACAATTGGACACCAGTTCCAGGGATATGCCCCCAGCGCAACCCAAGCCTCGATCGTAAAAGCGTCTTTAAGCTTCGGCATCTTCTCGGCATCGCGAACAATACTGGTTGTAAAACCGTCAAACCTCAAGCCATTGCCGCTAACGCCGCCTACGTATTTGAAGTTACCCGTAATTTTATCTTTAATCTTGCCCGTTTCCTCCGTCGTCGCAGGTCCTTTTTCCCGCTCAAACCTCCACCACATGGCTGGCTCTTTTCCGGCAGAGGCACTGGTAGAACACAAAATAAATATCAGCAAAAGACTTACGCGTAATATGATCTTACATTTCCCATTTAAACGTTTACAATTCATAATTCAGCCCTTTCGATGCTTATAATTTTACCAAATTCATCTTGAACTATCAAGATATCCCTTTTCTGAAGCGGTTTTCCGGCAAATTCATACGAAAGGCCGGATTTAAAGCCCCGTCTTTCTCCCAACACCTGATAGGGCATCAACCCAAATACACAGGGTCAATAAGAAAGATTGATTTTCGAGAAAGGTCTGATATTCTATTGGAAAAGAATTGGTCAGTATAAGTTAATTTACTTTTGGTGATAAAATGGACACATTAGCATTATTCGCACTACAGGCGTTCGCGGCCATATTTGTTATTGTCGATCCGGTGGGTAACGTCCCGGTTTTTTTGACGGTAACCCAGAGCATGGACCAGGACCAAAAACGAAAGGTGGCCCTGCGCGCCCCCATGATAGCGGCGGTTATGCTGCTAATGTTTGCGATAGGGGGAACGGGTATCCTGCGTTTATTCAATATTAGCTTTCCGGCCATGCGAATCGGTGGCGGGATAGTGTTACTTATGGTGGCCCTGCACATATTAAGCGGCAAACAGTTTGCATGGGGAACCAATGAGAACAATGACTCCGATCAGACGGCTCACCCCAATACCGTTGTGCCTATGGCGATGCCCATGATGGCTGGGCCCGGGGCCATGACTACCGTCCTGGTGCTGGCTGAAAAAAGCTCCGGTATCGTGGAAACACTTATCGTATTACTAAGTATCGTATTTGTCTGTGGAATCGCTGCCCTCTGCTACAGGTTTTCCCTAAGCCTGGCAAACAGACTGGGGAAAACCGTCCTGGCAACCTTCTCCTGCCTGGCTGGCCTGATCCTGGCGATCCTGGCCATACAATTCATGCTGGACGGCCTTCGCGAAGCATGCCCAAAACTATTCGGCTGAAAACAGCTCGCAGCTAAAATAGTTTTCATGGCCAGAGCTGTTGTCTGGTTAGTTATTCGCGCAGTCCTTGCCGCATTTTATACAAATTAAGGTGTTTTTGAAAATCCGGTACCAGTTCATTCTGTCCGGTTGATTTTGCTATTTGAATCGCCTTGTCAGCAGTTTCTGCGGCCTTATCAAACTGGCCATTAGCGGCCAGTGCCGCCGCCATGGTATCGAGCATGCCGGGGTTTTGGTACTTGGTAAGTTCACAGGCCTGCCGGGCAAAGATAAGAGCTTCGCCGGGATCATAAAACTTGGCGTCCTTACTGGTGGCCTTGATCCAGGCCAGGGAATTGGCTGCATACATCTGGTTAGGATCACTCTCCAATGAGTCGGACCACAGAGTTATGGCCTCCTGAACTTTGCTTTGACCATACAGCGCCATGGCCAGCTCGTTCATTATTGTTGGCTGCTTGGGTGCCAATTCCAAAGATTTATTAAAACACTCTATAGCCTTATCTGTTTTTTTCTGCTTGGTGTACAGGGCGGCCAGTTGATTGAGCATAATGGGTTGCTCAGAATTTATGCTTAAAGATTTCTGCACATAAATGAAAGCTTGCTCGTAATTCTTTTGTTGATAATACACCTGGGCCAAGTGTCCATAGGCGCTAAATTGTTCAGGATTAATTTCAATCGATTTATTAAGTTGTACAATTGCCAGCTCGTAATTATCCTGCTTCTGGTAAATAGTGGCAAGGCAATTGTTCAGTCTTATATCGTCAGGTTCGAGCTCGAGTGCTTTCTTTAATTGTTTGATTGATTCGGGGTAATCTTCCAATAAATTGGCAATGAGCGCCAAGTGGAAATATGGTTCATGTACATCCGGCTGCATCGAAATCATTTTTTGGCACATCTCCCTGGCCTGCTCATACTCTTCTTCGACCAGGACTTGTCTGATTTTTGTGTTGATCACATGATAATCGAGCAGGTCTTTGGGATCTCGTTTGCTCGTGTCAAAGGTGAAGTCTTCGGTGACAGTTCCGCCGACATATCCCAGGCCCTCCAGCTGTTTGATGGTCTCGGCGTCAAGTTCCATTTTATTGTCTGCCCCGCCGGATAGGATTGTGTCATCCAGCATATTTTTCAGGCGGCCTTTCAATAGATGAGTGACTTTGGGATATGTTTCTACCAGGTTGACAGATTCGGGGTAATCATTAACCATGTCATACAGCTCCGGCCGGGTCGTCTGGATATACTTATACTTGTCATTGACGATTCCCAGTAAAGAATTAGCCTTGTATCTTGTTGGAGTCATGCTTTCCAAATAAATATGTCTTTTAAGATCATCGGGGGCATCTTCAAATAAATACGGGCTGATATCTGCGCCCTGAAACTCAAACGGCCCCTCAATGTCCAGCAGAGAGCACACCGTCGGGACGATATCAGTAAGGCCTACCGTATTTTCTATCCGCCGCGGTACCGAAACGCCGGGCACCCTGAATACGAGGGGAACCCTGACATTGCCCTCGTAGATATAATAACCGTGTGTTACCTCTTCATGCTGGTGAAACATTTCGCCGTGATCGGCGGTTATTATGATCAGGGTAGAGTCGTACAATTCAAGCTGCTTGAGCTTGCCGATTACCCCCTTGATACAGTTGTCGGTATACGCCACCTCTCCGGCATATGTGCCCTGCAGATGGTCTATGGAACCCGGTTGCGGGGGAGGATTTCCCAGAAACATGTTCTTGTAAGGTTCCGGTGCATCATAGGAACGGTGGGGGTCATAAAAATGCAGAAACAGGAACATATTTTCCTTTTGGTGTTGTTCAAGCCATTGGCAGGCAATACGTTCTGTCTCTTCGGCCTGGCGTTCAGGAATGTGTATGGGAAAACGCTCTTTCTGGAAGTTATCATCATAAAAATCAAATCCCTGATCCATTCCATACTTTGAATCGAGTATAATTGAGCCGACTATGGCACCGGTGACAAATCCGTTATCCCTGAGAATCTCGGCCAGAGTTACATTGGAATCGCTTAGCTTGTAACCTCGGTTGTCATGAACACCATGATATGGAGGAATGGTGCCCGTCAGCATGGTACTGTGAGATGGGAGAGTAAGAGACAGCGGTGCATAAGTCCTCTCGAAAAGAACACCTTCGGCTGCCAGTGCGTCAATATTGGGCGTTGTGTCGTGCTTGAAGCCGTAACAACCAAAGACATCGGCCCGGGTGGTATCCATACTGATCAGGAGAACATTGCGTATTTTTTTGGACGGCCCCGCCTCGGGGCCGAAATATAACCATCCAATAAATAATAATGCCGCTATGATAATAAGTATGAAAATTTTGATTATAGCAGAAGATTTCATTCGAAGTACCTACCCAATGTGTTAATTAAATATTATCCATACACCGCGGTTATATCGGCATTTTTAGGAGCCTGCTGCACAATAATTTTCGAACCCAACCGCTGGAAAGGCCATGCGTAGCGCATATCAGCAACCACTCGCTGCGACATGTTCCGGACCCTCGCCACATAAATTTGTCAAAACCATGAGCATCTCCAGTCTGCCCGAACACCGAATGCTAACTAGTCCCGGTAGAACTCGAAGAATGCAAAATTACTACTCTTTTGGGATTAGCATTTTCAAGCCTATATCGTCCGGTATTTTTTCAATTTGACCTGTCACCTGTGACATCCGAGCACCTATGGATCCACCATTATCGATGCCATCGGGACCTGGACTATAAATAATATAAGAGGTTTCATCTTTTTTATAGAGCATCGGGACGCCTGTGTACGGATCTGTCATAACGAGAGGGTCAACATCTCCAGCAATATCTTCTAAAGAATTCGGAACATTTCCGTTTGAGCGTCTGTATTTTTCAATGTGCAGCATCAAGGCAGTGCTTTTCACAATAGCTGATGTCGCAATAGAAGCTTCCACAAAGCCATAGGTATTTTCAAAATGAGGCTGCAGTTTTACCGACATCTTTTTCTTTTGACCCGAAAGGTATTCAAGCAACTCAGGGGCGGGTTTCGAGGAGGCCCCGATGAGATTGCCCATTTCATTGAAATAATGTAATATTAATAATCTAAGTTGGATTTGCCGTAGGGATTTCTTGGGCAGTTTTATCCGTTCAGGTATTTCAGGGATATGTTTTTGAAGCAATTCTTCAGCAGTTTTTTTAGAGAGCAGATTTCTTGAAACTTCAATCCGAAAAACCTGTTCGGCAAGCAAGGTGCCTTTAATTGTGTTCGACCCGAAAGCTTCAGTCAATGCGCCTGCAAGTTCATCAATTCTGGAATCAGTGGGCCTGCCCCGCAGAAGCAAAATTCGAATATCATCACAGGCTAACTTGATAAAATGCTGCTTCATACTGGAGACCATAATTGTTGGATAGGTATCAAGAACCCGGGTTGCTTTAAGCATAGTGATAATCGATTTAGCAGAATGGTCATACTCTTTTGATCCGATCAGAAACATTGTTCTCAAAGACAAAAGCGTCAAGGCCTTTTGGATTTGGCCCAGCGACTGAACGCAAGCCGACATGGAGTATTGCAGGCCGATATCGTAGCGGGACATGGACAGTGTTGCGGCATTATCAAGGGCACCCAGGCAAGGCCGATGTTGATCAAGGGTAGATGCGATGCCTGGCTCATGAAAATCAGGAGGTAGTTTGTCGAGTTCCCCGGCAGCTATCGCGCCTCTGTAGATGGAAATAATCCTGGCAAACCCCTCCATCTCCGTGGTTGGCAGGCTGCTCATAGCCGACATATAAATCGCGGCGGCATTGTCTGTCGTTGCAGCATCGGCCAGCGGCGTGAGTTGTTCAAAAGAAACAGGGTAACCGGCTTTTTGGATCGCGGCTATCTTGCTGTCAAGACGCGTTTTTATAAAATAGCTGGCCAGCATCTGCGCACCTAAGCCAACGATGGCAAGAACGACCAAAACCAGGGTGATCCGGCGCCATAAGGGCAACGGTTGTTTTTTGCTGCGTGTTTCGCTCATTAGACCTCCGATTATCACAAGAAAATTTCTGGATTCGATAGCTGTGTGAGCCGGATGGCTCGATTCTCTCGACTCTGACAGCCTTTGTTAACCTCTATCTATGCTAATCGTGTTTTGCCAATTAATCAAGCAAAATTACGCGTCAAATCACCGAAAACGGTCCTTTTCTCGATTCCAACAGGCCTTTGAGCCTCGCCACAACTTCAGAAGGTTATCACAATGCTTGTAATTAAATTTCGGTGTAATTATACCAAAGCTATGAAAAAGGTAAAATTATCCATCTTCTATTATTGCCATAATTGTCATTGATGTGGGAAAGCTGTTTCATAACCCCTTAAAATACAGTATGTTATGTAATATGGCCCCTGCGGGGGCAAAAAGTTTTGAGAATTCCCCATTTTTTTCTTGACATATCACAGCGCATTGCGTAGAATCGTGGTATGGAAGAGGGTTGGAAAACATATCGCATGTAATTCCCCTCTTGAATCCTGTCGTGAAGTGTGTGTGTAAAGTGTGTGTGTGTAGTTTTTTTGTTGGCGGTGTTTAATCGCGCGATGACACCGCAAAAATTACAAAGCTTTATTTTGGAGGAATGGAAAAATGAAAAAAATTGTATTAATGTTGGCGGCGATGGCCTTAGTGGCCGGGATCGCTCAAGCTGAGATGCTTACCAACCCAGGTTTCGAAACTGGTACTTATGGGCCTCAGAATATGCCTGATAGCTGGTATCTATCTGAATCGACATGGCCTGCACAGATGACTTGGCTGTCAACTGCTGGCCGTGGAGGCGGCAAGGCCATATTACTGAATAGTTTTTCGGGAACAGAATGGGACAGTGACCTCTCGGCTACTGTATCTTTTTCGTCGGAAACTGGGTGGCTTGGCCAGTGGACAGGACCTGGGACTGTGACAGCAGGCAGCGAGTACGCCTTTAGTGTATGGGCCAAAAGTCCAACCCTAGAAGAGACAGCTTACCCTTATGGGTATCTAAGTTGGTTTGACGTTTCAAGCTCAGGTATTACCAATTACTGGATAACCGCTTGGACTAACGATACTACCGCGAGTCCGTGGAGTGTGACAGCTGGCGATGACTGGACCTTCATAGATTTTGGCTCTTTCACTGCTCCTGCCGGAGCAACGAGTGTTACGTTCTGGTTGGCGGGTTACTATTCCAATCAGGCCTCTGGTGGCGTTCTTTATGACGATGCCAGTATGATTCCAGAACCTGTAACGATGGGTTTGCTCGGTTTGGGCGCACTTATGCTTCGCAGACGCAAAAAATAAGCAGATGTAAAAGCATAAGTAGTATTATTGGTTAAAATTTAGGGTCGCAAGTTTTTCTTGCGGCCCTTTTTTTTGGTTCATCACGAACAACGGGGTTGTTACCTAAAAAGCCCGAAGAGCTTAAACAATAGTAGCCCCAGGTGTAGCGTAGCGAAATCCGAGGTATAAAGAGTACCCCCACCCAACGACCGGGAACGGGTCGAATAACAACCTCTATCTCCCCATTATTCCGTGATGATCAATAAATAGGCGGTGTTGATTCGCGGTAAGGGGTGTTGTTTCTATACAGCTTCATCTCTTTTTGTATATTCAGGGCGAGTTGTTTGTTGCCCTGAGACATTGCCAATTGAACTGCCTGACGGGCAGTTTCAACCGCCTCGGAGAAATTACCATTTCCGGCTTGAGCCGCTGCCAGGGTACGCAGCAGCCCAGCGCCTTTCTTGGTCTCCGGGGGGATAAGTTCCATGGCCTTTTGGACAAGTTCAAGTGCCTTGGGCGGATCGTAATGCTTGTCGTCGGCGCTCGTGGCCCTTACCCAGGCATGCCTGGTCAGATCGTTAATACCTTGGAGAAATCCCGGTCTTAACCTAAGGGCCTCTTGCAAATGAAGCAGCCCCTGGTCATACTGTTTTTGCTCATAAAGTGCAACCGACAGATTTCTATGCACCAAATACTGATCCCGGTCACACTCGGCAGATTTGTTAAGACTCGTGATTGCAGCGGCATAATCCTTTTCTGCCAGGGCTACAAGGCCCAGATTCAGATGCCCCTGGTAAAGATTCGGACGCAGTGATATCATTTTTTCAGAGAATTCCCTTGCCTGATCATATTCTTCATCCATTAACCGTGGTTTGATCCGTGTATTCAAAGTATGATAAACGATCAGATCCTTGGGATCACTCATGCTCTGATCGAAGGAGAAATCTTCTGTTATGCCGCCTGAGACATAGCCCAAACCCTCCAGCCGCGCAATCGTCTCTTCATCAAACTCTGTTATGTTGTCTGATCCATCTGGTTTGACGGTCTGTTCTATTATTTGCTGCAAATGTCCCTGGAGCAAGCGCGCGCGCTTGGACTCGGGGCTCTGGGCAACCAGGTTCGGGTCCTGGTCGATCAGGTTGTTAGTCTCCTTGGGATCTTCGATAAGATCATACAACTCCGGACGCGTGGTCTGGATATACTTGTAACGATCCGATACCAGGGCCAGTAATGTATTACACTTATACATAGTAGGTGTCAGGGATTCGGAATATACATGCCTTTGCAGGTTGACAGGGTCGTTCTGGAGCAAATATGGGCTTATATCTTTGCCCTGAACATGCCAAGACAGTTCAATATCCAAAAGAGAGCATATCGCAGGGACAATATCCACCAACCCCACCAGATTTTTTATCCTGACCGGCCTGGATCGACCGGGCAGCTTGAAAACCAATGGCACCCTGATATTAGATCGATAGACGAAATAGCCGTGGGTTATTTCTTTGTGCTCGCTAAGCATCTCACCATGGTCGGCGGTTACAACAATCAGGGTAGAGTCATATATCCCCAGCGATTTAAGCTTGTCAATTACCTGGCCGATACAATGGTCGGTATAGGCGATTTCACCCATATACAGGCCAAACTTCTTAAAAACAGGAGGCATTCCCCACGAGGAACCAGTAAACATCGAATCATAAGGCGCTGGCGGGTTGTAATCCATATGGGGATCATAAAAATGCAGGAACAGGAACATCTTTTCCATATAGTGATCATCGATCCACTCACAGGCCAGCCGAGAAGTTTCACCGCCGATGCGTTCGTTGATACCTATCTCTGACCGCTCAAATCCGAGGTCGTCATCATAATGATCAAATCCCTGGTCCAGTCCAAACTGCGAATCGAGCATGAACGAACCGACAAAGGCACCGGTCGAAAATCCCTTGTTCTTGAGAATCTCGGCTAATGTTACATAGGACTCGTCCAACCGATATTCTGTATTGTCATGAACTCCATGATAAAGAGGGGTTGTACCGGTCAGCATGGTACTGTGCGATGGCAGGGTAAGGGGAACCGGTGCAATTGCGTTTTCAAACAGTACTCCCTCGGCTGCCAGTGCATCGATATTGGCCGTGGTCTTGTACTGGTTTTCGTAACAACTAAGAGCATCGGCCCGGGTGGTATCCATACTGATAAGAACAACATGTTTGATCAGCCGAGCCCCTGAGTTATTGTATAAGAACCATCCCACAATTGATAAAGCGATAACAAGTATTACCATTAAAATTTTAATCGAATTTTTAGTTTTCATACGTGTTCTCAGTTGGATTTCTACAATAAAACTGTTGTCCGTTAGTTATTCGCGCAGCTTTTGCCGGGTTTTATACAAATCCAGGCGATGTTGAATACGCTGGGCCTGTTCATTTTGTTCGGTTGATTTTGCCAATTGTATTGCTTTTTGGGCAGTTTCTACGGCTTTATCAAACTCCCCGTTAGCTGCCAGTGCCGCCGCCAGCGTATCGAGCATACCTGGATTTTGATACTTGGTAAGTTCACAGGCCTGACGGGCAAATTTAAGAGCTTCGGGTGGATCATAAAATTTGGCGTCCTTACTGGTGGCCTTGATCCAGGCCAGGGAATTGGCAGCATACACCTGGTTAGGATCACTCTCCAATGAGTTGGACCACAGGGTTATGGCCTCCTGGACTTTGCCTTGACCTTGAAGAGCTATGGCCAGTTCGGTCATTACGTCTGGCTGTTTTGGATAAATTTGCAAAGATTTCTTAAATGACTCTATGGCCTTGTCTGTTTTTTTCTGCCTGTTATACAGGGTGGCCAGTTGATTGAGCATAATAGGTTGTTTTGAATTTATGCTTAAAGATTTCTGCACATGAAATAAAGCCTGCTCATAGTTTTTCTGTTGAAAATACACCTGACCCAGATATCCATAGGCACCAAATTGTTCAGGATTAATTTCAATCGATTTATTAAGTTCTATAATTGCCTGCTCGTAATTCTCCTGCTTCTCGTAAATAGATGCAAGGAAATTGTACAAAACTGTATCTTCAGGTTCAATTTCGATTGCTTTGGTTAATTGTTTGATTGCTTCCGGGTAATCTTCCAATTTGTTTGCAATGAGCCCCAGGTGGTAATATGGTCTATATACATCCGGTTGTATCGAGATCATTTTTTCGCATATCTCCCTGGCCAGGTCCAACTTTTCGTCAACCATACATTGTCTGATTTTTGTGTTGAGCAAATGATAATCAATCAAGTCCTTGGGGTCTTTCTTGCTTGTATCAAAGGTGAAGTCTTCGGTAACATTGCCGGCGACATAGCCCAAGGCCTCCAACTGCTTGAGGGTCTCGGCGTCAAGTTCCATTGTACTGTCTGTGCTGCCCGATGCGATCGTGTCATCAAGCATTATTTTCAGGAGGCCTTGCATTCGATGAGAGATTTTGTCGTATGCTTCAACCAGGTTGGCCGATTCAGGGTAATCATTAACCATGTCATACAACTCCGGCCGGGTCGTCTGAATATATTTATACTTGTCATTTACTATCCCCAGTAAAGAATTTGCCTTGTATTTTGTTGGGGTCAGGCTTTCTAAATAAATATGTCTTTTAATATCTTCCGGTTCATCCTCAAGTAAATACGGGCTGATATCTACGCCCTGGAACGTATATGATCCTTTAATGTCCAACAGAGAACACACTGTAGGAACGATGTCAATATGCCCTACAGTTTTTTCTATCCGCCGAGGCGTCGAGACTCCGGGCACCTTGAATACCAGGGGAATCCTGACATTGCCCTCGTAGATATAATAACCGTGTGTTATCTCTTTGTGCTGGTAAAACATTTCACCGTGATCGGCGGTTATGATGATCAGAGTAGAGTCATACAATCCAAGTTGTTTCAACTTATCGATTACCCCCTTGATACAGTTGTCGGTATATGCCACTTCTCCGGCATACATGCCCTGCAAATACATCAGGTCATTCGGCTCCGGGGGGGGATTTCCCAGAAACATTTTATTATAAGGCTCCGGTGCATCATAAGATCTATGTGGATCATAAAAATGCAGAAACAGGAACATATTTTCCTTTTGGTTTTTCTCAAGCCATTGGCAGGCAATACGTCTTGTCTCTTCTGCTTGGCGTTCAGCAATGCGTATGGGAGAACGCTCGTTCTGGAAGTTGTCATCATAAAGATCGAATCCCTGGTCCAGTCCATACTTTGAATCGAGTATGATTGAGCCGATTATGGCACCGGTGACAAATCCATTATCCTTGAGGATCTCGGCCAGGGTCACATTGGAATCGTTTAGCCTGTAATTCATGTTGTCATGCAGACCATGATACGGAGGAATGGTGCCCGTCAGCATGGTGCTGTGAGATGGCAGGGTAAGAGATATCGGTGAATAAGCCCTCTCGAAAAGAACACCCTCGGCCGCCAGTGCATCAATATTGGGAGTGGTGTTGTGCTTGAAACCGTAGCAGCTAAAGATATCTTCCCGGGTAGTATCCATACTGATCAGGAGAACATTGCGTATTTTTTTGGATGGTCCCGCCTCAGGTCCAAAATATAACCATCCGATAAATAATGATGCCACTATGATAATAAGTATGGAAATTTTGATTATAACAGAAGATTTCATTTATAGTACCTGCCCAATGTGTTAATTAAATATTATCTATATACGACAGTTATATCGGCATTTTTAGGAGCCTGCTACACAATAATTTTTGAATCCAATCGTTGGAAAAGCCATAGTACCACTGATGCTGGAAGAAGCTATTATTCACGGTAAGGGGTGTTGTTACCATATAACTTCATCTGTTCTTGTATTTCCCGGGCCATTTGTTTCTGGCCATAAGACATTGCCAATTGAACTGCCAAGCGGCCATTTTCAATCGCCTCGGGGAAATTACCATTAGCAGCATGAGCCGCTGCCAAAGCACGCAGCAAGCCGGCTCTTTTCTTCGTCTCCGGAGTCAGCTCCATGGCCTGACGGACAAGTATAAATGCCTCGGGTGGATCATAATGGGCCTGGTCCTTGCTCGTGGCTCTTAGCCAGGCATGCATCGCCAGAGAGTTAAGACCCTTGAGATATCCCGGGTTTAATCTCAGCGACTCTTGCAGATGAAACAGGCTGCGATCAAACTGTTTTTCTTCAAAAAGTGCTATCGACAGCTCTCCGTGCACCAAAAACTGATTGGGATCACACTGGACAGATTTTTGAAGACTCGGGATGGCCATGGCATAATCTTTTTTTTCCAGAGCTACGCGGGCCAGGTTCAGATGCCCCTGGTAAAGATCCGGGCGTAGTAATATCATTTTTTCAGATATTTCCGTGGCCAAATCAAATTCTTTGTCAGATAAGCTGTTAGTGATCTGAGCATTCAAAGTATGATAATCGACCAGGTCTTTGGGATCATCCATGCTCTGGTCGAAGGAGAAATCTTCATTTATGTCACCTGAGACATAGCCCAGACTCTCCAGCCGTGCAATCGTCTGGTCATTAAGCTCTGTTTTGTTGCCCAATCCATCCGGGGTGACGGTCTGTTCTATTATCTGTTGTAAACGTCCCCGGAGCAGGCGCGCTTGCTTGGGCTGTTGGTCGATCAGGTTGTTGCTTTCTTTTGGGTCTTCAATCATATCATACAACTCCGGGCGCGTGGTCTGGATATACTTGTAACGATCCGATGTCAGGGCCAGTAATGTATTACACTTATATTTAGTAGGGGCCAGGCATTCGCTATATATATGCCTTTTTAAGTCGACAGGATTGTTCTGGGTCAAATATGGGCTTATATCCTTGCCCTGAATATCCGAAGAGAGCTTAATATTCAAAAGGCTGCATATCGTGGGGACAATATCGGTCAGCCCCACTGTATTTTTTATCCTGACCGGCTTTGATCGACCGGGCAACTTGAAAACCAACGGCACCCTGACAACAGATCGATATATAAAAAATCCATGGGTTATTTCTTTATGCTCGCCAAGCATCTCACCGTGGTCGCCGGTTACAATGATCAGGGTAGAGTCATATATTGACAGTGACTTAAGCTTGTTAATTACCTGGCCGATACAGTGGTCGGCATAGGCGATTTCTCCCGTATATAGACCAAACTGCGTGATAACGGAGGACATTGCCAACGAGGAGTCAGTAAACATCGAATCATAGGGCTCTGGCGGGTCATACTTCATATGGGGATCATAAAAATGCAGGAACAGGAACATATTTTCCTTATAGTGATCATCGATCCACTCACGGGCCAGCCGACTGGTTTCACCGGCCCTGCGCTCGTTGATACCAAGCGAAACTTGGACATCTTCGAATTCGTCATTATAATAATCAAATCCCTGGTCAAGCCCAAACTGCGAATCAAGCATGAACGAACCGATAAAGGCTGCGGTTGAAAAGCCTTTCTTCTTTAGAATCTCTGCTAATGTCACATGGGACTTGTCCAACTGATAGTATATATTGTCATGAATTCCATGATAAAGAGGGGTTGTGCCTGTCAGCATAGTACTGTGCGATGGCAGGGTAAGTGGGGTCGGTGCAATTGCATTTTCAAACAATACTCCCTCGGCCGCCAGTGCATCGATATTGGGAGTAGTTTTGTGCTTATTTCCGTAACAACTAAGAGCATCGGCACGGGTGGTATCCATACTGATAAGAACAATATGTTTGATACGACGGGCGCCTGAGTTATTGTATAAATACCACCCCGCAATTGATAAACCAATAATAAGTATTACTATGATAATGATTATGGAAATTTTGGTTATAACAGAAGATTTCATTTGCAGAACCTGCCGACCCTGACAGCCTTTATTTGTTAACTTTTATCTATGCTAATCGTTTTTTGCCAATTAATCAAGCAAAATAACGAGTCAAATCACCAAAAACGGCCTTTTTCTCAATACCAACAGGCTCTAAACCGTAGTTGCATCGGCATTTCAACCTGAATTTCATGGAGTGAAGGTCACCAGCGATACAGATTTATTGACTTTTCGAGATAAGTTTGATATTCTGATGTAAATTGGGCTTAGCAACACTGATGCGGGAAAGTCGATTCAACAACTCATTTCGAACTAAATGGTGCTTTATGGCCACTAACAAGACCAGAAAAAGTTTGCTGTTGATCATGCTGGTGGTCCTCCTGACGGGTGCGGGTATTTGGTTTGTTGCCCAGCAGCGTTCGGTATCTGGTATTCGCCATGTAGTGCTGATCAGTTTGGATACCACCCGGGCCGACTATCTGAGCTGTTACGGCTATGGGCGGCCGACTACACCGAATATTGATGCATTAGCAAAACAAGGCTATTTATTCAATCATACCATCACCCCGATCCCTTTGACCTTACCGGCCCATACTTCCATGTTGACCGGCACTATTCCACCGCATCATGGCAGGCATGAAAACAAGGATCCGTATTTTGACCCATCCCTTGTGACTTTAGCGGCATTGCTCAAGACGAAGGGGTATAGTACGGGCGCCTTTGTTGGTTCGCAAATCCTGAATGGCAGTTTTGGGCTTAACCGAGGTTTTGATATCTACGGAGACCAGTTTGCGGATGAGGACCAGAGCGAACGCCGGGCCGGCGAAGTCAATCGTGCGGCTTTTGAGTGGTTGGAAAAACAGAAAAGAAAACCGGTGTTCCTCTTTTTGCACTACTATGATCCCCACGATGCCTATGAGCCCCCCGAACCGTTTGCCACCACCTTTAAAGAAAATCTTTATGCCGGCGAGATAGCTTACACGGACCACTGCATCGGTAAGGTTATTGCTAAACTTAAGAGCCTTGGCATGTATGAATCGTCACTTATCATAGTAACGGGTGATCATGGTGAAATGCTGGGTGAGCACGGTGAAGCCGGTCACATGTATTTTATCTACCAAAGTGCGGTGAAGGTGCCCCTTATATACAAACTCCCCGGATCAAGTGGCCCGCAAAGAATCGAAGACATAGCAGGCATCATCGATATCGTTCCGACAGTCTGCGATTTGTTGGACATAGAGCCTCCTACGGGGATTCAGGGCAAAAATCTGGCTCCATATTTTAGCAATACACCGCCTCAGTCAGAGGACAGACATATCTATTGCGAGAGCCTGTACCCCACGAAATACGAAGCCAACACACTGCTGTCTCTGGTAAGCAACCGTTGGAAGTATATTCAAACCACCCGTCCGGAGTTGTACGACCTGCAAAAAGATCCGGGCGAACAAACAAATTTGGTAAAGACGCAGCCTCAACGAGCCCGTATTCTCAAGGATCGTTTGGCACAGATACTGGAAAAGACCGTCCGTCAGAAAAAGCCCCATGAGGAGACGCCCCTTGATGCAGAGACCCTCAAGCATCTGCACTCATTGGGATACCTGACCGGCAATAGTGTTAAAGAAGACTTCAGTTTCGACCAGGATAAGGAAGATCCCAAAGATCTAATCGGTTTTCATGAAGAGTTCCGCAAAGTCTCCCGCATGTTAGGGCAGGATGAATTAGTTGATGTTAGGGCACTGGGAGATCATTTGATCAAGCAACGACCTGGATTTTATGGATCATACAGCTTACTCATAGGTATCGCCCTAAAACAGAAAGACTATGAAAACGCAATTCTCTTTGGAAAAAAGGCTCTTGAGTTAAAGCCAGACAGTTTCAAAACTCATAACACCCTGGGATTAGCCTATTTCCAGAGCAAACAAGATGAGGCAGCAGCCAGGCATTTTAAACTGGCCCTGGAGTTAATGCCAAACGATCAAACAGTTCCCCCGGACGAACGTATGCAAATACACAATCAACTCGGGTTGTCATATTCCAGGCAGAAGAAGTTCGACCTGGCCATTGTTCAGTTCGAAGAGTCCTTAAAGTTCGATGGCAAACAGCCTGCAATTATGAATGCCCTGGCACAGGCCCTGCTTACCTGTCGCAATCCAGCACTTAAGAACCCTTCCAGGGCCCTGGAATTGGCTAGGCAAGCCTGCGAGCTGACCCAGTCGAAACATCCGGAGTACCTCGGCACCCTGGCCGTTGCTTATGCCACGGTCAATAATTTAAGCGAGGCAGCCAGGATCTCAGAGAAGGCATTGGTATTAGCGCAGGCCAAAGGCGACAAAGCACTTATTGCTAAGCAACAGAAACAACTTTACCTGATTAAAAAAGCATTGGCAGGATTAAAATAAGAACCACGAAGTGATGCCGGAGAAGTTGGAGCAATTATTTGTTCAGACCGGTTTAGAACTTGCCGTATTTATCCAGTACGATTTGCAAGCTGTTCTCCACCGCCTTGAGTGCTTTTTTCAGGTCATCTTCACGGTGACGATAGCAAATGTAACCATGATGATAAGGCTGCATAAAGATTCCCTGACGAATCAGCTGTGTAAAGAATTCATTCCTCCGCTTGCGATAGACTTTTTCAGTATCCGACTTGAAAGTAACAAAGAACATAGGCCCAATACCGCTTAGTTCGGCACCAACATCATATTTACCTAAAATCGTCTCAAGGGCGTCCATAAACTGCCGGCCCTTCTTCCAGATTGCCTCCAGGACATGGTCACGCTGGAGAATTTCAATTGTTTTAAGAGCGGCGACATAGCCAAGACTGTTGGGGAAAAATGTGGAAGAAACGAAAACATCACTTTCCGCTGTTTTCATGATATCCTCTTTCCCGCAGACGGCAGCGATGGCATAACCATTGGCCATGGCCTTGCCGATACATGTAAGGTCCGGCGTTACATTATAATACGCCTGAGCGCCTCCCATTGCAATCCTGAAACCGGTACGGACTTCATCGAAGATAAGCACGACATTGTATTTATCCGCAAGTTTTCTGACACCTTCAAGGAAACCTGCCTTGGGAGATTGCAGCTTCTTCGCCAGGGGATGGCCGAACGGTGTAATGATTATCGCGGCGGTATCATCACCATATGCCCTAAGAAGCCTTTCAAGGTTGGCCAGATCGTTATATTGAAATTCGTATGTGTCTTCGTAAAGTTTTTCGGGAATGCCGCCTTTGACTTCGACACACCAGTCGTGCCAGCCGTGAAAACCGCACCGCATCACTTTTGTTCGTGATGTATATGCTCGAGCCAGACGTAATGCAAGTGTCGTCGTGTCTGAACCTGTTTTAACGAAAATTGACATTTCTGCACTCGGGATCAATTCGCGGAGCTTTTCAGCAAGTTTGTTTTGGTACCGTTGCGTGAGCGAAAAACAGAATCCTTTTTCAAGAATTTGCTGAATGACCGCCTTATCAATTTCCTCTTCCCGATATCCGAGAATGATCGGTCCGTAAGCGCAAAGGAAATCGACGTATTCGTTGCCATCGACATCGACGATTCGTCCGCCCTTGCCGCTTTCAACGAAGATGGGATATTCACCTTCGACAAAATTGTAGGGTCTGCGTATGCCAAGAACGCCGCCGGGAACCAGCGTCTTGCTGTACTCAAAGGAATTCATGCTGTTTTCGAGAGTTAGCTTTTCAATTGGTTTCATTGTATTATTCCTTATGTGTCATTTATATTTCGTGATGTCGTTATGTTAAAAACAAATCAAATGAGTTCAACGCAGGCGGCAACCCCCATCCCTCCGCCAACACATAATGTTGCAAGGCCCTTTGTCGCTTTCCGGCGTTGCATTTCGTGGAGCAATGTTACAAGGATCCTTGCCCCGCTTGCGCCGATCGGATGGCCAAGGGCGATCGCCCCACCGTTGGCATTGACGATATCATTATTCCATTTCAATTCCATACTCACCGCAAGAGTTTGCGCGGCGAATGCTTCATTGGCTTCAATAAGCTGAATCTCAGAAAGTGACCATCCCGCTTTTTCCAGGGAAGTTCTGACCGCTTGAACTGGTCCGATCCCCATAATGGCCGGATCCGTTCCATGGCAGGCATATGAAACAAGACGGGCAACCGGCTTAAGCGAGTATTTTCTAACGGCCTCGGAACTCGCGACGATCACACAAGCTGCACCATCGTTAATCCCCGAGGAATTGGCAGCGGTTACCGTACCCTCCTTCTTAAAGGCAGGCCGAAGCTTTGCGATGCTTTCTAAAGTTGTACCTTTGCGCGGGAACTCATCCTGATCGAATATCAGCGGCTGGCCCTTGCGCTGTGGAACAGAAACCGCAGCGATCTCGTCTGCGAATTTCCCTGCTGCAATAGCGGCTTGGGTCTTGTTCTGACTGGCAACGGCAAACTCATCCTGTTGTTGCCGTGTGATATTGTATTTCTGTGCGATGTTCTCGGCTGTCATTCCCATGTGGATATTATTGAAAACATCCGTGAGAGCGTCGTGAACCAGTGAATCGACCAGGTCATCATTGCCCAAACGATAGCCGCCGCGAGCCTTATTAAGCAGATAAGGAGCCGCTGTCATATTTTCCGCACCGCCGGCAACGACGATATCCGCGTCACCACATTTTATTGCCTGCGCTGCCAGTGCGACTGCTTTTAAGCCTGAACCGCAAACCATGTTCACAGTGAAAGCCGTTTTTTCATTTGGCACATCTGCCTTGATCGCTATTTGCCGAGCAATATTCTGACCGAGCCCCGCGCCGAGCACATTGCCCATTATTACTTCATTTACGGCCTCAGGTTTTAATTCGGCCCGCTGAAGCGTTTGTTGGACCACAACTCGGCCAAGCTCCACCGCTGACACATCTGCAAGGGCGCCTTGAAACTTACCGACCGCTGTTCTTACGGGCTGAACTAAAAATACATCATCCATAACTATCTCCTGCTTATCTCATGTTAAGTTTTGTGTGTATTTCTTTCTGCGATACGTTTAGCAAAGAAGCTGGCTACATGTTCGGCATAGGTACCTCGTCCGAAACCGGCGTCGTACCCCAATTCCACTGCCAGCTTATTGCTCATCCGCGGGCCTCCAACGATCAGGATGAAATCCTGCCTGATCCCATCGGCCTCCAGCAACTCAACAAGCTCCGTCAAATTCTTGATATGAATATCCTTCTGTGTTACGATCTGTGAGACAAGGATCACATCAGCCTTTACTTTACGCGCATATTCTATGAGTTTTTCATTTTTGACCTGGGCCCCGAGATTATGTGTTTCAATCATTTTATATCGTTCAAGACCGTAATGCTGATTATAGCCTTTCATGTTCATAACCGCATCGATGCCAATGGTATGCGCATCAGTCCCGGTACAGGCACCAACTGCGACCAGCGTCCGGCCGATAGAATCCCGAATAAAATCATTGATCTCGTAGTAGTCCATACATTGCTGCATGTGCTTATCGTCAACACGGATCGTATCAGTATCCACAGCGACATTTGTGTTGGCATAGGCCACGAACATCGTGAAATCGGGACCGACCGTTGTGCTATTGACGATCTGGCATGTGTTAAAACCCAACTTTAGAACAAACTGCCGTGCGGCTTCCCTCGCCATGGCCGAATCGGCTATCGGCAGTGTAAAGGAAAGCTGCACAACTCCGTCATTCATTGTATCGCCATAGGGTTTTATAAGCATCGTCATTATCTCCCGGCATATTGCCAGTGCTATTTTGCAATTGCAAGTCTTGTTTTCAGGAATTCTCCAACGGGATTCCAGTAATCGGGCGCCTTCTCCACAACTCCATCCAGACCTTTGCCGGAATCTTTGGGTCGGCATGCTTCGGCAAAAAGACCTTGTTCGATAGAGTCAAACAAACCTGTTTTATCGAGTTGTTCGAGGAAATCGATCGTCTGATCCAGAACCTGATTGGCGCGCTTGGCGATTATGCCATCGGCTTTATATTCAATTTCATCGGACAGATCAGCGATACTGCCCATCACATATTCAGCATTCTTAACCGCCAGATAGCGATCCTGCATATGCGGCGTATGTATCGCCTCGGTCATCATTCCAAGCAGGTGGATGCTCTGGCCGGTCATCTTCGATGCAAAATTAAA
>SDBT01001313.1_pt1 | contig 43417 bp, 35 predicted proteins | sample 2277101 | NCBI WGS metagenome assembly SDBT01 (sample SAMN10404973, study PRJNA504765) | marine sediment metagenome | isolation source: marine sediment core GS10_PC15, 103 cmbsf | place: Arctic Ocean: Southern Knipovich Ridge | collected 2010
TTCGTGATTTTCTCCTGCACGATCTGGGAGTTGGGGACCACCATGATGGTGTTGTCGAAGGTGAGGATCTTGGTACTCCTCAAACCGATTTCAACAACATCCCCCTTTGTGCCATTCTCCAGAAGTACCCTGTCCCCCACCCTGAAGGGACGGTCCACGAAGAGTACGAACCCCGCGATCATGTTGGAGAGAGTTTCCTGGGCGGCCAGAGCCACAGCCAGAGAGCCGGCACCCAGTGTTACAACCAGTGAACTGATGCTGATCGAGAAATGATCGAATATGATAATCACCGCGGTAGCCCAGGCTACTATCTGAAAGATCCTTCTTATCAGCGGGATCAACTCATCGTCGGCCTGGCTTTCCGTCTGGGCAGCGAAGCGGGTTACGTACCAGTCGGCTATCGCGTTGAAGATCCGGGTGACGAGTTTTACGGTGATGATTGCCAGGATAACGTAGAAGACGCCATCGGTTGCGCTCCCCCACTGCTGGCTGATCACCTCCGGTTCACCTGAGAGCAGGCCGAAGGCCCCGATATGCAGGCTCTGCAATGCCCACTTCAATCCCAGTACCCAGATCCAGACCGTTACAGGTCCTTTAACTGCTTGGAGAATCATGCCGTCCAGTTCAGTGCGCGTAAGGCGGGTGACCCGCTTTTCGATGTTCACGAAGATGATGCGCACTACCCGGCTGGCCAGCCATGCCAGCATGAAGATCAACAGGGCGTTGATCAGGTCGTTTAAAATCGGCTGGGAAGGAAAAAGATTCAGATCCACTATCACCGATCGCACTCCTTTTTATGATTCAGACAGTGATTATAGCATGCAGAATCTGGCTGTCCTATCCCTCGGGCTCAGCCTCTCTCCGCCAGCACGGTGCGCTCGTACTCCCGCACCACCTCGAGCCAGGCATCACCGACCGGCACGTCGGCCGTGAGGCAGTAGTAGTCCCAGACCGCTCCAAGGGGGAGGGTCCTGCACTCTTCAAGCATGGCCAGCCGGCCGGTCAGGTCGCCCGCGTTTTCGAGCTCGCGGAGCATCTCGACCGGTTCGAGCAGAGCGGCGAGGAGGGCCTTGAGCAGGTTACGGGTACCGATGACCCAGGCCGCGACCCGGTTGATGCCGGCATCGAAGAAATCGAGCCCGATGTGGGTTCGCTCCAGGACGGAACCGCGCACGAGTTCGGAGGCCAGCGCCCGCAGGTCATCAGAGAGGGTGACCACGTGATCGGAGTCCCACCGTACACCCCGGCTTACATGAAGCAGCAGGCGGGGGAGGTAGAGAAGGACCGCGGAGATCTTGTCGTGGATCTCTTCGGTCGGGTGGAAGTGCCCGGTATCGATGCAGATGAGCTTCTGCCGTGAAACGGCATATCCGAGGTAGAATTCCCACGACCCCACCACGTAGCTCTCCGAACCGATCCCGAAGAGTTTCGACTCGACGGAATCGAGCAGGTGGATCGGATCGTATCCGACGGCGAAGACCTCATCGAGGGCCGCAGCCAGCCGCCGACGGGGAGCGAAACGATCCACCGGGGTGTCCTTGAAACCGTCGGGGATCCAGATGTTCGTCACACAGGGTGTGCCGAGTCGGCGTCCCATTTCGGCTCCGATCTCCCGGCAGCGTGTGCAGTGCTCGATCCAGAAGGCACGAATGCCGGGATCGGAATGGCTCAGAGTGAACCCGTCAGCGGCCCGCGGGTGGGAGAAACAGGTGGGATTGAAATCGAGTCCCAGTTCCCGTTCGGCCGCCCACTCGATCCAGCCGGTGAAGTGTTCGGGACCGATCGCGTCGCGGTCCACGAAGGTGCCGGAATTCTCGAGATAGCTGGCGTGCAGGTTGAGGCGGTGGGTTCCGGGGATCAGGGCCAGGGCGGTATCGAGGTCGGAGCGCAGTTCGGGGATCGTCCGGGCGCGCCCGGGACAGTTCCCTGTCGTCTGGATTCCCCCTCCGCTCAGTTCGGCTCCAGGAGTTTCGAAACCACCCACATCATCGCCCTGCCAGCAGTGGATCGAAACCTCGAGCCGCCCGAGTCGGACGAGGGCAGCGTCGGCATCCACGCCGAGAGCGGTATAGTGTTCCCGGGCGATCTCCCAGGCCCGTTCGACCAGCGTACTCTTTTCCATGATCACCTCCGGGGATCAGATCTGTCGCTGCCGGTACCTCTCCACTTCCCACCCTTCGATGAAACGGCTCGATTCGAGATCGAGGTAGCGAACGCCTCCGAACGCTCCGGCGAGTCGTATGATTTCAGCTCCGTCACGAGCCATCTCAAGGGCCAGGAGGGCCTGCTCCGGCGTCTTCCCCACACCACAGATCACTCCATGCAGAGCGATCACCTTCGGATCATAGCCGAATCGCTCCCGGTACGCAGCCACCGCGGCAGGGATCGGTTCACCTGAGAGCGGTTCGGAGCCGGCGTAGACGATATGGTCGGGGGTAAGAGGGCCGCTGGCCGGTTCGCCGGATACCCCGACCGCCAGGTGCGGGGCGGTATCTCCGGGCAGGACCTCCCGCAGCCGTGCGGCCACCTCCCTGACCGCAGCGGGCGCCGCCGGTGAGGCATCGGGACCGGGCAGGAGGAGGGCATCCGGTTCTTCTCCCCGGTCGGGGTTCAGATCGCGTCGGGTATAGTGTTCGATGAGCGTTCCCATGATGCGGTCGTAGGCGGCGCGGATGATCTCCGGATTCTCTCCGCCCACGAAAACGCCGTGGTTCTGCAGGAAGATGACGATAGCCCCATCGCTGTCGATGTAACCGTGCGCCTCGAGTTCGGTCAGGACCCGGCGGGCCAGGGTGCAGCCGGGATCGACGTAATCGATCCAGAGGGCCTCGGGGAAGAGATCGGCGCAGGCCGCCCGACCGTTGACGGCACAGGTCAGGCCGTTTACCAGCGCGGGATGGGTGTGGACGATGAATCGGGAAGTGATGAAATCGTGCAGGAGGGTTTCGACCGACGGGCGCCCCGCACTTCCGGGGATCACGGCTTCAGTCAGGAGTCGTCTCGCCTCTTCTTCGCGGGAGGCAGTGTCGGCGGGGAGAGGATCGCGGAAGAGGTCGGCGAGGCGTCTGCGATCGACACCGATGAAATCCTCCGGTTCGAGCCGGGCAAGCGAACAGCCCGAGGGCTTGATCCAGAGGATACCGTTCTCTTTGACCGAGGTGTTGCCGCCTCCCCCATGCACGAAGCGGGGTCCGCCGAACTCGTGTGAGAGGGCAGTCAGTGCGGACAGCTGTTGCGTCCTCTCCATCGATCCCTCTTTCTGGTTCGGCATCACTAGCATCATGCCACGTTTGTTGCGTGACAGGACACTAGCAGATTCGATACTACCGATCCAATGAGGTGAACTCCCCGGTGAGCCTCCAGAGAGAACCTCATTGGTGTTCTGCTGCCGGTTTGCTCAGGACTCCTAGGCCAGAAGAAGCCCGATATCGCGAGCAGTATGCAGGATCCGAACAACCTCTATACCGCTTACAACCGGCCGGTAGAAGATGAGATGATGAGGAAAGTTCCTGAGCGGTCGGAAGCGAAGATCCCGGCAGTGTGGTGACAGCCAGTCGCGGGATGTTCCAAGTTCGGGATACACGAGAAGCTGCTGCAGGGTTTGCTCGACCGCTTCCAGGAAAGCCAGGGCTCGTTCCCCACTCTCCCTGGCGATCCAGAGGGCATGTGCTTCCAGATCATCACGAGCCCGGGGACGAAAGAGGATCACTTCTGTCATCCCGGTTCCTGGCCGTGGATCCGTCCTTCAGCGTCTGAATCCGGGTGCCGCGGTTCGGTGTCATATCCGGCCCGCTCTTCGGTCACCCGAAGACGGAGAGCGTTCCATTCCGCCGCCTCAAACGGTTCGGCTGGTCCGCTCTGCAATCCATTGAGCAGGAGCTGTTCGAGACGGATGGCTGCTTCGGCGTCCCGGGCCTCGCGGATCAGGTGACGGATATATTCACTGGTGGTGCTGAAACCACCCCGTTCCACATGTTCCTCCACGAACTGCCGCAGTGAATCCGGTAGCGAAACATTCAGCGTCGTCATGGTAGAATCTCCCCGGTTGATGACAGAATATAATCATATAATGTCATTATATGACAAATATTGTTATAATCATACCTCAGGACGAATGAGTTCGCAGCACCGATATATTTGTCCTCTTTGAACCGTAATGAGTTACACACATTGATGGTGGTGCTGCCGGCAGGCGTATGGTACGCTGGTTCGGGGTGTATTGAATAGGGTTGTGCACCTGCCGGTTGACGTGATACCACTCATCTGAGAATCGGTAGAGGTCCGCGTACCCTTGCAGGGGAATACCAGATGGCCGGCAGCAGGGCGGAGCAATCACATGATCTGGACGCCCTCTTTTTCCCCCGGTCGGTTGCCGTGATCGGAGCCTCGACGAGGGAACTCTCAATCGGCAACCGTATCATCAAGAACCTTCACGACTTCGGCTACACCGGTCTTGTGTATGCCATCAATCCCAGGGGAGAAGAAGTCCGCGGTCTGAAGCCATACACCTCCATCCTCGATGTTCCTGAAGAAGTGGAACTGGCCCACATCGTCATCCCGGGAACATATGTGCCCGCGGCGATGGAGGAGTGCGGCCGGAAGGGCGTGAAGGTCGTGATCGTGAACTCCGCCGGCTTCAGGGAGATCGGTGGAGAAGGAGAGGAGCTGGAACGGGAGGTGTTGGCCATCGCGCGCGAACACGGGATCCGGGTGTTCGGGCCGAACTGCCAGGGGATCATCAACACCGACAGGGAAGTCCGGGCCTACTGTAACTTCACCTTCACCCGTCCGGCTGAGGGCGCCATTTCGATCGTGGCTCAGAGCGGCGGTGTGGCCGAGATGATCAACCAGCGGTTCGCCGAACTGGGAACGGGCGTGAGAATGTACGCCTCCAACGGCAACGCCTGCGACATCTCCATCCCCGAGGTGATCCGCTACTGGGGCTCCGATGAGGCGACCCGGGTGATCGTGGTCCATGTCGAAAACCTCTCCGATCCGGCGGCGTTCCTGGAGGCCGCCAGCGAGGTCGCGGCTCACAAGCCCGTGCTGGGCATGAAAGCGGGCAGGACAGCGGAAGGCGCCCGTGCCGTATCCTCTCATACCGGCGGTCTCGCCCGGCAGGAGGTCGTCACCGAACTCCTCTTCGAGAAAGCGGGGATGGTTACCTTCCGGGACGTGGAGGAGATGTGCCAGGCGGCGGTGGCGTTCTCCACACAGCCGGTCCCTCGCGGGAACCGGGTCGGTCTCATCACCAACACCGGTGGGCCGGCAATTATTGCTACCGATGAACTGGTAGAGGCCGGGCTCGTCATCCCGCCGCTCTCCGAGGGAACCAGAGATGCGCTTACAGAACAGCTCCATGCCGCGGCGTCCATCTCGAATCCGATAGACGTGCTGGCGACCGCCGGAGCGGAACACTTCCGGGCTGCGATCGACGCGCTGATGGATGAAGCGGAGATCGACAGCATTTACATCAACTTTGTTACACCCTTCTTTGTGGACAACGAGAGCGTCGCTCGCGAGCTGGTCGAAGTCAATAAAGAGGGTCGGAAACCGATCGTCTGCAATCTGATGACGGATAAAAAGGAATGGTCTGACACCGTCACGATCCTGCGGGAGGGAGGGATCCCCATCTATACCTTCCCGGAGATGGCGGCCAGGTCGCTGGCGGCCATGACCCGTCTGCACCTGTTGCGCTCCCGGGAGTCTGGAGAGCCGGTGCGGTTTGAAGATGTTGACCGGGATCGGGCCCGCGCGATCTTCGATGAGGCCTGGGAGAGCGAGCATGTGTGGCTCTCCTCGGGTCAGGTGTATGAAGTGCTGGAGGCATACGGCATCCCGGTGGCCCGCTGGAAGGTGGCCTGTGGCGCTTCCGACGCGGTTGCCGCTGCCGAAGAGATCGGGTTCCCGGTAGTGACCAAGGCCGATTCACCCGATATCGTGCACAAGAGTGACGCCGGGGGTGTGGTGGTGGATCTGAAGGATGCAGGTGCCGTCAGGGAGGTGGTGGAGAGGATGGAAGTATCGTTCGATTCGGGAGACCTGCAGTTCCTGATACAGGAGTACCTGCCCGGCGGCAGGGAACTGATCGCGGGAGCGAAAGCCGAGGAGGGCCTGGGACACCTGCTCATGTTCGGGATGGGGGGGGTCCATGTCGAGGTGTTGAAGGACGTCTCCTTTGCTCTGGCGCCGATCAGCCCTCCTGAGGCGGGCCATATGATGGATTCCCTGCGCTCCCGACCGATACTGGAAGGGGCCCGCGGCGGGAAAGGTGTGGATCGCGAAGCGCTCCTCGAAGTGGTCGGGAGGCTCTCACAGCTGGTCACCGAACAGCCCTATATCCGGGAGATCGACCTCAATCCGATCATGGCCTTCGAAGATCGAATATCCGTGGTCGACGCACGGATAGGACTCTGATCGAGAAGAAGGAGAACAGCGTGGCGAACTGGTTGAGCATGGGAGAGATTCTGCGGGTGAACGCCGGCAAGTTCAGGGGGAAGATGTGCCTGAAGGACGCCGAGCGGAGCTTCACCTTCGAGGAGATCGACTCCCGCGTCAACCGCCTGGCCCGGGGATTCATCGATCTCGGGCTCAGGAAGGGCGACCGGATCGCGGTGTTCCTGGAGAACTCGATCGAGATCTGTGAGGTTTATTTCGCCGCGGCCAGGACCGGTGTCGTGGTGGCGCCCATCAATTTCCGTCTCGACGCGAAGACGGTGCGATACATTGTCAATGATTGCGGCGCCAGGGCCCTGATCGCGCACGATGAATGGGTCCCGATGTTCGATGCAATGAAGAGCGATCTGCCCGCGATCGAGCATTACCTGGTTGTGGGGGGGGAATCTGAAGGATGGGTCGGGTACGATCAATTTCTCGGCGACTATCCCGATGAGGAATCCGATCGGATCATCCTGCCCTCAGACCCCTGGATCCAGCCCTATACGTCGGGAACGACCGGCAGGCCGAAAGGCATCGTCCGCTCCCACGAGTCGTATGTGGCCTTCTACCTGATCAACGCCGCCGACTTCTGCTTCACCTCGCAGGACATCTGCCTGAACGTGATGCCCCTCAGTCACGTGAACTCGACCTTCTTCACCTTCACCATCTCATACATCGGAGGCGGGGTGGCCATCCACCCCGCACGCCTCTTCGATCCGCTCGAGGTACTGGAGGTGATCGAGCGGGAGAAGATCAGCTTCATCTCGCTCATCCCCACCCACTACAACATCATCCTGAACGCCCCGCGGGAGGAGGCCTCGAAGTACGACGTCTCCTCGATCCGGAAACTCCTCTGCTCCTCGGCCCCGGTGTTCGCCGAATGCAAGCGGGCCATCATGGAGTTCTTCCCGGGAGTGGAACTCTACGAAGCGTACGGCTCCACCGAGGCGGGGATCGTGACGACCCTCATGCCGTGGGACCAGATGAGCCACCTAGGCTCGATCGGTAAGGAATCGGCCGGCACCGACACCATCAGGTTGCTGGACGAGAACGGCACCGAGGTCCCGGTGGGTGAGGTCGGTGAGATCTATTCCCGCAGTCCGATGATGTTCACCAACTATTACGGCATGCCGGAGAAGACCGCGGATTCATTCAGGGGGGAGTACTTCTCCGCCGGTGACATGGGGCGAAAAGATGAAGAGGGGTACTACCACATCGTCGACCGCAAGGATAACCTGATCATCACCGGCGGGGAGCACGTCTACCCCTCGGAAGTGGAGGCGGCGGTCTGCTCCCACCCATCGGTCTTCGAAGCCGCGGTCATCGGTCTCCCGCACGAAAAGTGGGGTGAAGCAGTGACGGCTATAGTTGTATTGAAAGAAGGTGAGAGTGCCACGGAGGAGGAAATTATCAGCCATTGTGCCGAGCGGCTTGCCTCGTTCCAGAAGCCGAAGAGCGTGCGGTTCATCTCCATGGAGGAGATTCCACGGACCGGGAGCGGCAAGATCCTCCACCGGGTTCTCCGGGAGCGGTTCGCTGAAAAAAACGACAACCGGGAGTAATGAAGACCTACCCCGACGACTCAGGTTCTGATAGATTCAAATCAAGTGCCCGATCGGTCGATCACTTGATGAGGAGGGTTTTCCGGATGAAGTCACCGAAGATACTGCTGTTCTCACTTCTGTTGCCCGTTCTTCTGGGAAGCAACGGCTGCGTCGAAGATCCGGGAATGGGACCGGTCCGGTTCAAACCGGAACGTCTCACATCTGGATTGACCATGTTCGCCGGTCATTTCGAGAATGATTCTGAGTATGACCTGGGGCTCTACACCATTTATGCTCCCGGAACCAGCTCCAGCCGATACTACTATCGGCTCGGTGACAGAAATTACATGGCCCCGACCATCGGCCAGGACTATCGCGGGCGTTACAGCATCATCTTCGGGCACGGCCAGCTGAAGTTGTACGATGCCGTTAAACTCAACGTTATCCCGGTCATCGGACCCGGAGAGGGACAGTACGCACCGGTCTTTGATACCTTCACTGACTCACTTCGCTTCGCCTACATGGCCGGTTCGGCGACCTCCGGTTATAACATCGTGGTCCAGATCGGGGCTGAAGGGAGTCCCGTCTCACTGACCTCGGATGCCTCAGGATCGCTCTCCTACTGGACCCCCGCCTGGTCACCGGTGGGAGAGTGGGTGATCTACAGTCGGATTACCGGGACGACCGGGGCGGATGGTCAGCTCTGGCGGGTCCATCCGGACGGGACAGGCGCCGAGCAACTTCCCATCACGACTACAGAGTTGCCTACATACGCCACTTTCGATCCGACCGGGGCCGAGGTGATGGTGCCCGGTGACTTCACCAGTTTCAACGTCGCGGACGGCACGGTTGGTACCTTCGACCACCTGCGGGATAACCAGGCATTACTCTCAGCCCTGCAGAGCATGAACTTCGAGTTCGTGGGCAGCCAGCTGACCGGCCCGGTGCATGAAGGAGATGCCACGACCACGGCACGCATGACGTTCCCCATCACTGTTGAATGGCCCACCTCCTGGGATAACCGTATCTGGTTCGATGCCCTGGTCGCCTCCGCAACAGGTCCGGCTCCACATGAGGTTCTCGGGATCGTCCTGTTCTCCTGGACGGCGGACACTCAGCTTCTGGTTAAGCACACCGATCCGATGAAGATCTCGGAAACCCGAAGTGATGGATACCGCTTCAGCCTGGTTAACCCCACTATCATCCCCTGAACCAGGGGGGCGGATTGTATGGTTGACTGCAGGGGACAACGAGCAGCCGCGGTGAAAGGTGTGCCGGCTGATCAGGCGCCGGGGGCCAGCACCGCCCGTTTCGCGAGCCTCCCCTGGTGAGCCATATCGAAGACGTCGTTGATCTTATCGAGCGGATATCGTTCGATGAACGGTTTCACCGCGATCCGGCCTGAGGCAATCCAGTCGAGCACATCCGGGTAGAGGGTAGGATCGCTTCCCCAGTTGCCCCTCACCGTCGCGTCGAACGCCATCAGGTTGCTGAGCCGTACCTCCAGCTTGTCCATCGTGAATCCCACAATGGCCAGATGGGCACCGAAGCCGAGGAGAGCGAAGGCCAGTTCCTGGCCGGATTTCGTGCCCGAGGTCTCGAAAATCTTCCAGAGGGTGCGGGGCGCGCCGATCGCGGAGGCTGCTCCCTTTATAGATCCCTTCACTTCCTTGATGTCGAGTCCGGCAACGTTGATGACCATGTCCGCACCGTGCTGAGAGGCGGTCTCGAGTTTCCCGTCATCGATGTCGAGCGCGATCACCTTCGCACCGATCGCGGCGGCTACCTGAACAGTATGGATGCCGATCCCGCCGGTTCCCACGCAGATGGCCAGGTCGCCCTCTCCGAGCCCGGAGAGCAGGACCGACTGAAACGGTGTGCTGATCGCGTCCGCGACGACGGCGAGCTCCCACAGTTCGTGCCCGGCCAGCACCTCCTCATTGACGGGGCAGAGATAGCGAGCGGGCACGACAACGTGAGAGGCGAATCCGCCGTGCCGGTCGTTGCCCGGCATGATCTGGGCGCGGCAGATGCGAAGGTTGCCCGACCGGCAGAGGTCGCACTCACCGCAGGGCAGGACCGCCGGAATCAGGACCGGTGTGCCGACGAGAGCGGTATCGACTCCTTCACCCACCTCCACGACCGTACCACTGATCTCATGGCCGAGCACAAGTGGCAACTCCCCCCGGGTCTTGACTCCGAAGTGGAGGAAGGAAAGGTCGGTATGACAGACCCCGCAGCCGGCGACTTCTATGAGCGCCTCGCCGGGGGGTAGTGACTCGAAGGGAATCTCGCCCTCTTCGAACGGTTCACCCTGACCGGTCATCATCCAGCCTCTGATCGTCATGGCGCTTATTCCTTTCGTACACTCTCGATTTCATGCAGGCAGGCAAGCGCCGCTCCGAACGCCCCCATCTCCTGGGGGTGGGGGGGAACGACGATCGTGCCGTCGAAGGCTTCCTCCATCATCTCCACGACCACCGGATGGTGAGCGACGACACCGCCGGTTGCCGCGACCTGGCCCTCGAAGATGTCCATCTCCAGCACCCGTTTGACGATCGACCGGTACGAGGCGCGGGCAAGGTCGGCGGGATGCTTCCCCTGCCGGATCAGTGTGAGTACCTCGGTTCCGGTGAATACGGTACAGAAACTGCCCAGCTCCAGCTCCTCGGTGAATCCCGAAGCCAGATCGTGGAACTCCTCGATCGGTATGCCGAGACGGAGCGCCATCTCTTCAAGAAAGCTGCCCGTACCGGCCGCACACTTCCGGTTCATCTTGTGCGAGATCCGCCGGCCCTGGTCGTCGAGACGGATGACCTTGGCGTCCTGTCCGCCGATGTCGACGATCGTGACGGCGCCCTGCACGTGATGGTGTACGCCCCGGGCGTGACAGTCGAGCTCGGTGCGCGTGCCGTCGGCGAAGGACACGTTCGTCCGGCCGAATCCGGTGGCCCAGACCGCGGTGCATGCCTCACGTTCGATACCCGCCGCTTCGATCGCCCCATCGAACGCTCTCTCGGCCGCTCCGGCGAGATCGGCGGCAGAGCGCACGACGAGGCTTCCCAGGAGGTGAGCCTCTTCGTCGATCACCACCGCCTTGGTGGTCCAGGTCCCGCTGTCGATGCCTCCGTAGAACCGGACCATCAGCCGTCAGCACCTCTGCTTGCGTGGCTGCGATCCTCCAGCTGTTCGATGAAACCCTCCAGGCTGGTCCTGGTCTGCTCCGAGGAGTAGCAGCGGAGGTCGATCTGATCTCCCTCAATCGTGATCACGGGGATATCGAGTCGTTCGCGCAGCCGCTCGGGCATGCCGTACCGGCAGTTCGAGTTGGTTGCGCAGGTACGGCTGTCGTGGAACACGATGCCGTCGACCGAGAACTCCCGTACTACCCTTTCGATGTAGCTCTCTTTCGGCGCCTCCGAGCGGACGATGAAGAGTTCGAGGGACGCTCGCGCCATCGAGCGGAACGGATCGTCCGCGTCGAGAGCGTCGAAGATCCAGCTGTTGCAGTAGGTCGAGGCCACGATCGTGGTCGCGAGAGCTGCGAAGAGTTCCGACAGTTCCCGGAGTTTGCCCCAGATCGGCATCCCTTCCCAGTAAAGGCGGAACCGCTCTCCAGCAACGGCTGCCACTCCGTCATCGACGCGCTTCTGGAGTTCACTCTGGAAGAGACGGTAGTACTCGTTGGCCTCACGCATTCCCCGCATTGTGACGACCGGTCCCATGTGGATGGTGCCGTCGAAGAAGGTAAGCGGAGAGGGTTGATGGGTCGCCATCCCCAGGCATGATTTCCACAGATCGACGCACTCCTTTGAAAGGTTGAGGATCTTGCCGAATCGGTCGGAGGTCAACCGGGTCCCGGCGATCTCCTCGAGCGGCGGCACCAGGGCCTCCATCTGGCTGGCGATCGCGTCGACCTGGACTTCGGTCACGGCCTCGATCATGTGCGGTGATTCGATGCCGATGACCGGAACATTCCAGGTTCTGCCGAAGAACTCGTACCAGTCGCGGACGTCGCGGCACTGGTTTGTGTTGAAGACAAGGACGTCCGGCTTCGGCACTTCCTCGATGCCGAACACCGAAAAGGGGGTCTCACCGGCGAGGAACGCGCCGATATCGGCGGTGAGGTAGGAGCAGATGTCCTGTGAGTAGCCGCGCGCGTGTGCCCGGGTCATGTAGTCGTTGGCAGTCCTGGCCGCGCCCATCATCGAGCTGTGGTTCTCCGGGAAGTGCACCTTGTACCCGAGCGCCCTCAGGATCTCCACCGGGCCGGTACTGGTGCACCAGGCTACCGGCGCCGACTTTGTGGCCGCGGCCTGTCCCAGTTCGAGGTAATATCCCGCCATCGTTTCCTTCAGACTGGCAGTGCTCTCCAGAACCCTACGCTTCATCGCCTGCTCCCATAGTGTGTTTCCAGCTGCCGGTTCCCGGTCAAAGAACCTTCAGCGCGGCCCCGAGGGCGCCGGTCATGATCGGTTCCGGGACCGCTTCAACGTTGAGTCCGGTGATCTCGGAGAGTGACTTGAGCACGGCGGGAAAGTATTCAGCAACGCCGCCCGTGACCAGGACAGGATCGCGCAGTCCTCCGATCTCGTAGATCCGCTCAGCAACCGATTTCATGGTGCCGAGAGCGATATCTTCGCGGTTCCTGCCATCCCGCAGCTGTTCCAGGATCTCGACCTCGGAAAAGACCGAGCAGTAGCTGCCGATCGGCGCGGCTGTCTCCGCATCCGCGGTAAGCTCCTGCAGTTTGGTCGGATGGACATCGAGATGTCGTGCCGTGAACATGAGGAAGGTGCCGATGCCGATTGCGCACCTCCGGACCAGGCGGGTGTTGAGGACGTTACCGTTCTCATCGACATGGAGGACTTTGGGGTCGCTTCCCCCGATGTCGATCACCGACATGGCGTGCGGATGATGATGAAAGGCGCCGAGCGCATGGCAGGCGGTCTCACCGGTGACCGATACGGCGTCGGGCACGGAGTTGGCGGCAAAACCCGTTGCCGCTATGGCATCGAGATCAGCCCGGCCGATCCCGGCCTCGTCGAGGGCCTGATCCATCGCCTCTTCGACCCGATGCTGGAAGTAGCCCCGGGTCGGTACGATCGACCTCCCCCGGATCCCCACACCCTTTTCCATGACAACGGCCTTGACGCACTCCGTGCCGACATCCACGGCCGCGACCACTCTGCTGGCTTCAGTCATGACGATTCCTGTTCATCGGGTTCAGATGACCTCCTGCGCCGTGGCGAGGTCTGTCAGTGATCCATCGTGCTGTTCGAGGAAGTCGAGAACCTGCTGCTGGATATGTCGCATTGAGAAAAGACGGAGATCATGGGCGTCGGCTTCGATCACGATGGAGGGAAGACCGGTTGAACGGCGGAGCTTTACCTCGAGACCGTACCGGACATTGCTGTGTTCGGGAGAAGTGCGGCCTTCGTGGTACACCACGCAATCGATGGCGTTGGCTTCGAACTGTGAGGTGAGCCAGGTTGCCTTGTAGTCATCGGAGCGGTTGGGAAAGATGCTGGTGTAGGCGCGTGCCATGCTCTCGAACGGGTTCTTCGGATCGAGTCCCTCCAGACCCCAGATCGTGCAGTAGGTCGAGGCGATCAGCGCGATCTGGTGGTCGAAGAAGAGACTGGCCAGCGGCATCAGAGCTCCCCACACCGGCGGGCCCTCCCAGTAGAAGCGGAACCGTTCTCCCGGCACGGCGGCAAGCGTGTTCGACACACGATCCTCGATCTCTGCTTTCAGGATCTCGAAGTATTCGACCGCCTCCGGAGTCCCCCGCATCAGAACCATCGGAGCCATGTGCACGAGCAGATCGAAGGTGGTCAGGGGGGAGGGTACGTTCCTGGCCAGCTGCACGATCTCCGCCCAGAGGCCGGCCGCCTTCGCGGAATGATCGACCGTCTCGGCCAGCCGGTCGATATCGAGCTCCCTGCCGGAAGTCTCCTCCAGTCGCGCGACCATTCGCTCCATCTGTCCGGCGGCCGCGTCGACCTCGATCTTGCCGACCTCTCCGAGGGCGGTCGGGGGGTGCAGACCGAGCGCGGGTACTCCGAAGTGACCGCTGTAGTAATCGAACCACCTGATGAGTCCGTGTCCGAAGTTGGTGCTGTAGATGACCACATCCGCCGGGGGTGGTCCCGCGATGCCATAGACCGATACCAGCGGACTGTCGCCGGCGAGCATGGCACCGATGTCGCAGGTCATGGCGGAACTGGCGAACTGCGAGAAGCCCTCAGCAAGCGCCCGGGGTATGTACCGGCTGGCCTGCCGGCTGGCACCGATCAGGGCGGCGTGGTTCTCGGGGAAGTAGGGAGTCATCCCCAGGGCACGCACGATTTCGACCGGGGCCATGCCCGAGGTCCAGGCGATGAGCCGGTCGGGATCGTCGCTCGCTCTCTGAACATCCAGATAATAATCGCGGACCAGTTCCTTCAGGGCGGGTGCCGTTTCGAGGGGGATCCGTCCCGAGGGCATGGCGCCTCCATTCTCGAGATGGACGGGTTTGGTGGGGGTTCTGGGAGCGGATTCGGTAGCGCTCCTGATCGTATCGGTGATCTCCTGCTGCCTCTTGAGGTTCTTCTTCTCCTCCGAATGGATCAGACGGATCAGGGCCTGGTTGATCGGAGCCTTCAGACCGAGTCGTTCCGCCTCCCGTACGATGGGCCCGTTGATGGCGTTCACTTCGGTGCGGGTGCCGCGGGCCAGGTCCTGCCACATCGACGGGCGGTTCTTGCCGAGGGCCCTCTGTGAATTCGTGACCGGCCGGTAGGGATCCTCCGGATCGTTAATCTCGATCCCGCGTGCCTTCATGACCTCGATGATCTCCATGCAGAGGTCCCGCATGAAGTCCTGGAGGTCGTCATCGAGAAGGAGTTCCCGGCAGGTGAGGCCGGTCACGGCAGATACCGGGTTCACCACGGCGTTGTGGAGGAGTTTCTGCCAGATCACATCATCGATGTTCTCGACGATATCGGTCTCGAGGCCGGCCTTGCCGAAGATCTCACCGATCTCCTCCAGCCGGGGTGTGATGCTGCCGTTATACGGCGCGATCTGGATCGGTTTGATCCCCGGGCGGAAGCGGATGCGGTTGGGGCCGGTGTGCTGGATGCTGTGGTAGGTGATACCGCAGAGCACCCTCTCTCCGCCGATGATCCCGGCCATTACATCGGTGTTCCCGATGCCGTTCTGCATCGAAAGGACGTAGGCTTCGGGCTTGAGGAAGGTCTGCGCGGTCCGGGTTGCCTCTTCAGTCTGGTAGCTCTTCACCGCGATGAAGACGAGGTCAGCCTCCTCGACTTCATCGGCCGATGTCACCACGCGTATGGGTACGCACCGTTCACCTTTGAGTCCCTCGGAGATCAGCAGTCCGGTCTCGCTGATGAGTCTGGCCCGGGCCTGGTTGATCTCGATCAGGGTGACGTTTTCACCGGCGATGTGAAGCTGAGCGCCGACAAGGCCGCCGAGCGCGCCCGCGCCCATGACTACGATATGCATGGTATCTCCTTTTCGCTTCCTGTCCGGCCTACGGTCATATGGTCACCTGTTCCTCCACTTGCCGGCGCCCGCAGGCAGGCTACCTGTTCTTCCACTTGCCGGCGCCTGCAGGCAGGCTACCTGTTCCTCCACTTGCCGGCGCCCGCAGGCAGGCTACCTGTTCTTCCACTCAGGACGGCGTTTTTCGGCAAAGGACGCGATCCCCTCGAGCGGCTCCTCCGTTGTCATCAGTTCCTCCAGGAAGACCCGTCCCGCCTCCTGCAGAGCTTCACTGAAGGGGACTCCTCTCAGCTTCTTCAGCGTCCTGACGTTCATACGCATCACCAGCGGGCTGGCTTTGCGGAAGTCCTTGAGCACTGTCTCGAGCGTGTCCTTCAGTTCATCCCCGGGCACGATTCTGGATACAATGCCGATCTCCTTCATCTCTTCCGCGGTGTAGATCCTGCCGGTGGAGGTGATCTCGATTGCCCGCGCCAGCCCGACCAGATCCTGCAGGCGGACTATCGCGAGCGGCGGAAAGAACCCGAGACGGATCTCAGGCTGGCCGAAGGAGGAGTTCGGCGTTGCGATGAGGATGTCGGCCATCATGGCCAGTTCGAACCCGCCTCCCAGGGAGGCCCCGTCGATGGCCATGACGATGGGGAGTTCGAGCGCGCCGAGGAGCTGGAAGAGCCGCGTGAAGGTCGCGATCATCCCGTCGACCTGCTCGGGGCGATGCTCATCGATGTCGGCGCCGCCGCTGAATGCCTTGCCGTTGGCGGTGACCGCCACCGCCTTGAGAGAGGTGTCCTCCGCGATCTGCAGGAGCGCGGCGGAGATCTCATCCATCATTGTCCCCGTGAGGATGTTCAGCGGTGGAGAATTGAGCGTGATATAGCCGACGTCATCACGCGCTTCGTAGAGGACCGTTGCTTCAGCCATGTTCAGACTCCTGCTCCCTGACTGTGTGCGTTATTCCTCGAGCTTTGCCCCGCAGGCGCCGCACCAGGTGAATTCAGCCGGAATGCCTTTGGCGCCGCACTCGGCGCAGGTATGACGGTACGGCCCCCACAGGAACTCGGTGCTCTTCCCCTCGGCCGCCATCTCCCGCAGTTCGCGGAATCGCGGCTGCCGTTTCTCCACGAATGCGGTCATTCCCTCGTACGGCTCCAGTGAAGTGAAATGGGTGCTGAGCCAGTCACGGGCGTGGCCGACGGTTCCGTACCAGGAGAGGTCCTTCCAGTAGTTGAGCTGTGCCTTGGTGTACCGGGTGCATTCGGGGAACTTGTCGATGGCGATCTGAGCGATCTCGTTGACGCTCTCATCGAGCTGATCGCGCGGCACGACCCTGTTCACCAGGCCCCAGTCGAGCGCCTTCTGAGCGTCGATCCGCTGGTTGAGGAAGAGGATCTCGCGGGCCCTGCGGTCGCCCACCAGGAGGGGGAGCCACTGGGTGGCGCCGCCGCAGGCGACGCTGCCGACACTGGTGCCCACCTGTGAGATGAAGGTATCGTCGGCCATCACCGCCAGGTCGCAGGCCAGCTGTGACTCGTTGCCGCCTCCCACCGCCATGCCGTTCAGGCGGGCGATGGTGACCTTGCCGGTCTTCATGATGGCCTCGATGTAGCCCGAGAAGAGCCCCATGTACTTCCAGTAATCGCGCGGCCGCTGGGTATAGACCTCGGCGTACTCCTTGACATCCCCTCCCGTGCAGAACGCCTTGTCGCCGGCGCCGGTGTAGACGATCACCCCGACTCGATCGTCGGAAGACGCGTCGTTGAACGCGGTGATCAGTTCCTTCAGGGTATTGGTGGTATAAGCGTTGTAGCTCTTTGGACGGTTGAGGGTGATCGTGGCGACCAGATCCTTCTTCTCGTAGAGGATGTCCTGAAAACCGAATTCATCGGCCGGTATCGAGGGGAAGAGTGTCATGTACGGTTTTCCTTTCCTGACCATGGTGCCGGTGTGGTGGTCGCGGCCTTTGTGCCATGTCACGCAACAAACGTCGCATTCGAGCGGCGCCGTATCCCGACCGGCTACGTTGTGCCTCCTCGCCATAGCCACTGCTATGCCTTGTCGCCACGCCTTGCCGGTCAGGCACGGCGTCACTCTCGGTACAGACGTTTGCTACGTGACATGACATCACGGGGATGGGGGCCCGCTCAGGCCATGCAGCGCGAGATGTATGAGTCTGTCACTCAGATCCTCCAACGGGGCGTCACGCTCCGGATCGAACCACATGAAGATCCAGTTGAGCATACCGAAAATGAAGAGGGTGTAGTGACGCGCTTCGGCCTCCCGGTCCTCGGAGTGCCCGTCACCGTCGAGGATCTCACCTACGATCCCCGCCGTGATCCTGAAGTACCGTCGGCGCAGCTCCTCGACGTCCCGGTACCGGTCCTCAGTCAGGGAGTGGAGCTCGAAGGTGCATATCTTCATCTCGCTAAAATGCCGGGTGTAAAAGGAGAGGTGGTTCCGGATCAGGCGCCGTAGCCGCTCCCGGGCATCGGTGACCTCAGACACAACCTCCTCCTGCTCCTCAAGAAGGGAGGCGAAGGTCCGATGCTGGATCTTGTAGAGCAGATCCTCTTTGCTCTTGAAGTAGTAGTACATCCCGGCAAGGCTGAGTCCTGTTTCCCGGGCTACGTCCCGGATCGATGTCTGTCCGTAGCCATTCCGGGCCATCAGTGTGGCGGCCGAAGAGAGGATCAGCTCCAGTCTGGGACCCGAGCGTGTCCCGGCTTCATTGTTCTGTCCCGTAGTCGTTTCAGCCATGACGTCCGATCCTCAGGAGCCTGTTATCTTCCGGCACACTTGCCATCGCTATGCCTCGTCGCCGCGCCTTGCAGGCCGGGCCCGGCATCACTCTCGGTGCCTACGTTTGCTACATGACAGGGCACTAGAACAAACGTTCGATAAGGGATCGTAATCCCAATCCCAGCCGGGCGTCAATGCGTCCGGGTGCTGTTCTGTCACCATTGCAGGAGTGATACGGACTGGTTACCATCCCTGTCGGTGTCGGACAGGGGATTGTCACCGTCGTGGAAGGAGTTGCCTGATGATAGTTGGAATCATCGGATCCGGTTCGATAGGACCCGATCTGGCCTACGGTTTCATCTCCGCGCTGGCGGACTCGGAAGAGAACCGGCTCTACCTCCACGACATCAACGAGGAGGCCCTCACCGCGGGTGTGGCCCGGATCGAAGGATACATGGCCAAGGGGCTCGACCGCGGGAAGCTGAGCCTGAAGCGGGTCGACCGGATGAAGACGGCACTGGTATCAACGCTCGACCTGAACGACCTGGCAGACTGTGATTACGTCCTGGAAGCGGCCTCTGAGGACCTCACCATCAAGCAGGCGATCCTGAAGGATCTCGAAGGAGTCGTCCGTGACGACTGCCTGATCGGATTTGCCACCTCCGGGATACCGCGGTCAGTGATCGCCGCCGAGACCGTTCATCCGGAACGCTGCTTCGTGAATCATCCATTCTTCCCGGCCTGGCGAGCCCTGCCGATCGAGGTGGTGCTCTCCGGTGACGAAGAGATGAGCGACCGGATGATCGCCACCCTGAAGAAGTTGGGGAAGGTGCCGATCGTCACGGCCGACGTGCCCTGCTTCGCGGCCGATGATGTCTTCTGCAACTACACCGCCGAGGCTGCGCGTATCTTCGCCGAGGGGCTGGCGACACCGGCCCAGGTGGACAACATCGTCAACTCAGCGATCGGTGGCGGGGGACCATTCAACGTGCTCGATCTGACCGGGGGGAACCTGCTGACGGCACACTGCCAGGTACTGATGACCGAATCCGAAACCGGCGGTGAGTGGTTCGAACCGCCGGCGATCCTTTACAAACAGGCGAACACTCCGTGGCACGATCGAAATGCCCCGGGGGATCCCACCTGCGATGAAGCCCTCGGCGGGGAGGTCCTCGACCGGATCCTTGCCGTCCTGTTCGGCAGGACCATGTTCGTGGTGGACAACGGGATCTGTGATCCATCCGATTTCAACTGGCTGTCGCAGAACGCGCTCGGGTTCAGGTGCGGCCTGCTCGATCTGATCGAGGAGTTCGGTGCCGACCGGGTGCATGAGATCTGCACCGGGTACGCGAAGGACCACCCCGGATTCGAGGTACCGCGCACTATCGCTGAGAAAAATTTCCCAACCTTCTACCGGAACCTGCTGGTGGAGATCGAAGAGGGGATCGCGACGGTCACGATCCGGCGGCCCGAGGCGATGAATGCGCTCAACGAGCTGACGATGCAGGAACTGCGGTCGATCTTCAAAGAGCTGGAGGCCGATGATGACGTCAGGGGGGTGGTGCTCACCAGTTACGACGGGTCGATCGCCGGCGCCGACATCATGGAGCTGGCGGTCCTTGAGACACCTGAGGCGGCTGCTGACAAGTGCCGTCGCGGGCACGCGGTTCTCGAAGTGATCTCGGGGCTCACGAAGCCGGTCGTCGCGGCGGTTGATGGCCCGGTCCTGGGCGGGGGAGCTGAGCTGTCGATGGCGTGTCACGCCCGTGTCGTGGGCAACCGGCTGATGCTCGGTCAGCCGGAAGTGAATCTCGGCATCATCCCCGGGTATGGGGGAACGCAGAGACTGCCCAGGCTGGTCGGCGTCGAAGCGGCCCTCGGCATGCTGAGAAGCGGTCAGTCGGTAGGAGCGAAGGAGGCCTGCGAACTTGGTTGGGCAACCGGTGAACCTGCCGACGACGTCGTGGCGGCAGCCCGCGACCTCATCAACCGGCACATCGCCGGTGAGGTAACCCTGAAACCGGTGGATTCTGAACCGATGACTGTGCCTGATGAACTTCCCACGATCGACATCGAGCACCGGTCGCTCATAATTGATTCGATCCTGATCGACGCGGTCATGGAAGGGCTCACCAGACCGCTCGCTGACGGCCTGGAGGTGGAAGCGACGGCCTTCAGCAGGTGCAGGGAGACGGTCGATTACGATATCGGCATGAAGAACTTCATACAGAACGGCCCCCGGGTACCGGCGGTCTTCATGAACGAATAGGCGGAGCGGATCATGGGTATGGACACACCAATCGTCATCCTCGACGGCGGTCGCAGGACACCCAGGGCGGATATCCTGGTGAACAACTCAAGTCCGGGACTCTTCTCACGCTTCTCCGCGACTCAGCTCGGCGGCATGGCGGTGGCATCTGCACTCGAGCAGACCGATATCGATCCCGGACTGATCGGGCATGTCGTGATGGGGATGGCACAACACACGCACCGCGATTCGATATACGCCGCCCAGGGAATGCGCTGGCGGGGAGGGCTCGGAGACGATGTCCCGGCACTCACGGTCGCGCGCATCTGCGGCAGCGGCGCCGAAGCGATTGCGGTGGGATCGGAGATGATGCTGGCCGGGGTGAGACACGACCGGGAGCGGCCCTTCACCGTGGTCGGCGGCAGCGAGAGCATGCAGAGCCCGTTCTGCCTTTACAATTACCGCGGACGCAAGGTGGGAGCCGCGGTACAGAAGTACGGCCCTATCGACGCACACCAGCTCCCCGCCGGAAGCCATCTACAGGATTCCCTCCTGATGGGTCTCTACGATCCGGGAGCGCAGATGGGGATGGCCAATACCGCCGAGGAACTGGGCCGGCGGTACGATGTCACGCGGCAGGAGGCCGACGAGTTCGGATACCGTTCCCAGGTCAATGCCCGGAAGGCCCGCGATGAGGGGTGGTTCTCCGAGGAGATCACACCCGTCACGGTCGAAGGGAACGGATTCGATACCCCGATCGTGGTGGAGCACGATACCCACATCATCGATGACGTCTCGATGCAGAAGATGGCCCGCCTGCGGGCGGCGTTCGAGCCGGGCGGGATCATCACCGCCGGCAACGCCAGCGCCGTGGTGGACGGGGCGGCGGCCATGGTGATCGGCCTCGAGTCTGATGTCGCAGAGCACGGCCTCAAGCCCCTGGCCCGGCTGATCGGCATGGGTGTGGCCGCCTGCGATCCGCGGATCATGGGGTGGGGGCCGGTGCCGGCAACGAAGATCGCCCTGCGGTCAGCCGGTATCAAGGGGGGCGACCTCGATCATGTGGAACTGAACGAGGCCTTCGCGCCCCAGGCCCTGGCCTGTGTCCGCGACTTCGAGGAGATGGGGATCGACCCTGAAAGAGTGAACCCGATTGGTGGAGCGATCGCCCTCGGCCATCCCCTGGGCGCGACCGGCGGCATCCTGACCCTGACCTGCGCCTATGCCCTCCGCCGGACGAAGAAACAGTACGGCCTCGTCACCATGTGCATCGGCGGCGGGCAGGGGATCTCTCTGATCCTGGAATCGGTTCTTTAGATCGGCGGCAGGACCCGTTCCGGATCGCTGGCCCAGGTCGGGATGGAGATACCGCGGGCGCCGGCCCCGGTACCGACCTCTAACCCGAGCCAGGCTCCCAGGCTGTCGAGCACCGCCTGCCGGCGATCGAGATCGCCGATCTTGACCTGATGGTCGCCGCCTTCCTGCATGACGAAAAGGGCATTGGTCACCCCGATCGGCTCAACCGCCCTGACCGACCACGGATCGATGCTCCCGTAGATGAAGATGATGTTGTTTCCCTCCTGGAGCAGCCAGGAATGGACATCCAGTACGGTGGAGGAATTGTAGGTGATCCCTGCATTCGGTCCCTGGTTGTACTCATAGTGAAGCAGGTCGCTCAGGTGAGAAACCGGTGTGGCCGGATAACCCAGTTCCACCTGGGCCTGGTAGTAGTAGGGCTCGAAGAAGGTATACATCTCATCGGAAGAACGTTCGAGCCGGGCGACGAAAGCGAAGTGCTCGAAAGCAAGGGAGTCGCTGTCAGTCGGTGACGGGATGTCGGTATATTCTTTCTGGTGATATTGCCAGAAATTCCACTCGTAACCTGCCACCCGCCCTTCGAAAACCCGGTCGGGATTGCCGGAGAAGGTGTACTCGTTCCGGTAGAACCACGGCTCGACCATGGCCACGAAAGTCTCACGATCTTCAAGCAATCGTCTCTGGAAAGCCCTGATGGCAGACTGACATTCAGGCGTTCCGACGTGGTCGAAGAAGGGTGGGAAGTGCCAGTCGGGGGCTCCGAACACCAATGGCGCGACGTAGGCCACCGTGACCTTGACATCATCGGGATATAATCGTCGGTGAAAGAGTGCCGTCTCACCACTCTTGCTGCCGCCCGTGGTGACCCATGGACCCTTGTATATCCGCTTGAAGAGTTCGACGATCCGGTGGTGATCCGCCGCCGACTGCCGGATGGTGAGCCTGGAATAATCAGTCGGATAGGGACGGGCGTCCTCAAAGAAACGGTGTACGGCACTGATGTGGTTCGCCTGCAGGATCCCCCCGAGTTCCGCGACATACTTGGAATTCGTACTATATCCGTTCGTTGAGAAAACCATCGGCAGAGACTCATCCACGTGATGGAGGTAGAGCCGCTGGTTGAATTTCTGTCCCCCCGGATTGGCATGATCCACCGGCTGCCGGAAGTCGATCTGGAATGCCGCTGAATAGCCGTGGAGAGCTTCGATCTCGGTAACCGTGACTCCGGGCAATGCCATGAGTCTGCCCAGAATGTCGGTCGGGACCGGTTCGGTCGGATTCCGGGCACACGAGGAGAGAACGGCAAGGACGGCGATACTGCCCGCGATTCGCAGAGGGATACTCGTGGCGAACCTGGCGGCGGGCTGCAGTCGGGGCATGAGCGACTCCGTTCGGACAGGACCCTGAACGACTCGATCCAATCCCCTCTCATCACTGCATACGTTCGATCGGCACGATTTGTTTACCGGGAGAAGATGAGAGGTGAGCCGCTGAACGGAGAGATCTTCATTGCGTTATTGAAGGTACAGATACAGATGCTGGTCGAGCGGTGCTTACAGAAGTACATTATAATCGGATCACATCACCCGGGCTGAAGGAAGAAGGCAGGTATGGATCTGGGTCTTGAAGGAAAGAACGCCATCGTCACCGGCGGCAGCCTCGGAATTGGTGCGGCCATAGCCCTCGCGTTGGCGGAGGAGGGCTGCAACATCGCGATCAACTATCGGCGCCACGACGCCGAAGCGAAAGCGGTGGTCGCCGGGGCAGAGGAGATGGGTCGCAAGGGACTGGCGATCAAAGCCGATGTATCCAGCTACGATGATGCGCAGAATATGGTGGAAACGGTCATCAGTGAATTCGGTGGACTCGACATCATGGTCTGCAACGCGGGCATCAACTGGGATGGCGTTATCTGGAAGATGTCGGAAGAGCAGTGGGACACGGTGATCAACGTGAACCTCAAAGGCTACTTCAACTACAACAAGGCTGCCGCAACCGTCTTCAAGGACCAGAAGGGCGGCAAGATCGTGAACATCTCATCTATCAACGGTCTTCGAGGTAAATTCGCGCAGTCCAACTATGCGGCTTCGAAGGGTGGGGAAATCGCGATGAGCAAGTCGCTTGCAAAAGAACTGGGCAAGTTCAATGTGAACGTTAATGTCGTCGCGCCCGGTATGGTGATGACCGACATGGCCCACAGCATCCCCCAGGAATTCCTCGTTGCGGCGATGGATGAAACTGCCGTGGGCAGGTTCGCGACCCCGGAAGAATGTGCCAACGTGGTGGCTTTTCTCTGTTCGGACAAGTCCCGCCACATCACTGGAGAGGTCATCAAGGTCGACGGCGGCCAATACATGTAGACAAACACGTGAGATTGCCATGACAAGAGTCGGAATAGTGGGTATCGGTCACGGTGTATTCGGCCGGCGCAGCGACGCCACGGTGCAGGAGCTGGCGTTCGAGGCGTTCAAGGCGGCCATGGACGATGCCGGCATCGAGCGAGACGCGCTGGATGCTTCGGTCATCGGTTCTGTCCCCGAATACCACAAACAGCGGTCACTGCCGGGTGTTGTGCAGGAATATCTGGGTCTCAACCCGAAGCCAACGTGGTTGACCGAGGTGGCGTGTGCGTCGGGGAGCGCCGCGATGCGCACCGCCTGGATGTCGATCAAGGCGGGTGTGCACGACGTCGTTGCCGTGATCGGCTGCCAGAAGATGACGGAGTTGTCCACGCCCGAGATCCTTGCGCTGATGGGCAGGGTGGGGGAAGTGCAGTGGGAATCCGGATTCGGGACGACCTTCCCAGCCTACTATGCGATGTTTGCCCAGCGGCATATGCACGACTACGGCACGACGCGGGAGCAGTTGTACGAAGTCGCGATCAAGAATCACTACTACGGTGCCAGGAATCCCAATGCTCTTTTCCAGAAAGAGATCACGCTGGAGAAGGCCGCGGCATCGGACGAGGTCGCGACTCCGCTCACTGTGTACGACTGTTGTGCCAACGCGGATGGCGCTGCCTGCGTGATCCTGGCAAGCGAGGAACGCGCAAAGGAGATCTCGGACAAGACGGTCTGGTTGGATGGCATGGCGTGTGCGACCGCCAGTATGTCCGTCCTGAGAAGACCTCATCTGACCGGTCTTCCGAGCGCTGAAAAGGCAGGAGCCGACGCGTATGCGATGGCCGGTGTCGGGCCTGATGATATCAAGGTGGCCGATGTTCACGACTGTTTCACCATTGCCGAGATTATGGCGTATGAAGACCTGGGTTTCTGTAAAAAGGGTGAGGGTGGACCGTTCGTGGCGGACCATCAGACCTACATCGGGGGCAAGGTTGCGGTGAACGTTGATGGCGGCTTGAAGGCCAAGGGTCATCCCATCGGCGCCACGGGACTGTCGATGACGTACGAAATCGCGAAACAGCTTCGAGGCGAGGCAGGGGAACAGCAGGTTCCCGATGCCGATGTCGGTCTTACTCACAACGTGGGCGGGATCGGTCAATACTGCTTCGTTCAAGTCATGAAGAGGGATTGAGCCATGTTCAAATGGTTCGGGAAAGTCAACTTTTCTCCGTACACCAAGGTTACGGATTTTGCCAGGCACCTGAAGGACGGTCGTCTCATGGGGTCACGCTGCAAGAGCTGCGGGGCTTTTTCGTTCCCGCCGAGAGCCGACTGCGATGAGTGCATGAGCGGTGACTTCGAGTTTGTCGAATTGAGCGGCAGGAGCACTCTGCAGACGTTCACGAAGATTGTGGCCGCGCCGACAGGTTTCGAGGATGTCGTCCCCTACACAGTGGGCGTTGTCGATCTCGAGGAAGGTGGCAGGGCCCTCGCGTGGTTCGGCGACACGATCCTGGAAGAGGAAATCGAAATCGGTATGGATCTCCAGGTGGTGCCACAGATTTTTGAGGAAGAAGAGGATATCAAGGTCTATTACAGCCTGGAGAAGCCGGGCACGACGTGGTCAAAGACGAGCACGTAACCGGGATGATGGAACTAAAACACCGTTCCATTCACTTTGTCCTGCTTCCTGCATTCTGATATACTCGGTCGGGTTATTCAGATTCCCTTGAAGTGACAAGACCGGAGATCGATTCCGGCTGACGTGTAACTGGAGATTATCAGCGGCACCTGGCGGCATATTCAGCCCCCGCAGCATTGGTATTTCCCCGATTGAGCCCGGTGCGTCTCCGCAGCCCAAAGAGGTTCTTATGAGATCACGCACGATTATCCGACCGGGTGTATACCCCTTTCTGCTTGTTCTCCTCACACTGGCAGTGTCAGCGGTGACCGTATCAGCTCAGCAGCCATCCGAGGAGGAACTGGCGGACTACAGAACGATTATGATGACCAGTGAATCGGAGGAAAAGGTCATCCTCATCGATGCATTCCTCGAACAATACCCTGAGTCGATTATCATCCCGACCCTGCTCAGACTGGCTATTCCTGAGGCGGCGAAAATCGATCCTGCTTCATCAAAGGTGCTCGATTACGCAAAACGTCTGATAATGGCGGAGGAAGAGACTCCCATGGCCCACAACAATGCGGCCTGGGCATTGTTCGAAGCGAACGCCCACCTTGATACCGCTGCCGAATGGGCCGCCATCGCCATCGAAGGATTCCCGGCGGAGGACACGAGCGCTCCGGGTAAACGGAATCGGGCTCTCGTACTCGATACGGTAGCGAATCTCGCCCATGTCCTTGGTGACACAGATCGCGCCATCCGGCTGCAAACAGAAGCAGGCACACTCGATCCCGGCAATCCCGGTTATCCGGTCACGCTCAGTAAGTTCCTTGTCAGTTCAGGGCGATATGAAGAGGCGGAGACACTCGTTGTGGACGCGCTCCTGCTGAATCCCCGTGATGTCAACACCCGGAAGTTGCTGGAAGAGATCGCCTCAAACCGAACAGAGGGTGATCTGAGTGCCGATGAATTCGTGGATGCGGCTGTAGCGCGGGGAGTTGAGCGGGTGCAGGCCGAGGCCGATGATGCGGCATTGGCCAGACAGTCCCTGGCCGGAGCACTGGCTGATCTCGGTCTGTTGACAGATGTGGCAACAGAATTCGCGATGGAGGCCGTGAATGAATTCCCCGGGAGTCCGACGGCAAACGCCATCATGGGTGACCTGCTGGTGAAAGCTGAAAAATGGGATGAAGCGGAACCATACCTGATGGTTGTGCTGCTGCAGACACCACAGGATGGAAGAGCGCGCAGGGCCTTTCTGCTCCTTCTCCAGAAGGGGGTGAAGGAGGGAATGGACACCGATGCCTACAAGGAGGCTGTCGTGGGCAGAGGAATCGAACTCATGCTGGCGGGAGATGAAGATCCGCTGGAACTCAAACGGATGCTCTCCGCCTCGCTCAGCTCATTGGATGTGCACCTGGATAAAGCACTCCTCTTTGCCCGTGAAGTTGCTGAAGCGACCGGTACGGATACAGGGGCTGACGCGTTCCTGGCCGCCCGGGTGACCCTCGCCGGACTGGAACTGGAACAGGGGAATTATGAAGCCGTGCTGGATGCCCTCGAGCCCGCGGCCCGGCTGGCAACACCGTATGCCTATGACTACCACCTCTCCAGAGGGAAGGCCCTGGAGGAACTCGGTCGGCCGGAGGAGGCAATTGAGGCGTATCTCGAGAGTGCAGGCATGGTGCCTAATCCGGCGGTACTCAATCCATTGAGAGCGCTCTGGGAACAGGTCTACGGGGAGGAAAAGGACCTTGATGAAGTGATATCAGCTATCCAGGAGGATCTGGAATCGTGGCACCCCACATCGGAATTCGAGGTTCCTGACGACTGGTCCGGCCGGGTTGTGCTGGCCGAACTCTTTACCGGATCGGAGTGTCCACCGTGTGTCGCCTCCGACATGGCCTATGATTATCTGCTGGAGTATTACCCGAACACCGTTCTCGGAATTCTGGAGTACCACCTGCATATACCGGGGCCGGATCCGATGACCAGCCCGGATGCGGAAGCGCGTATGGAATACTACAACGCCAGGGAGAGGGTGATCGGCGGGACACCGACGTCTATCGTGAACGGAACAGAGGTGTCTGTTGGAGGCGGCGGGAGCAGCGCGGCAAAAGCCCGGTTCAACCTCTATGCCTGGTCGATCGAGAGCAGGATGAGTGCCACGCCTGAAATCGCGATCGATCTCTCCGGCATACGTGCCGGCACATCCATTCAGGTGAGTGGCACGGTGTCGATTACCGGTGAAGGCCTGCAGGGAAACGAGCAACTGAGACTGCGGATAGCATTGGCGGAGAAGATGATCCACCACGAGGGTGGTAATGGTATCACCGAACACAAGATGGTGGTACGGAAGCTGATCGGCGGGGCCGAAGGCTTTGTCATCGATACGTCGGAGGGCACCTTTGAATTTTCAGCATCGGTGGATGTTGCCGAACTGGAAACAGACCTGCTTGCCTACCTGACTGACTGGGAAACGGAACACTCCGACAGGTTCCGGGGAGGCTCAGGTTTCTCAGCCAGGCGGCATGAGATAGATGTGAATCAGCTGGTGCTCGTTGCTTTCGTGCAGGATGACGGCAACAGGTCGGTGCTGCAGGCCAGGGTCATCGATCTGCAAAAATAACGGGATCGCCCGGCTTTACCACTCCACCCGTGATGACCCGGCCGAAGACGCCCTCGGTCGGCATGATGCACTCTCCGGTTGCTTCCTGGATGGCGCAGCCGGAGTGGCATTCCTTGCCGATCTGGGTGACCTCCAGGACGACTTCGTTGTTGATGACGATCCTGTCTCCGACCTGAACACGTGACAGATCGAGATCCCGCGTGATGATGTTCTCCGCGAAGGCTCCCTGATCTATCTCCGGCATCTGCTGCTTCATCCGGTCGATGCTCTCACCGGGCAGCAGGGATACCTGGCGGTGCCAGTCGCCCGCGTGAGCGTCACCCGCAATCCCGTGTCCGGCGATGAAATCAGCGCTGCCCACAGGTTCCTTGACCACACCACGTTCGGTGCTGATCGAGAGAGCTTCCACGACACCCACGGTCAGGCCCTCCAGGGGTAGAGGTAGACGATGACTGCATCTCCCGCATCCAGGGCATGACCCGGTTCGATCAGCAGGAACCCGTCGGCGTCTGTCATCGATGAAAGCATGTGCGATCCCTGGTTTTTCAGGGGTGAGACCCGGTTCGCTTCGGGAGACCCTCCACTGACCGTCACACGTAGGAAGAAGCTCCGGTCCTCCCGGTTCTCGTACGGGGAGTCGATCGTACCCGGTATCGTCTCCCAGCTGAACGATCTGCCCTGCATCCTCTGGAGCAGGGGGTGAATGTAGTACGCGAAACAGTTCAGCACCGCTACCGGATTGCCGGGCAGACCGAAGAGCAACTGATCGTCCCGATGGGCGAAGAACATCGGTTTGCCGGGCTTCTGGCTCACCCTCCAGAAGACCTGCTCGAATCCAGCCATCCCGGCGGCCTGTTTCACGAGATCGTGGGGCCCAACGGATACTCCGCCCGATACGAGTACGATCTGTGACGAGTCGGCGGCTTCGGTGATGGCGGCTTCGGTCTCTTCAAGCAGGTCGCCGCACCGTTTCACGCCTGTTACCATGCCTCCTGCCTTCTCGACGGCGGCACCGAGCATGAGCGCGTTCGAATCCCGGATCTGCCAGGAATGGATTTCGCTGCCCGGTTCGGCCAGCTCGTGGCCGGTCACCACGATGCCGACGGCCGGGGGAGTTGAGACCATTACACGTTCGACACCAAGGGAAGCCAGGAGGCCGAGCGATGCCGGGGTCAGTCGGGTGCCGCTCTCAAGAACGGTATCTCCACCCACAATTTCTTCACCCTCGAACCGGACGTGCCGGTGTTTCTTCGTGACCGAGCGGATGTTGATCTGATCGCCGGTATCCTCCACATCTTCCAGGGGCACCACCGTGTCGGCGCCATCTGGCAGCATCGCGCCGGTGCTGATCCTGACTGCTTCTCCCGGGTGCACCGGATCGTGATACGGTGCTCCTGCCCGGCTCTCTCCAGCCACCGTGAGAGCCGGCGACGCATCTCCGTTTATTGCCTCGACATCGCTCCACCGCACGGCGAACCCGTCCATGGCGCTGTTCGTAAAGCGGGGCAGGGGTTCCGGGGCCACGATATCTTCCGTAATAACCCGGTCGAGCGCCTTGCTCAGCGATAGGTGTTCGGTCACGAGCGGCGGCTCATGCGCATTGATGATCGTGAGCGCTTCTTCGATCGGGATCACCGTATTCCTCCATTTATCCGTGGCAATGTCTGCTCATTTGTGGTCGTGTCCGCCGCCGCGGATCATCGGAAAGGCATGCAGGACGCCCGGCAGAAGGGCGGCCATGCTCTCGCTCGCGCCCCTGCTGCTGCCGGGCAGGTTGATGATGAGGGTCTCTCCCCGCAGGCCGCACCGCGACCGGGAGAGCATGGCATGGGGAGTGCGTTCCGCGCCGTAGGCCCGGATCGTCTCGGTGATGCCGGGAACCTCCTGGTCGATGACATCCATCGTGGCTTCCGGAGTAACATCCTTCGGACCCAGGCCGGTACCTCCCGTGGTGAAGATCAGGTCTATCTCGCCGCCGTCGGCCAGTTCCGTCAGCCTCTGAGCAATGAGAGCCCGATCGTCGGGTAGGATGCCATACACGGTCACGTCGACCGGTTGATCTTTCAGTGCTTCCTGGATTATCCGGCCCGATCGATCTTCCCGCTCGCCCGCATGGGTTGAGTCGGAGATCACCAGCACGGCGCATCGGATCGGTTCGGCGAAAGTGTCCTTCCAGTCACTCCTGCCGCCCCTCTTCTCGATGAGTCTGATCCCCTCGATGGTGAGCGACTCATCGATCGGCTTCACCATGTCCCAGGCATTGAGCAGCGTGGCGGTAACCGCCGTCAGCGCCTCCATCTCGACACCGGTCTTCCAGACCGATTTCACCTCCGCGGAGACCGCGAGATGATCAGCTTCAACGGTGAGCGCGACCTCCACCCAGTCGATCGGAATGGGGTGGCAGAAGACGATCGAATCTGCCGTGCGTTTCGCGGCCGCGATCCCGGCTGCCCGCGCAACCTCAAGAACGTCCCCCTTCGGTACCTTCCGGTTCCGGATCGCCTCGAGCGTGTCCGTGCCGCAGTGGAGCCTCCCCTGTGCCCTCGCGTAGCGAAGCGTATTCGATTTCGGACTGACGTCGATCATGCGTTTTCACCCCTGAAGATGTTGGACCGGCCGTGAGCGAACCGCAGACCCTGCTCGACCAGGAAACCGGCAATGAGCGCGATGGTGAGGTTGCGCGTAATGAGGGAGAGCAGGCCTACCACGGAAGCGGTAATGAGCTCGGGAGCGCTCTTCAGATCGTATACCAGAACGATCAGCCTCCAGCTCGTACCTATGAGAAGAGCTCCCAGAACCGGAATGGGGATGGAGAAGAGAAGATCGGTGAGTGGTCTGATGAGGGCACAGAGCAGCAGGATCCCGCCAAGGAGCATCGTCGTGCCGCCTGTTCTGCCGCCGAACCTCGCGTGCGCGGCGATCCCGCCCGCGCCGTGGCAGATCGGGAATCCACCGGTCAGTCCGATCGCGATGTTGCTGATGCCGATGGAGAGACCGAGTCGGGCCGGGGTGGTTCGTCTCGAACGATCGGGCCAGAACGTACAGCACGCATCCGAGGCGGCATAGACGGCATTTCCGAGGGTGAGCGGCAGCTGCGGGATCATCAGCACCACCAGTGCCGGACCAAGGAAACCCAGCTGGGGAACGGTGAACTGCGTGAGAGATCCATGGCTTAAGTGTAACATTGTATGAATACCGCATATATATGATATTGCAATAGATACACCTATTACAATAAGTGCTGCAGGAAGATTCCATTTCGACTGGAGGAGCGCGATAACCCCGATCGTGAACAGGGTCAGCAGGAGGCTCCACAGCAGGTTCGAACTCTCCTGTCCGAGGTAGAGTCCCCTGCTGGTGATCATGGTCACCGAAGTGTGGATGAGGATGAATCCGATACCCAGCTGGACCCCCCTGATGAGCGCGATGGTGAAGAAACGCTGTAGAATCCGGATAACACCGGTCGCCGACAGCACGATCATGAGAATCCCGAAAAAGAGCGCTGTCGAGGCAAGTTCTGATACACCGTATCCCGAGGCGATCGCGATCACCGCCATCGCTTTCAGGGGCTGAACCGACACCGGAACGCGGTAGTACCAGCCCGTCACGATATACACGAGTCCCCACAGGAAGAGAAGCCGCTCAGGTGGATATCCGTTGAAGATCACGAGCGCGAACGCAAAGGGGAGCAGGATGCCGAGATCACCCATGGCGCCCGCCCACTCCGAGAGCGTGAACGAATTCCGATGTTCTGAACGGAACCCGCTCAACCTATCCCCCGATCGACGACATGCAATCGGAGGTCTGGAATCCGCACCTGGAGTGAGCTGCGAATCCGTCAGATGACCGGTTCAATACACGTTCTGTCACGGCGGTTTGAATCGCCTTCTCATCCCCGCTGTCCCTGAGTATCTGTTTCAGGTCGAGCACGTCACAGCCGTAGAGACAGGTCTTCATGAGACCGGAGGCGGTGATCCGGATCCGGTTGCAGGTCGAGCAGAACGAGCGGGTGTGTCCGGCGATCACACCGATTGTCCCGGTGAATCCGGCAACGGTGAAACGGCGGGCTGTACCGCCGTTTGCCGGTAGTGGCTGAAGGGTGCCCAGTTCAGAAGTAAGCCGGTCGAGGATCCGGTTCTGGTTCCAGTGGATCGTGGAAGAACGCGCGATCCCGATCAACGGCATCTCCTCGATGAACCGGACTTCCACCGGATGATCGCGGGCAAGGCGCGCCATTCGCGCGATCTCATCAGCATTCCATTCACCCAGCACCACCGTGTTGATCTTCACCGGGAGGTTGTAGTCGAGCAGAGCGTGGAACGTCTCCAGCACGTCATCGAGTCCGTCCCGGCCGGTGATCGTTTCGAAGGTGTGTCGATCGAGCGTGTCGAGACTGAGATTGACCCCCGCGACGCCGATATCCCGGAGCGCGGGTACCAGAGGGGCGACGCCCATGCCGTTGGTGGTGATGTGGAGTGACTCGAGGCCGGGCAGGTCATGCGCCTCTCTGAGGAAATCGAGCAATCCCTTCCGCATGAACGGTTCCCCGCCGGTGATACGGAGCTTCCGTACGCCGAGTCCGAGGAAGATGCCCGCCAGTCTGATCAGTTCCTCCCAGGTGAGCAGCTCTTCGCGCGGTTTCAGGGCGGGTCCGGCAAGCGGCATGCAGTAGCGGCAGCGCAGATTGCACCGGTCGGTGACCGATAACCGGAGGTAGGTGATCGATCGCTGGAAATGGTCGACCAGTGTTGTTTCTGATGGGGATATATCTTGCCGCCGATCGCGGCCGGTCGGACTCACAACTGTCACTCCTTTCCAAACACGGGAGGCAAGGCCGTTTCCCGCCTTACCCTGTCGGCCTCGGACCATATCCCCATGAACCGGGACTCAGGTCCTTCGGCTCGGAGCTCTGTCGAATTCGATGCCCTGAGTCAGAAATCCACTGACTCAGGATAGTAGAAGATACTCCTCTCGCTGGCACCCTGCTTATTCTGTTCCGTCAGTCTCCCCGGCCCTGATCCCCCTGAGGATCTTCTCGGGGGTGATCGGCAATTCCGTCATCCGTACTCCGCAGGCGTCATGGATCGCGTTGGCGATGGCCCCGAGGATCGGCAGGAGGCACCCCTCGCCGATCTCCTTGGCGCCGAAGGGACCGCGCGGCTCGTAGCTCTCGACCGCCTCTGAATGTATATGCGGTATATCACCGATAGTCGGGATCAGGTAGGCGTGCAGATCGGGATTGATGAGGACGCCCTTCTCATCGAAGACGGTATCCTCGAAGAGGGCCTCGCCGATGCCCATCGTGATCCCTCCCTCCACCTGGCCGTGGAAGGTTACCGGATTGATCACCGTCCCTGCGTCACTGAAATCGGTGAACCGGTCGACCGTGACGTATCCGGTCTCCAGGTCGACGGTCACCTCGCAGATGGCGGTGGAAAAGCTGTATGCGGGTGAGGTGCCGACTGCGCCCCCCTTGAAATCGCCGCCCAGTCCCTCGGGCGGGCGGTAGTGCCCGGTACTCACCAGCGGTCCCGATTCGGAGAAGGCGATCCTGGCCGCCTCATCCCAGTCGAGTCCGATGTCGGAATCGGGGTCGGGGGTTATCCGGCCATCGATGATCCGCAGGGTTCCTGCGTCACAATCGAGATGCCGGCCGGCGATCTCCAGCAGCCGTGCCTTCACCTCGGCGGCGGCCATCTGCACCGCGTTTCCGGCCATCAGGGTGACCCGGCTGGAGTAGGAGCCGAGATCGATGGGGCTGAGGGTGGAATCGCACTCGGCCATCCAGACCCGATCGTAGGGGATACCGAGTTCTTCGGCGGCGATCATGGGCAGGACGGTGTCGCTCCCCTGGCCGATCTCGGCCGCCGCGATGTGGAGCGATACGGCCCGGCCGTCCTCGTGGACGCGGATGACGGCGTTCGAGTGGGGGAAGTTGGAGTGGTAGATCGGGTACCCCGCTCCTGAAACGAAGCCGCCGCAGCCGATGCCGATCCCCTTGCCCGGCGGGAGCTTCCCCCTCTTCTCCGCCCATCCGGACTGCTCCCGTGCCTTCTCAAGCGTAGCGGTGAATTCGCACGAGGAGATGTCGAGGGCATTGCAGGTTCGGGTGTTCGGCTCCATCGCGTTACGCAGGCGGATCTCGATCGGATCGATTGAGAGTTCTTCGGCGATCATGTCGAGGAGCGACTCGAACGCGAAGCGGGGCTGCGGAACTCCATGGCCCCGCATGGCGCCGCTCGCGGGCAGGTTGGTGAAGACCCGCAGACCACTGAACCGGTAGTTGTCGAACTTGTAGAGCGTGGGAAGCATAGACCCTGCGTAGTAGGCCGTGATCACACCGAAGGAGGAATAGGCGCCGCCGTCCAGCACCACTTTCGAATCGACCGCCGTGATGGTTCCGTCCTTCTTCGCGCCGATTTTGAGATCGAGGTACTGTTTGTGGCGGCCGCGGAAGTGGACGAACATCTCCTCCCGGGTGTACCGCATCATCACCGGTCTCCCGGTCATCCGGGCGAAGATCGTGGCGCACAGCTCCAGCGGCGTGGTCTCCGCCTTGACACCGAATCCACCACCCACCGCCGGCCTGATGACCCTGATATCACCCATGGGGATGTCGAATACCCGGGCGATCATGTGCTGGAGGTAGTGGGGCACCTGGGTTGAGGACCAGAGTGTCAGCCTGGGGCCGTGATGTTCCCAGCGGGCGATCGCGGCGTGCGGTTCGATCGGAGCCTGGTAGGTGCGGTTGCCGACGAAGCGTTCCTCGAGGATGATATCCGCCTCTTCGAACCCCTTCTCGATATCACCGAAGTCCCATTCCACGGTGGTGTTGATGTTGCCGGCGTACCGAAGAACGTCGGGATGCAGAAGTGGGGCGTCGGACGCCACCGCCTCCTCTGGTGTGAAGACGGCGGGGAGTTCTATGTACTCCACCTCAATAAGCGCCAACGCCTGCTCGGCGGTGTCTTCATCGAGCGCGACGACCGCGGCAACCTCATCGCCCACATAACGCACACGTTCCTTTGCCAGCACGTGCTCGTCGTAGCGGGCGGGACTCACCCCGTAGAGGGTGTCGGGAACATCCTCACCCGTGATAACCGCCAGCACGCCGGGCAGGGCGCGCGCGCGACTCGTGTCGATACCACGGATCAGGCCGTGCGCGATCGGGCTCCCCAGGATCTTTCCATAGACCATGCCGGGGAGCTGAATGTCGGCCGTGTATTTCGCCCTCCCGGTGACCTTGTCCGGTCCGTCGTAGCGGGTGACACCGTGGCTCACGACCTTCAGATCGCGCTCCTGGTCCCGCTCGTCATCTGCGCGGGGAGCGGTGTCGAGTGCGTCTGATTCGTACTCGCGCCATGACTGGATGGCGCGCACGATCCGGTCGTAGGAGCCGCACCGGCAGAGGTTTCCGCCCAGCGCCTCGATGATCTCCTCGCGGGAGGGATCGGGGTTGCGCTCAAGCAACGCGATCGACGTCATCAGCATCCCCGGCGTGCAGAAACCGCACTGCAGGGCTCCGTGCTTGACGAACGATTTCTGGAGCGGGTGGAGATCGCCGTTCCGCGACAGCCCTTCTACCGTGACGATTTCAGACCCGTCTGCCTCGACCGCCATCACGAGGCAGGAGGCAACCGCGCGACCGTCCATGAGGACGGTGCATGCCCCGCAGTCACCGAGACCGCAGCCTTCCTTCGTGCCGGTGAGGCCCAGATCTTCCCGGATGACATCGAGCAGGGTCTGCCCGGGCCGCACGCTGACCGTACGCCCCTGGCTGTTTACGGTGAGGGTCACCAGGAGTTCGGCGCTCATGACATCACCCCCCCGGCCCTGACCACGGCTTCCTGCAGTGCCCTGAAGGTCAACACCTCCACGATGTCGCGCCGGTAGTCCTCGCTCCCCCTGATATCGGTGATCGGTCTCGCCTCCTTAGCGGCGGCGGCGGCCGCCGCCCGGAAGAGATCTTCGGATGGCACCTCTTCGGTCAATTCGCCGGCACAGCCGGTCGCGAGGAGCGGCACGGGAGCGACCGCTCCCAGGACCACCCGCGCGTCCCCGATCTTCTCGCCGTCCAGCACGAGCCGCGCCGCGACAGAGGCCACCGCGAGCGCCGAACCATGGCGGAGGGAGAACCGCTGGTAGCTGACTCCGGAATGAGCGGGTTGGGTGGGGATCGTGATCTCGAGGAGCACTTCACCCGGCGCGAGGGCGTTCACCCGCGGTGATGAGAAGAACGTCCCGGCCGGCAGTATCCTCTCATCAGTGCCGTTACTGATTCTCAGCACGGCCTCACCCGCGATGCAGACAGGGGGGGAATCGGCGCATGGAACGGCGCCGCAGAAGTTACCGCCGATCGTTCCCTGGTTGCGGATCTGCTCCGAGCCGATCGCCGAGACCGCTTCACTGAGAGCGGGAAAGGCCTTCTGTACCTCCTGTGAGCGGGCTACGTCGGTGAGGCTGGTCATCGCGCCGATACGCAGGGATCCGCCGTCGATCACGATCCCTTCCATACCGGGAACAGTCGCCAGGGATATGACATGACGGGCCGAGAGCCGTTTCTGTTTGAGATCGACGAACAGATCGGTGCCACCCGCCAGGTAGCAGACCTGCTCCCCGAGGGTCCGGCCGAGTTCACATGCCTCTGCCAGCGTAGCCGGTCGATGATAGGTGAACTCAGGAGTTTCCATTCAGGAGAAACCTATGGTTGATCCCGCCATTCCCATCCTCACATCACGTGAGGTCTGACGACTTCCGCGAGTCGTTTCACCCCTTCACCGATTTTCTCCGGGGTAAGGTTGGCATAGGAGAGACGCATGGTGTTGTGATGCCCGCCGGTCGTCGAGAAGACCGCGCCCGGTATGTAGGCGACTCTCTGCTCGACGGCTTCGGTAAATATTTCAGTCGTATCGACACTGTCCGGCAATTCCATCCAGATGAAGATCCCGCCATCCGGCCTGCTCCAGCGGGCGATATCGCCGAGATGCTCATCAAGCGCCTCGAGCATCGCCGCGCTCCGTACGCGGTACGCGTCGGTTGCCCGTTCCAGGTGTGCCGGCAGAAGGTCGCGATCGAGGAACTCCATGACCATCCGCTGTATCAGGGTCGAAGATTCGAGATCGAACGATTCCCTCAGCACGGTAACGGTCGAAATGAGGTCGGGGGGAGCAACGATCCACCCGAGCCGCAACGCCGGAGCGAGTGTTTTCGAGAATGAGCCGAGGTAGAACACCATTCCTGCCTCATCGAAGGCCTTGATCGGCGGCAGGTGTTCGCCCTCGAAGCGCAGCAGCGAGTAGGGGTCATCCTCGATGAGCGGGATGCCGTGTTCGGCGCAGAGTGCCGCCACGCGCGGCCGCGCTTCAGCCGTAAGGCTCACGCCCAGCGGATTGTGGAAGTTCGGGATCACGATGGCGAGTCGTGGTGTGGGAGAGGTCCTGAGAGCGGCCTCGAATGCGACCAGATCGTGTCCGGATTCAGGATCGATCGGGAACGGCACGACGGAGGCCCCCCGTCCCGAGGTGACCTGCTGGACCCCGGTGAAGGTCAGGTCTTCCAGAACGACCGGCTGCCCGCGATCGAGGAAGAGCCGGGAGACGATGGCCAGACCCTGCTGGGCGCCGTTGGTGATGAACACTTCTTCAGCAGTGCACTCGACTCCGCGTTCCCGCATATGGGCGGTGATCCACTCCCTCAGCGGCTCGGATTGCGGGCTGTACTGCAGTGCCCTCGTTCCATCACGGGAGAGCACCGCCGTCATGCACTCCTGAAATGCATCCATAGGCAGGAATTCGCCGGCCGGCAGGCCGCCGGCCATGGAAATGATATCGGGATCGACAGCCAGACGGAGGAGGTCGCGCATCACTGAGCGCTTCAGGCTGGATATCCCGTCGCTCAGCTGGTGTGAGTACGTATACATGGGGCCATCATATCGGTCCCACCAGACGCGAACAAGGTGCAGAAGGCAGGATGGCCTGATATACTCCGCCCGGTACCGACTGATCCTCTCTCTTCAGGGAGATCCATACATGCCTGCTTTTACTCTGATGGTGAACAGGAAGCGTCACACGTTCGAAGTGGATGCCGACACGCCGCTCCTCTGGGTGCTGCGGGATACTCTCGGTCTGACCGGCACCAAATATGGATGCGGTGTCGGTGTCTGTGGCTCATGCACGGTGGTCGTGAACGGATCGCTGGAGCGATCGTGCACCATCCCGGTGAGCCTTGTCGACGGCGCGGAGATCATGACCATAGAGGGACTTTCCCCCGACCGGAGCCACCCGCTGCAGCGGGCCTGGATCGAGGAGCAGACCCCGCAGTGCGGCTACTGCCACTCAGGCCAGCTCCTGGGGGCGATGGTGCTGCTTGAGAGCAATCCCGATCCGACCGACGCTGATATCGACACCGCCATGTCCGACATCCTCTGCCGGTGCGGCACCTACCAGCGGATCCGACGGGCAATCCACCGCGCTGCAAAGGAGATGAACGATGTCACGCGTCGTTAGAGTAGACCGGCGGGACTTCATGAAGATCTCCGCAACCGCGGTGAGCGGGTTGATCCTCGGCGTCCACGTGCCAATGAATGAGGCAGAAGCGGTCGGGACCGGCGCGGAGCTGAAACCGAACGTCTTCGTGGCCATCGATACCGACGGGAAGGTCACCATCTGGATGCCGCGTCCCGAGATGGGACAGGGATCCCATACCGGGCTCACGATGATCCTTGCAGACGAACTGGAAGCCGACTGGGAGCGGATCGAGCTCGTGCAGGCTCTGGCCGGACCACGTGACGTATGGGGAAGCATGACGGCAGGGGGCTCCTCCAGTATCAGACAATTCTGGGGACCGATGGGTGACGCCGGAGCCGCAGCGCGTGAGATGCTCACCGCCGCTGCCGCAGTCCGCTGGGGCGTGCCGGTTGAAACCTGCCGCGCTGAGGAACACGCGGTTCACCGGGGGACGACCGGCGAGAAACTGGGATACGGCGAGCTGGTCGAGGATGCGGCCCTTCTTCCGGTGCCGGAAGATCCGCCCCGCAAGGATCCGTCCGAATTCCGGTATATCGACAAGCCGATACCCAGGCTGGACATCCCGTCGAAGGTGGACGGGAGTGCCATCTTCGGTTTCGATTTCCGCCTCCCCGGCATGAAGTTCGCCACGGTGAAACGATGCCCGGTATTCGGGGGGAAGCTGAGGAGTTTCGACGACAGTGAGACCCTGCGGGTGAACGGTGTCGAGCAGGTCGTGGAGTTCTCTGAGGGTGTGGCGGTGGTTGCCGACTCCTCCTGGGCCGCGATGAAGGGCATGGACGCCCTCGGCATCGACTGGGATGAGGGTCCTCATGCCGATCTCTCCTCCGATCAGATCAGGGAACAGCTGGAACAAGCTGCCACCGAAGAGCCAATGGAAGCCGAACGGACGGGAAATCCCCGGGAGATGCTGGCCGGCGCGGCGAAAAAGATCACTGCCGTCTATGAACTCTCCTACGTATCTCACTCTCCCATGGAACCGATGAACGCTACCGCGCACGTGAAAGAGGATTCGTGCGAGGTCTGGGTGCCGACCCAGGCACCACAGACCTGCCAGAACACCGCGGCGCGAGTGCTCGGTATCCCCCGCGAGCAGGTCAGGATCCACACCCTCTTCAGCGGTGGAGCCTTCGGGCGTCGCCTGCAGGCCGATTACGTCGCCGATGCGGTGGAGGTCTCGCGTGCGATCGGTGGTCCGGTCCAGGTGTTCTGGACCCGTCAGGAGGATACCCAGCACGGCTTCTACCGGCCAATCAGCCACCATCACCTGGAGGCCGCTTTCGACAACACGGGGAACTTCACCGCCTGGCGGCACAAGGTTGTGGCCCATTCCATGTCATCGCGGGCGGACCGGGTAGACACTGGCGCCCTGGCCGGCGCCAGACGCCTCTCCTACCAATGGCCGAGTTCGCTGATCGAGTGGAAGATGTCGAACACTCCGGTGCCGGTCGGTGCCTGGCGATCGGTCTATGCCGCCCATGGCTGTTTTGCCACCGAGGGATTCCTCGACGAGGTCGCCGCCGAACTGGAGCGCGATCCGCTCACATTCCGGCTGGAACTCCTGGAGGGTGATCCGCGGATGAAAAAGGTTCTCAGCGTCGCGGCAGAAGCCATCGGCTGGGGACGCAGGGTGCCGGTGGGTACCGGTACCGGTACCGGTATCGGTATCGCCTGCGGCTACTGCTTCGGAGGCCGGGTCGCCCACGCGGCTGAGGTCTCGGTGGACTCCCGCGGCAGGGTAAAAGTTCATCGGATCGAGAGCGCCATCGACTCAGGATGGGTGGTGAATCCCGATTCGGTCGCAGCCCAGGTAGAGGGCGGAGTCATTCTGGCCCTTCAGACCGTGCTCCATGGTGAGATCACGCTGCGGAACGGACGGGTGGAACAGGAGACGTTCGTCGAGTTCCCGCTCGTCACCATGGAAGAGGCCCCGCTCGTGAATACCCACATCGTGAAGGGGGGACCACCTCTCGGTGGGGTGGGGGAGCCGCCGATCCCACCGCTGGCTCCCGCGGTGGTGAACGCCGTTTTCGCGGCTACCGGGAAAAGGGTTCGAAGGATCCCGATCAGGTCTGAAGACCTGCGATGAACGAACTGCGCGCGATCATCGAGAACTGGAAGGAACTCTCGGCAGATGGGAGACGATCGGTCCTCCTCACGCTCGCCGATGTAGTGGGATCCTCCTGTCGTCGTCCCGGAGCGAGGATGCTCGCCGATGAGGAAGGATGGATCGCCGGACACATCGGAGGCGGCTGCCTGGAGGGGGACCTGATCGAACACGCCAGGGCTGCCCTGCAGAGCGGTGAACCCCGGACCGTCATCTACGACCTCTCTGAGTCGGGTGAACTGGCCTGGGGGCTCGGTATCGGATGCCCCGGAACGATCGAGGTCTTCATAGAGCCATTCGATGAAGCTCTGGTTCTCAGGTTCGAAGCGATCGCGAATCTCAAAGCACCGGTAGCCCTCGTGACGGTCTTCCAGACCGGTGACGACGCTCCCTGTGCACGGGGAGACCGATGGGTCATCCGATCTGATGGATCGGTCGATCGATCCCTGCCTGACGGATCCTCTGCCGCAGAGATCAACAATGCGGCTCAGCAGGTACTGGCAGCGCGGAAATCATCAGTCCGCGAATTCGGCACCGATCTGGAGAGTTTCAAGGTGCTCGTGGAGTTCCTGGCGCCACCGCTGAAACTGGTGGTGTTCGGTTCGGGGCAGGATACCACCGCGCTCCTGGTGCTGGCCGCCGACCTGGGTTGGGAGGCGACTGTTGTCGACCCGGGCGCCATCGTCGAGGCGCGTCGGCGCGTTCCCGATACCGTGACGGTCATCACGGCCGAACCTGATACGGTCGTGGACGATCTGGGGATCGATGACCGAACTGCGGTCGTCATGTTGAGCCACCAGTTCCAGCGTGACAGGGCACTCCTCGAATACCTCTCCGGGAGCCAGGCACCCTATGTGGGCCTCATCGGCGCCTTTGCCCGCAGAGACGCGCTCCTCTCGGCTCTCTCACCCGAACACCTGAGTGATCTGGAGGGAAGACTCCACGCGCCGGTTGGTCTCGATATCGGAGGGGAGAGACCGGAAGAGATCGCTCTCTCGATCGCGGCTGAGATCCTGGCGGTTTTCAACGCCCGCGGCGGGGGATTCCTGCGTGATGGAAAGGGTTCGATCCACGGCCGGCAGGATGATGAGGTCGAAGGCACATGATGAGTGAGACCATCCCGGTGATCGTTCTCGCGGCCGGTGGGTCCACCCGGACCAGGAGCCCGAAACAGCTCTTCAGATTCGAGGAGAAGACCCTGCTTCGCCGGGCGGTGGAGACGGCTCTCGATTCACCGTGCGCCCCGGTCCATGTGGTGCTCGGGTCCGAGGCGGAGCAGTTCTCGCGGGAACTCGCCGGACTGCCGGTTCACGTGACGGTGAACAGGGGATGGGAAGAGGGAATCGGCAGTTCGATCCGGGCCGGACTGCGCGCCGCGACGGGTCGGGATAACGGCATGAAGGCGATAGTGCTCATGACCGTCGATCAGCCCTTCGTGACCCCGGAGATCCTCAATAGTCTGGTCGATACGTTCCTCGATCTGAAGCCGCCGGTCGTAGCCTGTGCCTATGACGGCACGGTCGGCACGCCGGCATTATTTGGTACAGCGCTCTTTGAATTACTTCGGACGCTTGAGGGTGATGTCGGCGCGAAGCTGATCATCCTTCAGCAGGGGGACAGGGCGGTGACGATCGACGCTCCGGAGGTCGGAATCGATATCGACACCGAGGAGGATCTGCGTCGATTGCAGAGAGATGCGAACCAGTAACACAGGCGGTATCTACATGAACGAGACCATCGAATTCACTCTGAACGGCCGACCGGTCACGATCGAAACTGATGGTGATCGGTTGCTGCTCTGGGTTCTGCGGACCGACCTTGAGCTCACCGGTACCAAGTATGGCTGCGGTATCGGTCTCTGCGGTTCCTGTACGGTGCTCATCGACGGCAGGGCAGAGCGGTCGTGCACCCTCCCGGTGCGGGCGGTCCGGGGCAGGGATGTCGTGACGATCGAAGGACTGGCCCACGGCGACGAACTCCATCCGCTCCAGGAGGAGTTCGCCGAACGGGGAGCCCTCCAATGCGGTTACTGCACTCCTGGAATGCTGATGAGCGCTGCCGGATTGCTGAATGGGAATCCCGATCCGTCTCGCGATGAAATAATCGACGGTATGGAGGGCAACCTCTGTCGCTGCGGTGCCCACAAGCGGATTATCGAGGCAATCGATGCCGCCTCGAAGAGGATGTGAGGTAGATCATGCGTGATGACACAACGAGGCATTTCGATCCCGACGATTTCGAGTTGAGCAGCTGGTCGGAGGCTTTCCCTTTCGACCGGCGTGATTTCCTGAAGACACTGGGAGCTGGGATATTCGTTCTGGTAACCCTCGGTGACCTCACTGCTCTCGGGGAACAGGGTGGAAGAGGCAGGGGATATCCTGATGACATCAACGCCTA
>SDBT01001314.1_pt1 | contig 43413 bp, 38 predicted proteins | sample 2277101 | NCBI WGS metagenome assembly SDBT01 (sample SAMN10404973, study PRJNA504765) | marine sediment metagenome | isolation source: marine sediment core GS10_PC15, 103 cmbsf | place: Arctic Ocean: Southern Knipovich Ridge | collected 2010
CGAGCCGCCCAGCCGCTTAGGATCATATTGATAATACAACGCGACGATCGCGGGGTAGAGCAGTCTGGTAGCTCGTCGGGCTCATAACCCGGAGGTCGTGGGTTCGAATCCCACCCCCGCTATAAGGACTAGGAGATAACTTCCCGTTATCTCCTTTTCTTTTTAGAAGCTTACCCGAATCCGCCGAGTGGCCTTTTCCAAACGCTACTAACCACAGACAACCAGCAAGCCATGTGCACTAGGTTCGTGATGGAGTCGAGTTTGACTGGAGAAAGTTTTCCCGCATTTCATCTTGCCTATAAACACTAATGTTGGCACAATTCCATCGATTTCCGCAAGTATCCATTACATGCATGTGTCGGATTGAGGCTGGGAGAATAGACGATGTCAAAGCAAGTTGAGAAGGCAATGTCCATCGCGTCTCTGTCAGAGTACTTGGATATTCCGGTCTCTACGCTTTATCACCTAGCCAGAACCGGGCGGCTTCCTGGCCAGAAGATAGGCCGGCAATGGCGCTTTCGGAAAGAGGCTATAGATCGCTGGCTGGAGAACCGAGACCCGAAGAACCAATGAGCTGAGGTCGGTCGCATGACTCAAGACAAGATATCTAAGTTGGAACAATTGCCATTCAAAGTTCACCCGCGAGCTTTTGCGGCTCTTGGCGCGGATCTAGTAACCAATGATGTTGTAGCTGTTATCGAGCTTGTGAAGAACTCCTATGATGCTTTCGCCACAGAGGTATGGGTCCGCTTTGGCCACGATGAGGACGGGACCGAATACTTGGAGGTCGCGGATAACGGCTGCGGCATGACGCACGACATCATTGAACATGTATGGTGTTTGGTCGCCACCCCATTCAAGACAGAGAACGAATACGTATATTCGACGGTGAATAACAAGAAGCGAAGAGTCGCTGGAGAAAAGGGCCTCGGGCGGTTGTCGGCAGCTCGCCTTGGCCAGCAATTGCAGATGGTAACGCGAGCAAAAGACAATCCTTGCTGGGAGGTCGTAGTAGATTGGGGGCAACTTTCTTCGCAAGACGAGTTGGCGTCCTGCTTCGTTGAGTGCTTCGAGAGCGCGAATCCGAACTTGATCGAAGATGGAAAGACGGGCACTACTCTTCGAATCACTGGACTAGATGAGCCTTGGGACGATCATAAGATACTCGATCTAAACGAGAATCTATCCCGCATCATGTCTCCTTTTGAGGAAGATCTGGGTGAATTCTCCGTCTACCTCGAAACGCCCGTTTCGTCAGTTATGGATGATATTCTGGTTGAGCCGCCGACCTTTCTAAAGAAACCGAAATACGCAATTGAGGGAAGCGTTGATAGCGATGGACGCCTCAGCGGTACCTATCGCTACCGCCCGGTAGATGGTGGACTGGGGCGTGAGGTAAAGCTGGAGCGGTCTTGGGGACAGGTGTATTCCGCCCTGGAAGAAGGGGAAAGGGTCAATCTTGCGCCGAAGAAAGTCATCTGTGGCCCGTTTTCCTTTGAAATTCGAGTATGGGATATTGCGCCACAGGATACGCAAGAAATATCGGAGCACTTCAAACTAGCAAAGAGCAGCATCAGGAAGGCCATACGGACCCATAAGGGAGTGTCCGTATATAGGGACGGGATATTGGCTCTTCCAAAATCGGATGCAGCAAGAGATTGGCTCGGACTAGATCTCAGGCGAGTCAGCAAGGTGGGAACGCGACTTAGTACAAGCCAGATAGTCGGCTGCGTGTCCATTTCGGCGGAGAATAACCCTGGGCTGAAGGATACAAGTGACCGCGAGCGACTTATGGGCTCGCGAGAACTGGAGGAGTTCATGCGAATTCTTCTCGCTGCGGTCAAACTTCTTGAAAATGAACGTGATCTGGATCGTCGCGAACCTGAAAAAGAGAAGCCGTTGAAGGATCTTTTTGAAGGCTTGTCCGCTGAGTCGTTGCTTGCCGATGTAGTCGCTCTAGCCGAGGAAGGAAGCAGTGCAGACGAGGCATTGCCTGTTCTTCGGGCGTTCAGCGAGAAGCTTGATAGGATTCGGGAGACCATCAGGACAAGGATGGTTTACTACAGCCGCATGGCGACGGTTGGAACGATCGCTCAGATGCTTGTTCACGAGATACGCAACCGAACGACGGCATTCGGGAGTTTCCTCTCATTCATTCGGGAGCGATTCTCTCCCCTTGATCCCGATGTTGAACAGGAATATGAGTCGGCAGTAGGAGGCGTTGACGCCCTCGAACGGCTGTCAGATACCTTTCTGCCTCTGGCCTCTCGTAGCTTCAAACGCAGGCGGCTTAATTCCTGCCTGCAGGAACGCATCAACGAGTGCTTGGGATACCATCGCGGAGAAATCCGGAAGAAAAAAATCTCCTACTCTGTTCCGTCGGGAGAAACGCGAGTGGCCGTTGATCCTGGTGAGCTCGACGCGATCCTCTTGAACGTCATTACCAACGCAATATATTGGCTCGGGCAGAACAAAGAGGTACCGAGAGAGCTTCGATTCTCGATGCGGAAAATCAGCAACGGCAGCCGGGTCCGAGTCAAGGTAAGCGACACGGGACCGGGGATCGAGGAAGAGTATCTTGAGAAGGTCTTCTGGCCAGGCGTTACAAGAAAACCAGGTGGGATTGGTATGGGTCTGACCGTGGCGTCGGAGTTGGTTGCCGAGTATGGCGGAAGAATGGCCGTCGAATCCGGTGATGGCGTTGATGGTGCGACGTTCCAATTCGATCTGCCCGCCAAGACGAAGGGATAGTGATGATCAGGGTACTTTTTGTTGATGACGATTCCGCTTCGGTAGAGCCGCCCAAAAGGGCTTTGGAACGGCTTGGATACTCTTGCGACATCGCCAAGTTCGATGAGGCCGACGCCTTTCTTGCCGACAAAACACCAGATGTGGTTGTGCTGGACATAATTGAAGGCGCGCTCACTGGGGATCCTCTTACCCCAGGCAAGGGTGTATACGACATGATTTGGTCCGAGCATTTCTGCCCGCTGATCATCTATTCTGCAGATCCGGCATTGATAACAGATACCCATCCGCCACATCCTTTTGTTAAAAGCGTTACCAAAGGAAGCCAGTCTGTTGGTGAGCTTGAAGCCGCCATACAAGCATTTCGTCCCCAGATTGAGGCTCTCGGTGCTGCAAAATCAGAGATAGCAGCTTCGCTTGCGGATGCACTACGAGATATTGCTCAGCCGGTGTTCGATGCTTTCGAGAGCGATGATGCTCGAGTTCAGGCGGTTATTCGATCAGGCCGTAGACGTGTCGCAGCCCTTATGGACCAGTCGCTGAACCACGATGGTTCGGACATGGCATCTTGGGAGCAGTACTTATTTCCGCCAGTTGGCGAAGATCTCATTCTCGGCGACATCCTCCAAGTGATTGGAGGCGATGGAAGGCCCTGTGAATTCCGTCTTGTGTTGACCCCCTCCTGTGACTTAGCTAGGCACGGGGATCCGCCTAGAGCAAAGACTCCGCATGTGTTGGTCGCCAAGTGTACGGATCTGTCAGCCCTGAAGGACCATCCTGATCTTCGGGATGAGAGTGAGGGCGTCTGGCGTAGTAAGGTGCGCGGTGTTCTTACGCAGGGCTTTCATCGGCACATGTTGCCGCTTCCCGCTCTCGGTGATGTTGTCCCCGGAATGGTTGCCAACCTACGCAAGCTAGAACTCCTCCCAATGAATGATGTGCTGGGTGACGAACCAAAGTACAAGCGTGTGGTATCCATGGACAGTCCGTTTCGTGAGGTGGTCTCATGGGCCTATCTTCAAATTGCCTGCCGACCGGGACTACCCGACCGTGACTGGGACACATGGTGTGACGAGATTATGGGACCTGCGACTGAAGTTCAGGTGGAAGGTGACGATGAGAGCAATTGATTTCTTCTGTGGTGCCGGGGGCCTGACCCGAGGGCTCCTGAACGCGGGTATCGAAGTCATAGCCGGGATAGACATCGACGCCAGATGCCAGGAAAGCTACGACACGAACAATGCGCCTTCTTACTTTGTTCAAGGCGATATCAGCGAGGTGACACGTGATGATTTGGTCCAATTGACAGACATCGAAAACACAGAGGATCTTGTATTTGTCGGCTGCGCGCCGTGCCAGCCATTCAGTTTGCAACGAAAGGGCGCGGGTAGACGGTTGGATGCCACGCTCCTTCGCGAGTTTGGACGATTGGTCGAAGATGTGCTTCCCGGCCACGTCTTGATCGAAAATGTTCCGGGGATGGCTCGTGTACGGGGGAATAGTACGTTTCGTCGGTTCCTTTCTCTGCTGCGAGATAATGGCTATTCCGTCTCCTTTGGGGTGTTGGATGCCAAGCACTTCGGGGTGCCTCAGACACGCAGACGGCTAGTACTAATAGCCTCATTACATGGCGAATCCGATCTGCCATGCAGACAACATGGCCTTGGACTCGAGCCTTTTCGCACGGTGCGAGAAGCTATCGGTCATCTTCCTCATCTCAATGCCGGTGAGGCTAGCGACACGATCCTAAACCACACAGCCGCGAGCATTACTCCTCTGAATCTTCGCCGACTTCGCCACACGCCGCCAGATGGAGGGGGTCGCCGCGACTGGCCGGAGGAGCTGCAGCTGGACTGTCATCGGAATGGCTATTTGGGACACACCGACGTCTATGGCCGCCTGCACTGGGATATGTCAGCCCCCACACTGACTGGACGCTGTAACAGTATATCAAATGGTCGCTATGGTCACCCAGAGCAGGATCGTGCAATTTCCTTGCGCGAGGCCGCTTGTCTCCAATCATTTCCTGATGACTACGAGTTCTTTGGCTCCAACAAATATATTGCCCTCCAGATTGGTAATGCCGTTCCAGTGGCGCTTGCGGGAGTATTGGGGTTGCATCTGCGTGCATTGGCTGGAGAGTTGCCCAGAGCCACGTGAGTCTTTTCTGGCCTCACAGAAATGACATCCGTAAACCTTCGACGTTCTGCTTGATCTCGCTCTACGAGGGCGACAACGTCTCCAGTTCCTCCAGCAGGGTTTTCCCGCCGTAACTGTGGAACCCATGGGAATAACTCCAAGGTTTGACAAACTGTAGTTGCGCCAAGAGAATCAAATGAATGAACATCGCCCAACTATTCAGTGATGCCTCGCAAGTCGACGCTGTCTTGTTCAAAGTGATTACAAAAAATGATGATTCGGGTCGGCACGGGGTGGTCATACCTAAGGAGGGCTACGGGATGTTCCCCGAGTTCTCAGGCTTTGAGCCCGGCCGGCCCGAAAACTACACCGAATCCATCACAACATTTTGGCCTCAGGAGCATTGTGAGAAAAACAGCAAATGGAAGCATTACCACCGATATCCGGAACGCCGGGTCACCTCGCTTGGATGCAGAAAGCTGAATGACGCGCCACCCAACACCCTTATTGTGTTCGGACGCCGTGGCCGGGGTTCATGTCAGTATGAGGTGATTGTCCTTTATCCAAGCGAGCCGGGGTACGACACAACGCTTGAGGCATTTGGTTTTCACTCTGCTGATGCGGTTCCTGGCCTGTTTGGTGTCGATCTTAAATGGGACTCATACAAAGGGCTTTTGCCTGACAGCGATGCGCTTAGGACGTTCCTCGTTCTTTTTGATCTTATATCACAGATAGGTTTCATCGAATCACAACGGCGCGGACCAACCGGCGTCGGCTACACTTTTGAACTTCTCCTGGGAATCGCTGAAAACAATAATATGACCGGCGATTTCATGGGGATGGAAATCAAGACCTACCGCTCCAACGAGCTGAAAATGCAGGATGCAGAGAAGATGAACCTGTTTCTCAAGGAGCCGAAATGGATCGATAGCCTGAGCGGAGCTCAAAGGATCGGGGAGTACGGGTACGTTGACAAGAACGGAAGATCCGCGCTCTACTCAACAGTGACAATCAACGAGAATTCTCATGGCTTTTCATTTAGGATTGACCAAGCCGGGGAGCGACTGTATCTGCTCTGGCGGGGAGTTGATGTCGCATATTGGACATACACCGTTCTTGAAAGGCGCCTTCAGGAGAAGCACACGGAGGCGGTTTTCGTCGCAGCAGCAGCCAAGAATAGAAACGCAATTGAGGTATTCAACTACCGTACTGCCGTTCACTGTACGAATGCTTCCGCGGATGCGTTTATCAGTCTAATCGGACAAGGCGACGCGGTCTTGGAACTGCGAATGCATGTAAAAACCAACGGCAGCGTACGCAATCACGGTTCCGGATTCCGCATCAAGAAGAATCGCATCCCCATGTTATACGGCACGGCAGTTCAGGTCCGACCGATCCAATAGTAACAAGGGCATGGTCTCTAGGATCGGTACGCCTGCTATTCTTCGCACAGAAACTCCTGGAGTTTTTGCTGGAGTGCCTCAGGCTTTCGAGTCCAACATTCCCAGATCACAAGAACTTTCCACCCTTGGGCTCTCAACTGCCTCAATGCAATCCGGTCACGATCCACGTTGGACTTCCGCTTGGTTTCCCAGAAGTCAGCATTGGTCTTGGGTTTCACGCGACCGTATTTGCACCGGTGCATGTGCCAGAAACAGCCATGAACAAAGATAATCTTTCGATGGCGCGGTAGAACCAGATCCGGTCTACCCGGCAGGTCTCTCCTGTGGAGCCGGAAACGATACCCCATCGCGTGGACGAGCCTGCGGACGAGCAATTCGGGCTTGGTGTTCTTGCTCTTGATGCGTGACATACACCGACTTCGTTGTTCCTTTGTGAGGACGTCGGTCATTTTTATCTCTATGGTGGGCGCAGCGAACCAGTTAGCTGACGGCTTCCAATGCTTTCTTTTTAAGAAGTTGCCTGGCTTGACGGGCCGTCTTATTCATGGCCTGCTTTCGTTTCTTCTTCCGTTCTCGTTCGGCCATAACCTTTAGTACGTTGATGGCCACAGCCTCCACAACATCGGGCACCACGGCATTTCCGAACTGGCGGTATGCCTGCGTATCCGAAACCGGAATATCTTCGCGGTCGCGGACAAAGCTGAATCCCATCAGTCGCGAGGCCTCTACGGGTGAAAGACGACGGGGGTTGCGGTCTCCCTTGTCTGCTACTTTGGGATCGGTCGGCTGTCGGGGGATAAGCACTTCTGAACCATCCTTGTGGTACCGTGCGCTCAGTGTTCTGGAAACTCCGTCCAGATCCGTCATGCCGAAGCCAAATCCATTACCTTTCGCCTGATGTTTCCTGGCATATTCCTGCAGATAGTTCCACAGGTGGTCTGTCAGGATGTACTTTTGGTCCGGGGACTCATCAAGGATGTCCCGGAATTTTGGCTTGCGACCTTCAGGGGGATCGGGGAAACGGAACTCCTCTGCCTTTCCATACAGGTCCCGCCGAAAACAGACAATGATAAGTCGTTCCCGGTGTTGTGGAACGTAATCGGCCGCATCAATAACCTTTGGATGGACACAATATCCGATATCCTCAAGGCTGCTCTCGATCACCTTCCAGGTTTTGCCCTTGTCGTGTGACCGCAGATTCTTCACATTCTCCAGAATCATTGCTTCGGGTTTTCGCTTGGTCGCAATGTCACAGATCCGGAAGAACAGGTTCCCCTGTCGTTCGCATTCAAATCCATGTTTGTGCCCAAGACTCTGCTTCTTGGAGACTCCAGCGAGGGAAAATGGCTGACATGGAAATCCTCCGACAAGGATATCGTGAGGAGGAATCTGATTGAGATCAATTTCCCTTATGTCATCGTTGTTCGGACGGTCCCCAAACCAACGCTCATAAGTTTGGAGGCAGAATTTGTCCCATTCCGATGAGAAAACACACTTGCCGCCCAGTTTCCCCTGGAGGGCAACACGAAAACCCCCTATACCCGCAAAAAGGTCTATGAATTTGAACGGCATCAAGGCTGGACTCGGTCGAGGCACCAGTGGTTGTCCATCGAACAGGGTTTTTTGTGGAAGTCCACGGCGGAAAGTATCAAGCGTGTTCGTGATTATGGTCTTATAGGGCTTTCCAGAGGCCTTGCGTTCCTCTGCTACCCATTTCCAGATGTGCTCCGGTATGCTTCGCAGGCAATATTGGTCCTTGTCTGGAAACTCAGAGGCATCTGATCCAGCGGGCCGGATCTCGAGGACAACAGGTTTGGCGTCCAAAGGGTTCCTGCCTTGCCAATTGCAGCGAGCGTAGTCGAGAACGCGGAATATGAAATCATTGATCTCGATCTGCCGCGAGAGGGCCTGTCGTTCGATCCAGGCCCATAAATCACCGGGAATCTGTTTCCAGCCATATTGGCTCTTCATGTTCACCTCCGCTGGGAATAATAGGTATCACGATACCTTTTATTCCTATTTCGTCAACTATCTTATATTCAATGATTGAGCCCACTACTGTAATTGATTAGCCCAGAGAATGTTACAAACCTATTTAATGTCGACATCATGAGGCTGCATCCGTATTTATCGTCGCCACTCTGAGCGTTACTGCATTTGACGAGCTGCTGGGTAGAACTATTTCCAAAACCTCTGCCATTGTCAGACTACCGGAGGGAACGACTCGACACAGAACCTGCGTTCCGCCTCCGGGTTTGTCGATGTGAATGCGTTCGACACACTGCCGCAGGCCGGTGAGTTGTTCTTGCGGCAGGCCGTGGCGCAGGGTGTGTTCGAGGCTGGCTATGAATTCCATCGCGTCAGTGACGATTTGTTTGATCTCTCCTTGCGAAACCGACAAGAGCTCCAGTTCTTCCAGCCGGTTTTCAAGCTGCCGGCGCTGTTTGGTCAGTTCCATTAGCCGCTGATCGACGAACTCGCGATTGGCCGGCGTGATGTTGTCCAACAGATTGTTGATGATCCCACTGATTCGCTCCAACTCTTCTTCCGCTCGCTCTCGAGCGGCCTTCACGTCTTGCTCCTCCGATCCCATCTGCTGCTTCACGGCCAGGGCGAGCTTCTTGCGGCCATCGGTTTCCAGGTACGGCTTGTAGAATTCCAGCACCGCATCGATCACGGCTGCTTCCAGCACATCCTTTGGAATGGGATTCATCTCGCAGACGGCTTTGCCTTTGGTGATGTATCCGGCGCAGCCGTAAGAATACGTCTTCACGCGCGTCCCGTCCGCGCGTTTCTTGCCCTTGGTGCGCGTGAAGCCCTGATACCGCGAGTCGCACAGGGCGCACGTACAAAGCCCCGACAGAATGAAGCGACTTCGCTTGCCGTGCCAGTTTCGGCCGGTGGTCTTGAGCCTTGGGTCACGCCCGCGCTGCTCGATGGACGAGACACGGCTTTCCCGCCGCTTTTTGGCCATTTCGAACAATCTTCGCGGCACCAGCGCAGGGTGAGCATCACGAACGACCATCCAGTCGGACTCATCATTGGGCACGAGCCTGGCCCCATGGACGCTGTCCCGTTCGACGGCCTGGCCGTCCCTGATCATGTGGAACCGGGCGTCTGTGCGGCGGTTCCATACCATGTCACCGGTATAGATCGGATTGACGAGGATCGAGCGGATTGTCGTATCCGTCCACTTGCCGCTGTAGATGTGAGACCATTGCGGCCCGCGAGGAGTAGGGATGCCTTCTTCGTTGAGCATATTGGCCAGAGCCTTGAAGCCTTTGCCCTCATCGGCATACATGCGGAATATCCGCTCGATGGCCTTAACGCGCTGCGGATCGCTGGGAACCAGCTTGGCCTGGTCACGTTTGGAATTATTCAGCGACTCGCCCCGAGCCAAAGTCCGAACAAGCTTGCCGTCTTCGTCATACACCTGCTTGGAACCATTCGGTATGTACCGGAGGATCAACAGGAAATTCCCTTCGGCGTTCTCGTATCGCAGATCGTAACCGTACGGCGGCGTTCCGCCCATCCACCAGCCACCCTCGAACTTCGACAGCAGCCCGCGGATCGTGACCTTGGAAAGATCCTTGGATTCCTGTCTGGCTTGCCACTGCTTGACTGGCCGCAGCAGGTCGTCGGTTGAATCGCCATTGAAGTTCTCGCTGATGTACAGAACTTCCACTCCGACAGTCTTGAGCCGGTGGCGGTAGAACCCGGCCTCGTCATTGTCGAGACGCCCGAAACGCTTGACGTCGTAGACGACTATCTTGTCGAAGCGGCGCGTGGGGCCCTCGGCGTCGGCGATCATCTCCTGGAAGGCTCGTCTGCCCAGCGTGCTGGTGCCGCTTATGGCGTCGTCGACGTAGAACTTGCCCAGCCGCAGGCCGTTGTCAGTCGCATAGGCCTGCAGGGCTTTTTTCTGGTCGGGAATGGACTGTTCCTGCCGATCGGTCGAGCGGCGAACGTAGCCGACGGCCCGACAGCTTTCGCGTGTTTGGCGTGCTTTCTGGATCATTTAACTTATCTCCTATGAAAGGGTTATCTTCATTACATATAGGGTTCATAACGGGGGAGATAGCGAGGGGAATATCGGGATTATTGACAGGAATAATCCTTTTATATGAAGCGGCTTACATGATGCAGCCGGTCGCTGGGATGCTATGCCAGCAGCAAGCCCTTTCAGCGTCGTGGCCGGGAAGTAGAATAGACGTTGACATGTTCGGCGGTTCGGCGAATATGGTTGCTGACAGGGCGCATAGCCCTGCGAAAACGAAGGAACCAATACAGAGAACGACGCGGGGACGCATCCCCGCCAGACAATTGAATTGACGCGTGTGCGTCAAGTTGCTGCTTCCCGGAAAACCGCCAACTTGAACCCATTGGGTTCTTGAACAGTAGAAGCAGTCACTTGAGCCACGCTCCCGAACGGGAGCGTTGGCCATGTGCTGTTTTGCTGTGCCCCTTGGCGGGGGTTCCGGGAGCGGCCTTGGTTCGGCGCTCCCCTTTTTGTGCGCCGACTTGAAAGGAGATTTGTATGATCAGCCACATAGACTCTAAAGGCTTGAAGACGACCCTGCCCATCATCCTCGTCGTCGTTGTTGCCGCGATTCTCCCATCCTGTAAGAAAAAACGATCTGCGCCAAGTCCTTCAGTCAAACCTGCCGTCGCTGCACCGCAAGCGCAGCTTCAGCCGGTGAAGCAGGTGGTCGAAGTGGTGGCTCCCGAACCAAAGCGTCCCAATCGACAGCAGGTCATGGCGTGTATCAGGAAATTTGGACATAAGTTGAAGATTAGCGAGGACCCTGGCGTTGGCTTGACTTGGGTCGAACCGGCTGGTGGAATCTGGGAACGAATGATGGGAGAGGTCGGATCACCTATGTGCCTATTTTTTCCCTATCTTGGGATCAATAGTGACGGCAAGTATTGGACTAGATTACGGACCAACTATGTAGGTAAGAGGTGGTTGTTTGTGGACCACATTATCATCATGATTGATGGGGAAAAGGAAACGATCTTACTGGATCGGCAGGACGTAGACAGAAATTCCGGGTCGACCGTAAGTGAAGTGATCGACCAAAAGGGCCATGCTGAATTAATCCACAGGATCGCCGAAGGCAAAGAGGTCTACATTTCCCTGAGTGGGCAACACCGCCGTGAGACCTGGAACCTCGGCAAAGAGCAGGTCGAGGCCTTTCAAACTATTTCCGGTTGCCTGAAAGCGATTGACGGCTGGTCAGAAACAGAGGGGGGCGTCGCAGAATCAGCTTCGAACGGTTCCATAGCAAAGCATTCTGGTGGTTCGCACTGAGACTACCCGGACCTTGTTCATGCATACTTTGCATCAAACCGAATAGCATCGGGTAAGGTGCCTCGGCTGAGTAGCCGTATCCATGGCCATCTGTAATGCGTCCGGGCCGTCGTCGTGCTTGGCGAGAGGAAAGTGTCGCAATTGCTCCAGCAATTTCTGATGACTTCTACAGAATATGATCCTGCCCTGACAGACTTCAGGCTCCAGGTTCGCGATACGTGCACGCTTGTTCGATGTGTTGGTGATCTCATGGATCGGCAGGCGAACATTCACGCTTCTTGAGCGTCTTTCAAGATCTTTGACCATCAGTTCCTGGAACTGATTTGTTTCCACTCCGAATTTATCGAATTGGTACATAGATGCGTAGTGGATGATCCTCTCAATCGTCTCATCGGGACTGCGACGGGCCAGATCGGCTGCGATGATATAGTTGACGTTGGTTTGCTCCACCTGATACATGACGATGATTGCCGAGTAATCCCCACGATCTTTCCTGTGACCAAGGCTGGGATCGCAAGCACCGTAGAAGTAACCATCCGGGTCTAAGGCGGCAAGAAGCTTTGGGACGCTGTCGTACTCATCGTCCCAATACTGCAGCTTGGCTTTCGAAAATAGGCACTGATGGGGATCGAGCGGTTCGTTTTGTTTCTCGGCCTGAAAACTCACTCGACCTTCCCGTTCTCGCATCTCCATCAGGGCGTAATAGTCCTCACTCTGCGGCCAGAGCACCTGCGTGCCTTCCAGCATTTCTTCTCTATTGGCCTGGAAGTATTCGGCAGCAGCTTCAGGACCGGTTCGTTCTTCGTGATCCTCTCGGTTGCAGTAGATGGCCGACCATTGGTCCCAAAGGGCCGGGCGATCGGAGAAATTCTCAATAGCGCGATACTTGTTTCCTTGCCAACCACTTTGCCGGCTGGGGTCGATGAGATTGGCCAGCAACGACTCGTGGTGCAGGACCGTACCGACCACTACGACGTTGGTCTCTGGATAACCTGAATGCAGGAGCGTGCGTGTAAACCAATTCTTCAGTTTCTCTCGCTGATCTTCCGAGATGACCTGCTCAGTATTCTCCAAATCGTCTACGACGATCAGGCCGGGGCGATCCTTGCCGCTCTTGGCACCACGGAGACGCTGTCCTGCCCCGTACGAGGCGATCATGGCCCCGTTACGAAGTTTAATTCGATTACCTCGCCATGGGTTAGGCTTCTTGCCAGCTTCTTCCGGCTGACAGACATCAGGAAAGTCCATGATCAATTTTTCATTCCACTGGAGTTGTTCAATGATGGGCGAAAGCAGCGAAGCAGCCTGCTCCTTGGTATCCGAGACGATCAGGACCAGCCGCTCCTTGTCGTATAGTACACACCACAAAACGTAGGCAAGTGTTACGATCGTGCTCTTGGCATGGCCGCGTGGAGCGGCGATGGCCAGACGGGAGTTGCGTTTTTCGGTGATTCCGGCCAGAAGATCGAAGATCTCGATGTGCATCCGTGAGTAGGGCAACGGGCAGTGCCTTTTCAGATAGATCTCCGCGAAAGCTTGAGGCGAATACGAGCCAAGCTCTCTGCGCGTTACGCTTAGTTCAGAATTTAAGACAGGCAGATAGTCATTCAGTGTGCTCATTGGAATCCTCCATGGTTAAAAGGTCTGACGCCACATTTTGGACCTGCGCGGCAAGGTCCATTCGCTCGATGTCTTTTTGAAGTTTATGTAATTTCAGTTGGGACTCTTCGCTATTTGGCAGGCTCGTTTGGGAAACCACCTCCAGCCGTTTCACTTCGGTGCGGATGTCCTCCAGAGAAGGGAGTTGGCCGAGATGATGCGTTACTGTTCCGTCAAACCTATGGGCTGCTGTTGGCAGATACCCCAGACGCTGCAGGTTCTGGACGGCTTCACTGAAGATTTGAACGCAACGATGATGGCCTTCTACCTTTACTGATACGGGGACGTTTCTGCCTCGAATTGCCCTGCGTATCTGTTGGATGGACAGTTCTGCCTCATCCTTCATCCGTCCGGCCATCTCCCCGGCCAGCTTGGGATCCGGAGTCAGCGCGTTGTTTTCCCGGATGTCCTTCTTGTCCCGCTCAATGGTTCTGTCGCCCACCTTGAAAATTTTGGCCATCTCAGCTGTGGAATAACCGTCGGCCATCAGAACGGCCACCAACAGCTGACGGTCGTCTTTATGAATGCAGCTAGGATCGAGAACTCCATCCTTGATTCTCTCCAACTGACTCAGCGTGGGGGTGTCATCGGCCTGCCGATGGTCGGATTGTACCTCTTGGGAATCCGGACAGCTCATGCTTTCACCTCCGCCGGAGCCTCAATGCAGTATCGTTCAATCAACTCATCCTTCACTGCCGCTTTGCCGGCCAGTGCGATGTAGCGACGGACGATGCAGTCGCAGTAGCGAGGTTCGATCTCCATACCGAAACATCGTCTGCCTAACCTCGCGGCGGCAATCAACGTCGTGCCGCTTCCGAGGAATGGATCGAAAACAACCTGGCCGGCCTTGGAAGAGTTGCGGATGGCGCGATCGGCCAGTTCCAATGCCTTCTGTGTTGGATGCCTGTAGAGATCCGTTCGATCGCGACGAACACGCCAGAGTGTGCTTTCGTTTTTCGGCCCGTACCAGGAATGCCTGGCACCACCCTTCCAGCCGTAGAGGCAGTACTCGACCTGTTCGTTATAGTCACCGAAGCCGGGCGAGAATGACTCTTTAGCCCAGGTGATCACCGAAGATATCTTGAAGCCTCTGGCTCTCAGCAAATCATGCATTAGGCCGAAGTTCTTGTGACTGTTCCAGGCATAGAAAGGAGCTCCAGCCGCCAACGCTTCCGCCATTGCATCTGTGACCTTGGCGAACCACTTGGCATACCGCTTGGGTGTTAGATCATCGTTGCGAATCGCTTCGGTACGTTTGCCACGGCTGTTCGTGGCCGCCTTCGCCGATGGCCGGTTGGATCGATCATAACTCACACCATAAGGCGGGTCCGTATGACACAGTCTGGCGCGGATATCGCCCATCAGCCGGGCCACATCGGATGGCTTCGTTACGTCGCCGCAGAGAAGGCGATGCTCGCCGTGCAGTCCGAGTTCGATGAGCTCACCAGGTTTTGTGACGACGGGCAGATTCCGAGAAAGTTCTGCCTCCGCATCGAAGGCTTCACTTTCCTCGCCAGCCTCTATTGCCAGCAGCTGTTCCACTTCAGGTAAATCGAAGCCTGTAACTTCCACGTCGATCTCTGGGGTCTTGACCAGTTCCTCCAGTAGTTCGGTTAACTTGGTCTGATCCCAGTCGCCCTGGATCTTGTTCAATGCGATGTTGAGGACCTTTTCCTTCTCGAGTGGAAGATCGACGACACTGACCTGGACGTGTGTGGTCCCTTGCGCCAGAAGCACCTTGAGCCGCTGATGACCTCCGACGAGGTTGCCGGTCCTTTCATTCCATACCAACGGCTGGACGCAGCCGAACTCGTCCATACTGCGTACGAGTTGTCGATACTCCAGATCGTCGGGTTTAAGATCCTTACGGGGATTGTACGATGCAGGATTGATCCTCTGAGTTGAAACCTTTCGAATTTTCATTTCAATGTCCTTCATTTGAATAGCACATAATTCAACGGCGTTTGTGGTAGAACCCGCCAGCCGGAGTTCTCTTTCCGAGAGCATTATCAGGGGGATCTGAAAAGCGCAACAACAGAGAGAGACCGAAAGAGAAAAATCTTGGTATGGAAAGGCATCCTGCCCTTGGATGATAGGACGAAACAACTTTGAAACAATCGAGTTTCGTCTATGCGCGCAACAAACTTACGAAGTCAGTTCTCGTCTTTTCGAGCTATTTGCGAGAGGGACGCTGCATCTTGTCTCTGGTAGTATTCCAATAGGGCTTTCCCGCTGATCCTGCACTTGCGCCCAGATTTGCCGTTGGAGTCGAGCCTGCCCTTGGCTATCGCCCTGGAGATTGTTCCGCGGTGTACCCCCAGGAATTCCGCGGACTGTGCCTGGGTGAGCGATTCAAAATCCAAAAAGGATTTCAGCCAAATCACGTGGGCCTCAAGCTGTATATTCTGGATCAGCAGGCGTGCTGCTTTGGGGTTGGTTTTAAGTGGAGAGAACCGCTTTGCAAGTTCTGAAAGTTTCATATTATTGTTCTCTGTCGCCCCGAAACTTCGGGTGATGTTTCAAATATCTACACTGTGCACAAAGCAATCATCCTCACTGATTATCGCACATGCCAGTGACAAATATGGTAGTACCCGCTCTCAAAGACGTTCTTGAGCCACTCAAATCTAGGCGTACTATTCTACCTTCCCAGTTAGTGGTTGATGAGGTCGATTCTAAGTCAGTAATGTCCCACTGTCGAAAAGAATCATCATTTGGTCACCGCCATTATGTGGTGAATAAAAGTCCAATACGCTAGCTGCCCATCCACAATGATGCCATGCTGATGGACTCTAGATTCCGCAGGCGTGGATGGGGATGTGGGCCAACGGCGCGTAGATGTACGACTGTACATATCTGGCCCCCGCTACTTTTCCCGTTCAACGGTGGCCCCATCAGTTTTTGAGGTCCATTTCCTCTCAAGAAATCGATCATGGATCGATCCCAAGGATTCTGAGTGTCCCGCTCTTCGAGCAGGTTTTCCAATCGACAAGAAAGGCCCTGCAGGATAAGATAATGAAGCGTTTGTCCTGGCGGGAAACGCATTTGCGGGGGAGCTCCGCAACAAAAGGCCGCCAGGACATTTCCTTTCCCGGATTCTTGCATCATTGGTGGCCGAGCTCTCCGTCCGTCAAACCCATCATCGCAGTAGTTAGACGAAAGTGAGCGGGATAAATGGCTCAGACTCTCAGAGTCGATGACTATGTGCCTTCGAGCAACAGGCGGATAGGTTTTAATATCGAAAAAGTGGCGCATGCATTTACCTCTCTGGGGTATAGCTTTGAACAGGCGGTTGCGGATCTCCTCGATAATTCGATAGATGCAGGAGCATCAAACGTCCTGATACGACTCCAAACCTGTTCGGATGGCCGAGTCAGACTCATCATCGCTGATGATGGCGACGGAATGAACAGGAAGACACTCATCGAAGCAATGCGGATGGGTTCCGGCACGGGAAAGGACCCCAATGAGCTTGGCAAGTTCGGCATGGGGTTGAAGCTGGCATCTCTCAGCCAGACGAACTCACTGACAGTTGCCTCTCGCTGCAACGGCTACGCTGGTGCGCTCCGATGGACCGAGGACGGACTCGCGAATAATTGTCGGTGCGACGTGTTCTCAGCTTCTGACAGCAGAAAGATGATTTCAATGCCACTGGGTAGGCTGAGCCTGGCCAGGCAAGGCACAGTGGTAATATGGGCCAATCTGGACAAAATGAGCGGCAATGGTCAAGAAATCGTTACGAAGGTTGAAAAACTCAAGAACAGATTGATGAAACATATCGGCCTTCATTTTCATAGATTCCTTTCAAGAAAGGGACGCAAACGGCTTCAGGTCTGGATTGACATACAGGAAGAAGGTGCGGATGAGACGGGCATCACGCGAGAGGTCAAGCCCTTGAATCCGTTTGGATACAAGCAGCCAGGAAAGAAGGGCTTTCCCTGCACATTCAACCTGTCTCTGGAGGGAGCGGGTAAATGCAAGCTTGAGGCCCACATCTGGCCACCAAACTCTGAGATGCCGGAGTACAGGCTTCCTGGTGGTGCGAACTCACGGCAGGGTTTTTACTTCTACCGAAACGATCGACTCATACAGGCAGGTGGCTGGAACGGCATGCGAGAGACGGACCCTCACCGTTCCCTGGCGCGCGTGGCAATCGACCTCCCAGCTTCAATGGACAGCTGCCTTAGCCTGGATGTAAAACAAGTTAGTCTCCCATTACCGCCGGAATTCAACACTGCACTGGGAAAATGCCAGACAGCCAAAGGTGTTACCTTTCCAAAATACATAACAACTGCCGAACTGGTGTACAGGAAGAAGGCGCAATTGTCGCCAAAGGATATGCCCCTTGTGATGGGAAAGGGGACCCCCAAGAGCTTGAGAAAACTATCCGGGCAACTGTTCGGCAAGGACGCCAAGCACCTCAGGAGTATTGCCTTTGAATGGGTATACGACCTCCATGATGATATATTCTTTCTGCCCGACAGAGATGATGATGTCATTCAATTAAATGCCAGCTACCGTACCCAGGTCCTGAATGGCTTGCGTGGCTCGGCTACCGATGCCGCAATGGTTAAGACACTTCTGTTTCTGTTGTCACAGGATGTCTTACGACGCGAACGCGACTCTAAAAAACAGACCTTATGGCTTGCACAATGCAACATACTGCTCGTCAACGCGGTGAAGGCAATGAGGATAGAATAGTGAAACCTGAAATCCGCCATCTGACGTGGCCCAATTTTTCAGAAACCATTCTTGTGCCAGGAGAGAATCGCCTTCACAAGGTGCCAGGCTCTCCGGAGACAGACATATTCTGTGACAACAATGGAAGACGCTTGGGCTTCAGAACGGTTGTAAACGACAGATTTGATGTTCCGGCAGACCTTGATTCTCTGGCATTCATCAACTTCGATTTCATTGACACTTCGGAGAAACTGTGGCTTGAAGCATCCACCACCACCCCCGCTCTTTTTCGAGAGTTCTACGCCATTGCAGTTAACGTGACTGACCGAGTGCAGGTGGACAACAAGAGCCCAGAGTCAGCCATACAGGAGGAATTCAAGGCCCTCAGACAGCTTCTGGCCAAAGAGCAGTTGCTGAGTCCAGAACAGGAGCGGGGACTTGTCGGTGAACTCTGGATACTCAGGCGACTGATCAAGGCACTGGGGCCCGTAGCCGTCAAGTCATGGACCGGCCCGCTTGCCGAGCCCCATGACTTCCGCCTGCAAGCCCATGAAATCGAAGTGAAAACAACGATCAACAGCCAGCGGATACATACCATCTCATCAATGCAACAATTGGTTGCGAGTCCGGGATTGACTCTTTACGTGGCCTCTCTGCAGTTGCAGCCAGCAGCAGGCGCATCCGGCGGCTTTGGATTGCCTTCACTCATCAAACAAATACGAAACCTGCTTAATGGCAAGGATGCGAATGTGTTCGATGACCTTCTTGAAAAATCGCTGTTCAGAGATTCCGACAGGGACAGATACACGTTGGAATACGTTCTAAGAACACCGGTCGCTCTGATCAGTGTGGATGAAGAATGCCCGCGTCTCACACCGGATATTCTCAAGAGGTCAATGGGGACAACCTACCCGCGCCTGGCTTCGATAAAGTACGAAGTCAATCTTGACGGACTCGGTGTCACGGAGGGAGATCAGGCATTTAATGAGAAACTTCCCGGAGAGACAGAATGAATCAGCAGCAGATACAGAGTGTTGTACTTCAGGCGCTGCCCAGCATGAAAAATGTGGGCCCGAAGCCTCTCGCGGCTCAGCTCTCCAAGTTCATGGACTGGGAATCCTCTAACAGGGACGGAGAAATCAAGACGATCTGCGAGCTCATGATTTCAGGGCCGCCCAACGAAGCTCCAAGGCTGAGATTCTCCGGCCTACTGCGCGAGTGGGACAACCTTCCCAGCGGCATATGGAATACGGACAGGAATACAGCGGAAAGACGTCAGCTCATCTACAAACTGCTTGAACTGGACCCGGCTCAACAGGAATCCTGTGATGAGAATATCACCCCCTACCTCAATCTTGGAAGCGGCACACTTATCCAGGCCGAAAACCATAAGGAATGGTACAAACCGTCAGACTTGCTTCGTACCTATTACTGGGACGCCTACTGCAACTACCTTGAACAACAGAAGAATTGGCCGAAAACAAGCACACTGAGCCTCGATACGAGCACGGCCGACGTCATCGGCAGCCTCAGCGACCCCCAGCAGAAGGAGGCATATCAGTCCAAGGGACTCGTGATGGGATATGTGCAGAGCGGCAAGACCGCGCACTTCACGGGACTTATTGCGAAGGCGGCAGACGCAGGGTATCGACTGTTCATAGTATTGGCCGGAACCTGGAATATCCTGAGGGACCAGACTCAGAAAAGGCTGGACAAGGAGCTTGTAGGCAAGGAACTTCTGGAAGGCGACGAGGATTATATAGAGCAGAAGCCGGGTGACTGGCAGGAATTTCTGGAGCATGAACACAAGCCAAGTGAAAGGGGATTCTTTGACTGGCGTCGACTCACGAGTCGTGAATATGACTATCGAAGCCTGAAGGCCGGCATCGACAGTCTTGAGTTTGACAGAATCAAGCAGGACCGTCCTCTGTACCATCCTGACAACCTTCACAGATTGCCCGCACGCCTGATTGTCATCAAGAAACACACCACCATTATCAACAAACTGATAAAGGATTTGAAAAGGCTGAAGAATACCGAAATCGCGGACCTGCCCACATTGATAATAGATGATGAATCCGATCAGGCTTCAATCAACACGAGAATGGCAGTGGGTGCGGCCAGCGGGAATGATCGGTCAAAGACAAATGCCAGGATCGTTGAGTTACTGGGGCTTTTCCCTCGAGGCCAGTATGTCGGCTATACGGCAACTCCATATGCAAATGTGCTAATAAACCCTGATGACGATGATGATCTGTTCCCCAAGGATTTCATCTATTCGCTCGACAAACCTGAGGGCTACATGGGTGTGGCGGACTTCTTTGACTTGGATGAAGATCTGGATGAGGAAGACCTGAAGACCTTTGTATCCAGGAAGAAAGCCTTCACTCGTGAGGTCAGGAATAAGGACGAAGATCCGAAGAACCTGCCGAGGGCTCTTGCCTCATTCGTTCTTGCCGGGGCCATGAAACTCTATCGCATGGAGACAAAGCCGAAAGAGTTCGACTTCACACATCACACAATGCTGATCCATACTTCCTCCCGGACCGCACATCACGGCAATATCGCCACGCTCGTGAGGAAGATTTATGACGAGGGCGGCTTTTCAACACCAGCCGGACAGAAGACATTTCAAACACTATGGGAGGAGGATTTCAGAGAGGTTACCAAGGCCCAGGAACCCGACCTTCCATCGCCCAAATCGTTTAAGGAACTGGAAAGGTTCATAGGACCGTGTCTCGACCGGATTGAAGAAGGTGACAAAAAGGTACTCGTAATCAACGGCGAAACGGCCGATGTCCCCCGCTTCGATGACGGGCCGGTATGGAAGATACTTGTGGGCGGAAACAAGCTCTCAAGGGGCTTTACGGTCGAGGGACTGACCATCAGCTACTACAGGCGAGATGTCAAGATTGCTGACACACTCATGCAGATGGGCAGATGGTTCGGTTTCAGGAAAGGCTATCGTGATCTGATAAGACTGTTCATCGGCACGGAGGAACCTAGGAATCGAGGCCGGCAGGTGGGCAACCTGCTTGATTCCTACCTTGAAATATGCCATCTGGAAGAGGATTTCCGCAGTCAGCTCGAGAAATATGCAAAGCGCCCAGACGGACAAAGGATCACTCCAAAGCAGGTCCCGCCCCTGATGGCAGTGATAGGCGACCTTCCACCAACCGCGGCCAACAAGATGCACAACGCCATTCTCACCAGCGTCAATTTCGGCGGCAAGTACAAGGAATCCACTTTGGCTCCTAGGAAAAACGAGCTGATTTTGAATAACCAGGAAGCAGTTCGAGAACTCTTCCGGCATGCATCCATGAGTACATCCAAGAATCTTGGCGGCAAGTTTAGAGACAAAAAAGGAGACATAAAGACTTGGGAACCGGAAGCACTGGTGGCCGAGGTGGACAATGGCGCAATGACTCACTTCCTCAAGTCATACAGATGGCTTAACGACCAACGTCGCGAGGCGAGTCAGTATCAAATCGAGTTTCTGGAAAATGAGAAACACGGCATTCAGTCATGGCAAGTGCTTGGATTTCAGTTGCAGAAATCGCATGGGCCGGCTTTTGGCCTTAATGGGGCGCACCTTAACGTCAGGAGCAGAGCTAGGCTGGTTTCCGGAAGCTTTAAAGTGTACTCAGAGCCAAAGGAGCGCAATATCGCGAAGTTCCTTTGCGGATTTGACGCCAGTAAGCTGATGGATCCCAGTGAGACTACCAAACAACTTAAGCATTCAAGCAAGGGGGTCATGCTGTTGTACGCCGTAAGAGCCAAATCAGACCCGATTGAGTGTCCGCCCAATATTGGCTATGCACTTCTATGGCCAAAAAATGACCTTCCGTTTTTACATCAATGGACTACGCGACAACATCAATGATCGAGGGAAAATCATGCACCAGGAAGAAGGCTGTGGGTATGGTGGCGTGGTCCACCGGAGGGACAGTGGACGAGCAGCCATCCGGTTCATGATGGCCAGTTGCTGGCGTAGAGCCAGATTCTCCATGGCCAGGTTAGCTCGGTAAACGAAGAAGGCCCTCACGAAGACCCACAACAGGCAATACCAATACATCGGCAACTCCCAAAAGGGGAATCCTAGCCAATTGGAGGAGTAAGGTCACCTACTATAACTCCTTATTATTACTGACGGACGAGGTTTTCGGTAGGGACAGGTAAAGAGCTCTTGTCGTAATACGCTGTCATTACTGACGGACAATGTTTTCGGTAGGGACACCGGCATACAGGACTATTGTGTGGGAATGTAGGCGCCTCTATCCGGCAAGTTCGGTGATAATACGCGACCTGTGCCGCTTCCACCATGCTTGTGGCAGTAGAGCCGCTGCCATCAGACCATAGGCATTGGTTGCCGCCTCCACTCGCTGGCACGGAGGATGCGATTCTAGCGATTGCTGCCAAGCGTTGCGGCAACTGCAATCGATAGCGACCGAACGACGGATAAATGAAAAGTCACTTGTTGCTGCGAATGCATCGAGGCATCTTGAAACATCATCAATACATCGTGGACAGGTCGTGGGGGAGGCGACAACGTTGAACGCACCGTAACTTGTATACCAAGCAATCTCGATTCGCGACTTAACGATCGATTCTCCAAGACGGCATAGCACCTCAATGAGTGACCAGAGGGAGGGAGGCGTGTATAGGCCCTGTTCGTAAAGCCATCCGACCACGGTCCATTGCTTCACGTGAGTGGGGAAAAGACAGCAACGAGTGGCTCCGGCATCGAGCGCGAAGTTAACCGTGGCAACTGTATCCTCGACCACCTCCAAGGGGGATAGAAATGGCGCCCCGATCAACACGTTCGCAGACGAGAGCATCAACCGTTGGCCAAGGCGAGAAATGCCTTCGTGGAATGCCCCAGGTTGCATCTGCTTGTTGATCGCAAAGTTGGATACCCAAGGATCTGAGGACTCAAGACCGACATAGACGTTAAGGCAGCGATCGGCTAAGACCGTTCGACACACATCCAATGCCTCATTTGTTAGGGTCTCAGCGCGCGTCTCGAAACTAAGATTGGGAATCGTAGTTGCCGCTATGAGGTCGAGAATGCCATCGCGTGCCTCTGCAGGGACCTCCCAAGGGTCGAGAAAGCTCCCTGAAGGCGATGTCGTAAGATGGTCGATTCCAGCAGGTAACTCAGCCAAGGCGCTCCGGACCGCTTCAATCATGTGTGATGAGGTAGTTGGCGGACCGCCGCTATAATCACACATCGAGCAGCCACCGGCGTGGTCATGCCTGCAGCCCTGTGTGCGAAAGAACAGGGAACCATCAGGCTTCCCATTCCTGGTAGAATAGCGAAGCCAGTAGTCGTAATCCTTCCAAAAGGGTTGGCGACGGCTCCGAAGGATCAAACCGACCCGCACCATCAGATTCGTTTCCCTTGGCATCTGCACCACCTTAAAGAGATACTGTTCATAGTTCCTGATAAATGAGATTATAGTGTCAAGGAGGGGGCAAGTCTTTTTCTGCTTTGAGCCGCTGGTTTTCTTGCCGACACCAGGCTTTGCCGTTTTGGCTGGCGTTTGGGTAGAGCGGCCTTTCAACCGGTAGCTTCGGCCGGCGATGGTGAGGATGGCGGCGGCGGGGGCGTCGCCGATCAGCTTACCCCACTCCTTCAGTGGGCGATTGGAGGTCATCATCGTCGACTTCAACTCGTACCGCCGCAGAATCACCTCGAAAAAGTATTCCTCCGAGCGGCATGGCAGCGGTCTGATGCCCAGTCATCGATGATCAGCAGATCCGGTTTGAGGTAGTTTTCCAGCACCTTGTCCACGCTGGCGAGGGCTTCGTCGTGCAGGAAGTCACGCACCAGCCGACCGCGCGATCTGCTCCAGCACCTTGCCTACCTGCTTGCGCATGGTGCCGTGAATCCGTCCTCTCCCACTCATGCAAATGGCGGTTCTGGCGGCCAAGTCAGAAAACGCCGGCCCTTCAACTCGCTGTCCTTCACGTAGCCGATGCCACGATAAATCTTGCCTTTGTGGCGCGGCGTGTACGGCTTGGCCCGCAAGATCACCGTTTCGTAATGCTCGGAGAACGACTGCAAACGCGGGTTCAGCTGCGGATCGTACCAGTCCGGATGCTTCACAAAGGCCTTGAGGTCATCGATCACCAGCGTCTTGCCCCCCCCCGAAGTGCCAAAACGCGTTCTCCAGGCACTGCAACAGACTGTCGGTGTCCCGCCGAAAGATCGACTTGCTGCGGCCCTTCCGCGAATAGCTCAGGGGGGGCGAAACACATGCGTTCTCCGTCGCCGGCCGTTCGATCCCAAGGAGTTGCTGGAGAACCGGACCGAAACCGTCATGCGAGATGGTCGGTATCGCCGTGAGTGTGACCGCTGGGGGACCGATATCCCCACCCAGCATACCCGCTCAAAGCGATCCGCCCCAAAGCCGCATGAAGACCACCATTTTCGGCCGGCCGCACCCATTCGGCAAACAGAATGCGGATATTTGTGACACCACCAAGATGACGGCTACAATTCGAGTAGTGGTTCTGCCGAGGAACCAGCACCGAATCGGGAACTAGAATAGCTAGGAGAGAGTGAATATGCCCTTATCACTAAGCGTCGAAGTGAAGGAGCTCCCCGCGTATCGAGTTGCTGCAGTAAGTGGCCAGGCACTGACGTTCGAGGCAGGAATCCAGCCACTTTCAGTAACTGAACAGGCAGAACCTATCGGTGAGAAACTGCTGAGTTGGGCGAAGGCTGTTGGATTAGGTCGCGAGCGCATAGCGGGCCTATTCGGACTGTCAATAATCGACGGAGGCTGGGTAGCAGTCGGTGAGTTCAACGCAAGAGCAGAGAAGACCGCTAGTCAGCAGTTCATTCAAGGTCTTCCAATCGGCCAGGATGTGCTTGCTGTTGGGGATATCGCTGCCATTCTTGGAGCTGAGGGCCTAGCTGCGGGCATGGGCATGGCAATTCGCCACACGCGTCCAGGCTTATACGGTGTGGCACGAGTGAAGGGACCCTACAGCAAACTCTCATCAGTCGCAGAGGAATTGATGACCGAATGGCTGCCTAGTAGCGGTCTTGCGTACGAAAACGAACCACTACTGAACCTATATCTGAACAACCCGGATACTACACCACCAGACGCTCTACTTACAGATTTCTGTGTGCCCATTGCAGGCTTCCGACAGCTTCCTTTGGGCCTTCTTGGAGCCTTTCACCGTTGATGTAGCAATCTAAGATGAATATCGAGCACCGGCACGATGTTGGCCGGAATGTCTCACCAGCACTCCAATCAGCAGTCCGGTGACCCCTTCCCCGACCAGCGTCTCCATTCGCGCAGTGTCCAGTCGGTGACAGCCGTCCCGTGACTGTCCCACCAAGTGTTGCCCAGGACCGCCCGTCCTATTTGCTCGTACCCGTGAACAACTCTTTCTGGGAGAGCCCGTAGCTCTGCCGGCGTCTGCAAGTGTTCGATTGTGCTCTGCATGGACTTCGCTCGGTCGAAGAGCCACTGAAGTACTCCTGCATCTCGACTGTTGTCGTAATCCAACAGTGTCTCTACAACGAGTTCCGGATCTGGACCTTCGATTGATGGCGCTAACCCAGTACCAGCCCCAGGATGATCCTTTGAGCTCACCCAGGCAAGATTGACCCGATTTCGAAGTTCTGGCTCAATTCCAGCCAGCACCGCTACGAGTTGCCACAGTGACGGGGGACGGTAAAGACCGTGACGATGCAGCCACTCCACAACCGTGTACGGCTTGACGTGGTTTGGAAACAGGACAAATTCATCGATGCCCATGTCAGCGCCCAACACAATCGATTGGCATGTATCATCAACGCTCTCAGCATGCGATAGAAACGGTGCTCCAAGTAGGACATTAGCAAGGGCAGTTGCCCCGCTATCATGGCATGTATGGACGACTTCTTGGATGCGATTGCGGGTGAAGTTCTTATTGATGCAACATCGGCGCACGAAGTCATTCATCGACTCAATACCCATTTCGATCCCGAAGGCGCGTCCGTTAAGGAGATCGACGCACTCGCGGACGGCTGGCCCGCGGACCGAGTCAGGATGGCTCTCGGTCAAGATGCGCCTTGCAGATGTCTTGCCAAGCATGCCGAAGATCTCTCGCCGGATATTGGCGGGTACCTCAGTTTCATCTAACATGTTAAACGAGGTCACGCATAGTGTCTCCGGCATGGATTCCGAAAGTGCATCAAGCGCCAAGCGCACTGCTTCAACCATCTGTGCCGGGGCAACCTTGGTAGGCTGACCGAAGTTACACGTTGTGCAATAGCCTTGCTTGTTCCAACGACAACCATTTGTCGGAAACCAGATTTCAGCATACGTGTTACCGCGCTGCTCAAAGGAGACCTTTGGCGGATCAAAAGGAGGCTGGCCCTTCCGGAGCCGCCGAGCTACACGATTCAGGAACATCTCTGGGGTCGCTTTGCTCATCCTTCTGGTTCTCCACAATTCTGGCTTGTGTAACCTATTCCATTGCAGTAAGAAGAGCATGCGTTTCGTTCTTCACCAGGTATTGGTAGATGTAACGTGGGCGGTCTACTGGGAGGCATTAATCTGTCACAACCTTATCCGAGAATGTGCGGCGCCACACCGTTTCATTGTCGTTGCCCGGCTCATCCGTCCAACCGGAGGAACGCAAGTAGCCATTTATCGGAGCGTTTCGCGGAACTGTCATTTCGAAGACGGCATCGTCACACAGCCTCAGGAGTTCCTCAATCACGTGAAGCCCCCTGAAGTCTTCATCCACGGCGAACTGGTAGACAGAGACTCGCGATATCTTCTTCCTTCTGTATATTCGAGCCGCACCAATCACCCTGGATGCGGATATCGCGACAAGGACCTCCTTACGCCGGACAGCGGCTCGTGTCCCCGACTCGCATAAGCACTCAGGCGTCGTGGTGCCAGCGGCGATGTCGATGTGATACCGAGCGAGAAAGGATACCACACGGTCTGCATCAGCAGGCTGAGCCACCCTGTATTCAACCTTGCGGCGAGGCAGGGAATCCGGTGTGACGTCAGCATCGAGGAGCACCAAGCTCAGAGAGCCAAAACGCCCCCCGAATACTAGCGCTCCAATACCCGTTCTCTGCAGTGTCGAAAGGGCAATCGTGAGGGGTACATCAGCGCACCCGAAATTGACTTCCGGGTGCGGTCGTGGCGAGTACTCACCAGTCTGTTGTGGAAATGCCGAGCCCACGGCAGTCAGAAAAGCGGCCGATACATGTTGGGCAACGCACCAGCGAATCGCCTCAATCGGTACCCTTTCAGACCGGCAGGCATCGGCGGCAAGCGATCGAAAATGGTGTGGCTCGGGCGACTCGCCCAAACGGAGTTGGGTCATTGCAAAACCACAAATGCGCCAAGCTAATGTACTTATAGGTCGTGTCGCACTCAGCATAAATGCCGCGCCAGCGTCACCGAGAGGGTAACCATTCGCAATGGCTCGTGTATCCGGGACCTGGATAGCCTGAATTGCCGATATCACGGCGGTCGATATCCCAAGGCCGCTCAACTGCAGCATAGCCTCTCCCACCTCGCCCCCACCAAGCCCCGAAAGACTCCAGCAGGTGGCTCTGTGCAGACCGCAGCTGGCAGCGAGGCGATAGGTGGGCGAGGGTCCGTCCAGCATCGTTGTCGAACGACAATCAATCAGCGTTGTCGGGAGGGGCATGTCAACGTCGGAGATTAGTTCGGAAACTACACTCGCGGCAATATCTGACGCTGCTCCTCTGAGGGCCGGCAGATCGCCGCCAGCCCATTCTGGCATCGCCAGAGCAGTGGCGCCATAGGCGGATCGCACTTGGGAATAGGCCGCGGCGACGCGTTCGGTTGGAACAGGTGCTTGGCCCAAATCACCAACGACTATCTTGGGGCATGTCATGAACATGGTGCATCCTCTATAATCGCATCTAGGTCCGCCTCAAGTTCGGCTAGACGCTCAAGGCCAGGCACCATAAGTTCGTTCTGATTCTCGATGCGGGCACGATTCGTCAGCGCCGCGGCGCGACAGATCAAGTCAGCATGGGCCGAAGCCCGCGCACTTGTACCTTTCCACACTGGTCGGAGTCGCGCCAGATCGGCAAGCATTTTCGCAATCATGAACCGCCCAGTGCACAATCCTGGCAAGCCGTAGCCAAGTGCGACCCCTTCTGCGGAACTCAAAGATCGCTTCGAGAGAGCAAGTGCGATCCTTCGAAGCCCTCGGGCGCCAAACCTATCATCTTCTCGATGTTGCGATCGTAGGGCCGCGCCATCTGAGATGCAAGAGATCAACATCAAGGCTGTATCAGGGATTGGATCTCCGTCGTCACAGAGTTGAAGAACACCGCGTTCAGGCGGGCCACCGTCGAGGGCCCGCGCAAGGTCTCGCCGGTTTAGGCGCCCCATGGGACAACCCTCTGGGTCATGAACAACCAGGCGATCTCCTTGCCGGTCGAGCACAACCACCCAATGGCTGGCTCCACCATGGAAACGCGCCTCAAGTCGATCCCACAATGCCAGTGGGTCCAACGGTCCCACAATCACCGGGCCAGTCTTGAGCCAGTTCAATCCCACATCAAGCAGAAATGTACCAACGGTACCACACTGGAAACGTATTGCCGGGCGAGCCATTGTGTTGAGGGCGGCTAAGAGGCCAGGCCATGGGGCTCGCCAGGGCACAATCCACTGTTTCGGGTCGTCAAGAACTGTTCGTACTGCAAAGGGCCGTCCAGTAAGACAGGCAGCATGGTTCCCCGCCGCTGCATAATGCCCCAGGACCATTGCGACCACCGCAGTCGTTGCGTCTGACGATTTGCCGAGGTGGCGGCACATGGCAGTTGCAGGACGAACGGTCATTGAGTATCCCTCCCTGCATCACTACGCAAGACCCAGACTTGCTCTTCGGAATCCGACCGACAGGCCCCACCATCGAAATCACCGTAAACGGCCTCCACTACAAAACCAGCGTGATGAGCCAATTCGTGAACTTCGCTCGTTTCAAGCCAAGAGAATGCGAGGGGATGTGCAACGCGATCAATGAGTCGCCCCTCGGCATCGACGTGCTCAATGGCGATAGAACAGTTGATCTTGTGCGTCGGATAGACGTACCGGTATGTGTCAACGATTCGGAAGGTGCCGCCATCTTCAGCATCCCAGCTGCACATCACTCTTGGCACACCGTCATGTTGGGCGGCCCAGTCTTTATCGAATACATAGTGGTCAAAGACGAATCGCCCCCCCGTCATCAAGTGTCTTCGAACATTGACTGCGAGATCCAGACGTTCTTTGGGAGTAGTTAAGTGCCCAATCGACCTGAAGGGACACACAACCAAGGGTACTGGCGAGGATATGAACTCTCGAGCGTCTCCGTGGATCAGATCAATTCGCTCAGACACACCAGCCCTTCTTGCTCGTTTGCGACACATCGCCAGCATTCGGGACGATGTATCCACCCCAACTACACGGGTCCACCTCTTAGCCACCTCGATTGCTATTCGTCCATCGCCGACCCCGAGTTCAATGACGACATCTACCTCGCAGCAGAGCTTACGGTAAAACTCCAAGCTCGGACCGGCGGCTGGGTCCGCCTTGCTCCATCGTCTGTACCACTTGGCCAAGGGGTCATATTCTGTGTTGAGCCCTTCCGTCGCGTCCTTCCTCATCATGTCCCCTCCTCAAGGGACAATGCAAGATACTTACCGGTTACCGACTTCGTCGACGCGGCGATTAGCTCCGGCGGACCTTCAGCGACTACCTCTCCACCAAAGCGACCGCCGCCGGGCCCAAGGTCGATTACCCAATCCGCATTCTTGATGACATCAAGATTGTGCTCGACGACAACCACGGTGTTTCCTTCGTCAACCAAACGGTTGAGGATCAACAGAAGGCGTTCTACATCAGCGAAATGTAGCCCGCTCGTAGGCTCGTCAAGGGCATAAATGGCGCCGCTTGTGGCCAGTTTGGACGCAAGTTTGATTCGTTGTCGCTCGCCGCCTGATAGAGTGTCGAGGCTCTGGCCAGTCTGCAAGTAGCCAAGTCCAACATCCACCAACATCCGACAGGGCCGCACAATTCGTGTGTCTTCCGCGAAGTGATCCAACGTCTCAGCAATGGTCATATTCAGCACATCAGTGATCGATCGCCCCCTTACAGTATATCTCAGCACATCCGGATGGTAGCGGCTGCCATTGCATTCATCACATACGCGGGAGATATCACCAAGGAAATGCATGTCAATGGTTTCTCGGCCGAGTCCACGGCATTGAGGGCATGCGCCTTTGCTGTTGAACGTGAATAGTGATGCAGGCTGGCCACTTGTTTGCGCAAAAGCGTTTCGTATGGGCGTGAAGGCTTTGACATATGTGGCTGGATTTGAACGAGGGGAAGCACCAATTGGCGCTTGGTCGACAACAACGATATCCTGTTGCATTGTTGTGAGCACCTGCAACAGAGAACTCTTTCCCGAACCTGAGACGCCGGTCAAGCACACTAGTACATTCTTAGGAATGTCGAGGTCGATGGCTCGCAAGTTGTGGAGAGTAGCCTCTCTAACAGCGATGCTTCCGGTGCCACGGCGTCTTACGTTCCGCGCCGCTATGAAGTCCGTTCCCGCAAGATACCGGCCCGTTGCAGAATCGAACTTCGCGACTTCACTGACCGTGCCAGCAACGACGATCTTCCCTCCACGGGTCCCCGGTCCAGGCCCCATATCGATGACGTAATCTGCGGCCTCAATGACTTGGCGGTCATGCTCAACTATCAAGACTGTGTTGTGTTTGTTACGGAGCGCACGAAGCATCGCAATCAGCGATTCAACGTCGCGCGCATGAAGACCGACTGTTGGCTCGTCAAGCACGTACAACACGTCAGTAAGAGCGCTGCCCATCTGCCGCGCCAAACGAAGTCTCTGAGACTCGCCGCTTGACAAGCTCGCCACTGATCGACAAAGCGTCAAATAGCCAACGCCAGCGCTGACCATGTTGTTCAATAGTCGTGTGATGTGAGGTACGATTGCTTGCGCAAGATCGCCATCAAGCCCCCCCAGGTATATCGTGAGCTCAGAGATGTCCATGGTCATTAAATCAACAATACTGCGCCCATTGAAGCGAACCGCCCTTGCTTGCTCGTTCAGTCGAGAACCACCGCAGCTCCCACAGGGCCCTTGAACGAAGTACTGGCTATCATAGGACGCGCCCTCTTGGCCACGGGCATCAGCCTGTCGCTTTATGAGACGACGGATGACACCTTCGAAAGAGAAGCGTTGGACATAGCCAGGTTCGGAGTTAGCCATTACCTCTGGCTCGGAATAGAGGAGGCGATTCAGTGTCTGTTGGTCGAACTGTCCGACAGGCATATCCATGTCAAAGTGCCCTGTTGAACTGACAATATTGTGGTAACGAGAACCGACCTTCCACGTACGATGGAGGATCGCACCCTCTGCCAGCGAACAATCCAAATCGAGCAGGCGGCTTAAGTCGGGCCGGAATTCAACCCCTAGTCCAGCACATGTGCTGCAGGCGCCACTTGGGGTGTTGAAAGAGAAGTGACTGGCATCCAAGATAGGCGTTCCAAGTCTGGAAAACAGCAGCCGGAGAAATGTGAATGTATCAGTAACAGTACCCACAGTTGATCGTGGATTGCGCCCTAGTCGACGCTGATCAATAACAATGGCAGGTGATAGCCCATGAAGTTCATCGACAGCCACTGGTGATATCCGCGGAAGGCTCTGTCGAGCGTAGCTATTGAGAGACTCGAGATACTCGCTCTGGCAGCTGGCAAAGATCGTGTCAAACACAAGCGACGATTTGCCTGAGCCCGAGACTCCAGTGACTACAGTCATACTGCGTTTGGGTATATCAACGTCGATGCCATCGAGATTATGCTCCCGGGCACCCCTCACACTAATACTCTCGTTTATCATTCTACTGTGCCTTTGTTAATTTCACTGTGTTCAGTATATGTTGCCCAAGAGGAGCCAACATTGCCTACGCGATGAACGACCGGCTGGTATGCTGGCTTTGTGGTAGCGGCTTGAATCAAGTCACAGTATGCATCACCTGAATCAGCAACAAGTACAACAACAACATCCATCGGGTGTTGGCGGGCTATGTGTGCGCCGACGAAAGCCGCGGCGCCGCCGGTGAGGCCAATGCTCATCGACTCTTGCATCGCGAACTCCCGACAGGTAAAGAGCGCTGCTGAATCAGGCACCTTGCAGTAAGAGTCGATCACACCGCCGAATCGCTGAACTAGACCAGAGGGTCCGTGCATACCAGCTCCTGCATTTGCGTAGCAACCTGATGAGCCTCCAAATATGGTCGAGCCCTCAGGTTCCACTGCGATGACGGATATTGACGGATCTTTGTTTTTCAGAAAAGCGCCAATACCACAGAGCGTACCACCGGTCCCAATGCTGCAGACGACCGATCGTACGGAGCCCTCCGATTGTAAGTATACCTCCGGGCCCGTGGTATTGAAATGTATGTGAAAGCCAATCGGATTCTCATACTGGTTCATCCACGCCCATCCCGGCTCCTTAGCCAGTTCGCGAGCGGCGGCTATGCGTGCGGATCGCCCGTCAGAGTACGGTCCACGCTCAATAACTCGCAGTTCGGCTCCTTGCTGAAACAGGCGAGTGAGCTTGTGGCTGGCCGTTGTTTCATCGACCAAAGCCATGAAGCGAACATCCATTTCGGAGACAAGGTTAGCCATAGCAATTCCGAAGTTCCCCGATGTAGAGTCGAATAATAATGTCGGACGGTCAGGATGGCCGTGGGGTGGCAATGCATCGAGCAGTGCGTAAGCGAGACGATCCTTGCTCGACCCAGTAGGATTCTGGCTCTCACACTTCATAAGCATCGTACCTTCTGGACAATAGTTCTTAGCGTGATGTATCGGCGTGTTCCCGATCTGATAGTAGTCTAGCGGACGAAGTGTCATTCCCACTACTCCTTATGCCTCGTGGTGTGCAGACGTGAACGGAGTTGGATCGCAGTGCAATTGGGGCATAACCGGTATAGCGTGCGGTCGGACAGTCGTGCCGCGACCTCCGCCGCCAAATCAACATCTGTGAGGTGGGCAAACTGGTCGGCAAGACCATCTGCAGTAGCATGCCAGGGACTCACTCCGAGCGCACCATCGTAGTTGATGGTGAGGCTGGGTATTGCCCCTAGATGTGTAATTTCATAGTAGTCTGCCATGGCATGGTAACACCGAGTTACAGTCGCTGACCGACGTGGGGGGAGAGACAGAGTCATCCGCGGTAGAGCGAGTGGATCAATCGTAGTAAGGACATGAAGAAGTCGAACAACATCTTGGTCATCCAAACGATATCGAGTTTGATTCCTCGTTCCACGCCCAAGAGGCTGAAACTCATAGAGGCTAAGGCGAGCTGCTCCCAGCTCCGCGAAGAAGCGGACCGCCTCCGGCAAGTCCTCGATATTCTCCTTCAAGACAGTCATCCGGATCTCGTAAGGTACTCCTTCCGTCGCCAGCTTCTCGCAGGTACGAATGACTGGCTGGAGACTCACTCCTCGAATGTTGCGATATATCGGATCTCTATGGGATTCAGCCGAGATGCGCAGATTGCCTATAAGTCGGAGTTGAGCCACAGAAAGCGTGATTGGCAGCGTTGCATTAGTTGTAAGGGTAACGGCGCCCCAGTAATGCCCAGGTATACTGTCGATGATCTCAGGCAAGTCTGACCGAAGAAACACCTCGCCACCTTCAATGTGAAAGTCCGCGTCCCATCTGTCACAGATTGTAGAGACAATCAGGCCGACCTCTCGAGCATTCAATGGCTGCTTCTCTGGGCGGCTGGCAGGCCAAGCCTGGTAATAACAGTGTTCGCAAGAGAGATTGCAGAGGGGGGTAAGATAGCAATGTACGTTCAGCGGCTGACTAACGCCTGATAAGACTGGACGAGCGTTGTAAGGCCTACACTGGGACATGTTGGACCTCCAGGAGCGTGCAGCCGCGCGATCCTCCGAAGCCTGGATTGACAAGCAAGGCGATATCGCGCTGGCTCAGTCGGCCTTGTTGGTGAGCCCGCAAGTAATGGACAAATGAGTCGTTGGAGTTGAGGTGACCGGTGTCGCCAATATAGTCGGTGACTATTCTTGCCCGTGGGATTCGAAGGAGTGGCGCCATCGTATCCCAGAGTTGGAGATAAGGTGTGTGTGGAAAGACAAAGCGGATATCTCCTATATCTATACCGGCGGCAGACACGCATGCATCTATTGCTGATCGAATATACGACGGATTAAGGCGGCGAAAGTCTGCAATTGCCTCTGATGGGGAATGCTCGCCTTCCCAGGCAAAGATATGGGTGTGGCTTGTGGAGGCGAGCACACGGTGTCGTTGGCGTGAATCGTCCTGTGTAAGGAACCCAGCGATCGCAGCATCCCCCATGGCAGCACCGAAATATAGCCGGTCGTCAGCCTGGTAGGCTACGTCGCCAGCGAGAAGCAGTATGCCATGGCCTATCGGAGCATGCTTGAGTCGTCCGATTGCTACTTGCACTACTTGATGAGTGATCGCACATGGCTGCCCCCCGATCGCAATACGTGGGACACACTCAAGGCCAGAGTCGCTGAGGCATTGTCCAAAGAAGTCCTCCTCCAGCACACCATAGATAGGTATTGAGTGTGAGAACAAGACTGCGTGAGTTCGTGCGGCCATGTGGGGCACGTGTTGGCTGAGGTCGGCGAGTGCTCGGCGCAGAAGTGAAGGTAAAGGTGCCCCATCGCCAACGGGAACACTTCGCACACCACCACTATGGAGACGCGCGATGGCATCGGGTCCCATGCCTGCCTCGTTAACAAGTTCTTCGACTGGCTTGCGACGTGTGGGCACTGCGCTGCACAGATATTCAAAACCGACGTTCATCTGTCACCTCCAGAGCACACCATCGGGCACTGCTTTCGCTTCGTAATACACACAGGCGATCCATATTGGGAGCCCCCCCTGTCTGCACGGTCTCAATCGCTAAGGCGAGTTGCTCAGCCTCTTCCTGCATTAGTAGCAAAATGTGCTTAGCGGCCAATCCAGAGACGACCTCCTGATCCAGCAATTCGTGAAGTAGCCGCATCTGGTGGCGAACTCGTTGCATCCGCGTGGGGAACGCATAGCTGAGTGCACATCGGAATGATGATGTCCATTCCAGCTTGAGATCGCAATTGATCGCATGGTAAGCTTTGGAGCCTCCTCGGAGAGTATTCTCAGCGGATAGAAGATTATCCTGTGTCCAAGACAGCACACGCTGAAGAGCTTGGGGCGTAAGCGTTGGAACCTGGTCCTGTCCCAACCGCCTCATAACGAAAGCGCCTCGTCCTTCAGGAATGCGGTCGCCTCTCCAAGCATCTATCAAGACAACTTCGCGAAGGACTTCTGAGACGGAGCGCTCGCTGTCCGAAACCCACCAACCCTCCAGATCAACCCCCCAGATCACGAGGTAGTGGTCGCACATACGATAGAGTTGCCGCTCGAATAGATAAGTGAGTCCATCCATGTTTAAGGGGCCTATTACTACTGGACCTTCGGCTACCCATCGACGCAGGCATGCTAGAGCATCATCTGCCGGAGCATCATTTGGCCACCAGCGTACGTCAAAGAGTAGCCCTAAAGCAGTGCATGCGCGATCCAACCCAATATCTGGGTCGTACCAGACATTAAGGAGTCGATTGGGATCACCCTCCAACGACACCATGCCAAATGGTACCGTTGTGAGCGCCTCGAACAAGGCAAGGTCCGGCACATGATCAGACTTGAAGTACGCCGACAGCATGGCAAGGGAATGACAGGCGGTGAGGTTGCCAGAATACGGAAAGGGGGGTATGGGTTTAACGTCCACGATGCACCTCGGCACTCGCTATATTCTCCAGGGCTTGTCGGTCAATCTTGCCATTACGGGTTTTGGGGAGGGGTTCAGACATAACAGTGATGTGCAGGTGCGCGGTTGTCGATGGTAACACGCGAGATAGGTGTTGTCGCACTAAAGGAACAACAAGCGTGGTGGCACACGACGATCTTAAGAATACAACAACCTGCTCTCCGCGTTCCGTGTCGGGGATGCCGATTACACACACCTCTGACACGTCGCTGAGAGCTGCGAGACCTGTCTCAAGCCCAGCAGTACCAATTCTATGGCCGCCAACTTTAATGAAGCTCCCATCCCGCCCAAGGAAATAGAGATAGCCTTGTGGGTCTAATCGAAAGCGATCACCAGTGTATAGTCCCCGCTCTCCGGTAGTTGGATCGAAGCGAAAGCGAAGGTTCGTAGATAGCGGATCATTCCAGTAACCGGCTGCGAGATGGGGGCCGTAAACCACCAATTCTCCGCTGGAACCAACAGGAACTGGTGTGCCATCAGTATCGACAATTGCGACACGCGTGCCTGGCAGTGGCAATCCGACCGAATCTGAGTGAGTAGATGTCTCCTGTGGTGGAAGTATGCTGACTCTCTTGCACTCAGTAAGACCATACATCGGCGTAATCGATGCTCCGGGAAGCAGGCGTCTCAGTCGTTCGGCGTGTGCGGTTGGGAACACCTCTCCAGTGCTTGTGACTAACCGCAGATGCGACAGCGGAGTGCGCTCAAGGAGCCGAGACTCAAGAAGCATGGCCAATAGAGAAGGTAGTGCAGGAAACACAGTGGCTCGGTGGAACGCAAGTAGGCCAGGAATCGCGACAGGGTTTCCATAATCGCGCAGCAAGACGAGGCGGGCCCCACCAGAGACAGCCAGGAATATCTGGTACAGGCCATAGTCAAAGGCCATTGGGAGGCCGGTGAGCACTGTATCGTCAGAGTTGATTCCAAGCACTTCGCGAATGCGTGTGCAGGCAAAACAAACTTGAGCATGCGGACAGGCTACGCCACGTGGTCTCGATGTGGAACCCGAAGTATAGACAATCAGAGCCAGTGCATTGTCGTCAATGTTAACACTCTTGTATGGCCCGACAGGTCGCTTAGTACTTGGGTTCTGATCTATACGGAAAAGTGGCGTATCTGACTCCAATAGTGGTTCTGTCTCACGATCGATTGCGATAGCAACAGGCTTACAGTCATCGATGATGTATGCGATATCTTCGGGAGACGTTCCCGGGTTGACGGGGACCAGTACGGCACCAGTTTCTAAGACTGCGAAGACAGTTGCAGCATAGCTTGCACTGCTATAGGCCAACATTACAACGCGGTCGCCAGGCTGAACACCGAGGCGCAACAACTCCTGCGCCAGCGCGTTCGCACGCAGAGCTAGTTCAGCGAACGTGAGTGAAGCTGCATCATCAGCGACAATGGCAATAGCTTCGGGCCGGAATTCGGCCTGCCATCGCAGCCATTCATGGATGACGTTGGGTTGATTGCTCACATCAAGCACGATGATGTGTCTCCATTCCAATCCCCAGAGGGCGCCGCTTTGTTCTCAGGACGGCTTCGCAGAGCGCACGCAACCGCTCTATGATATCAAGCGACAGAGTTGACAATGAAGCCGCAGTTGCGTCATTCTGTCCACTTTCTATAGCTGCCACAGCCACATCCAAGGCGCGTGTCGACAGGGCTGCAGTGATCTGTCTTACCTCAAGTTCATCACGTTCACCGAACTCCCTCTCCGTTCCGATTGGTTCTCTGCAATAGAGCCACCAGGACAGATCTTCTAGGTCGTTTTGATCTGGCCAGAAACCGGCAGAAGCCGGCTGGTCGAGTACGCGCTGTCGAGTGCCACAGACAGCCGCAATCGCCCGCACTTGGGATTTGAATAGATGGAGAAGGGGTGCCAGATGGCAGAGGGCATCACCCAATGGTAGAAAGAAGCCCGTCAGCACCTCGGTTCGGTTCGACGCACCAATGATGACATAACCACGATCCTGATATGTCGACAGAACAACTGTACGCATCGAACATTTCGCTCGAGCAGGGTCCAGAAGTCCATTGGGACGAAACGCCTCAGTCGGATCGTCGTGAGCCATCTGTTTGACAAAGAGCTCGGGGAGGTCAGCCAGATGCAGTTCTGTCAATGGCACGCGGAGATCACTAGCAAGCTCTCGTGCATTGTCAAGGTGGCGCACTTCCATGTCCTTCTGGATAACGGTAAAGAGTTTGGTCCGACTAGGGCCAACGGCGGTTACAGTCAGACGGGCCGCTAGATCGGAATCCACACCACCAGAGACAGCTACCACGGCTCGTTCCGATGGTGACAGGTGCTTCGCAAGAAAGGCTACAATACGGTTACGCTCCTGGTGTATCTGTTCTGGTTCAAGATCAATCTGCATGATAGTGTCTCCGGCCGCTGACCGCATCCTTTGAACCGTAGCCATCAGGATTCATCAGTGCGGGGCCAGTGTCTGCCACATCTGCCTGCGTCTGTGTTCCGTGGTTCGCCCACCACATCTCAAGCCCGAACTTCTCTACTAGAAGACAGTAGGCGCTTATCAGTCGCTCTGCAAGGGGGGCCTCCGGACTCTGCTTCATCTGCTTTCTCCACTCTGTGCGACAGGAACAGTCCACAGCGTCGAGTTCAGCGATTGCTTCAGCCGACTGCTCGGCACGGTACCTATCAAGCAAAGATAGAACTTGTGAATAGCAACCAGCACATGTGTGAGGTGACCGACGTATCTTCGTATCATCATCGTAGTAGCTTCGATACCATGAAATCTCAACGCGACTCGACTGGTCAGCGCACCGTGTGAGCACCTCCACCAATGACCATAGAGAAGGCGGCTCATATAGGCCCATGGCTTGAAGATGGTCAAGTAGTGTGTATGGCTTGACGTGTAGCGGAAACACGACAGCGGAGTGTACTCCAAGGTCGTGTATCCACCGGATTGTACGCACTGCATCCTCAATAGCCTCTGCCGGGCTTAGAAAGGCGGAACCCAATGAAACGTTGCCATAGGTCGCCACGCCATAACGGTGACTTATATCTACGCCACGCTTAAACTGATCAGGTGTGTGTCCGCGATTGATGCAGAAGTGTCCTACCCATGGGCAAGATGATTCAAGTCCCATTTCAAGGCACAGTTGCTTGCCAGGTATGGCACGAACAAGCTCTGCCAGAGCTTGTTCTGTCACAGTCTCAGGCTGGGTTTCGATCAGGAATGTCTCCGCTGGGAAGTCTCGCACAAGAGCATAGATGCGTCTTCGCGCCTCTAAAGGAACCTCATGTGGGTCGAGCATTCCACCAGAAGGCGCGACCATGAGTTCGTTGACATGTACATCTATCTGCTCCAACCCTCTCCGTACTGAATCGACTATATCACCAACGGCCCGTCTTGGGCCACGTCCGTAGTTGCACATTGTGCAGCCACCTTGTAGGTCCCAAGAACAGCCTCGAGTGAGGAACCACACTTCTGCGTAGTTCCCAGCCGGAACCTGTTCTACTCGGCTGAACCACAGTTGTGACGGATTCAGTGGGGGCCTCTGGCGGCGGATCTGTTGCATCACAGCGCTAAGGAAAGTTCTCGTGGAAGAGGTCGTCATTTGAGCGGTCTCCCCTTTAGGTCGCGTACGAGAGCCAGCAGCGATCCTGCTGTTTCGAAGGACTGCGCAAGATCATCGCGCATGGGATCGAAGCGAACACCGTAGAAATCTTCAATGGCGACCTGCAGGCGGACAAACCCCAACGAGTCAAGGCCAATGTCCCGGTGTAGATTCGTATCCGGCGCAAGAGAGTCAAGGGTATTCAAAGGCTCAAACACACCCCGGAGAAGATCAAGAAGATCTGTCATCTCAATTGTCCGACGGTCTTTCACAGCACACTCTCCCATTGCTTGTGCTCCGGTTGCCCTGCAAGCATCTGGTGAGAATCCAGCCGTTCGCGGATCAGTGTCATCCGCCCTCTATCAAGTAGCACTTCAGCGGGAAAGCCATGCCCAAGGAATAGGCCTGGAGCTGCCGTTAAGCCATAAGCGCCTGCCTGGTAGAACGCAAGAAGGGCACCTGGGGATGGCTTCGGGACCCATTGCTCGACGGCAAGTCTGTCTGTGGGGGTGCACAGAGGCCCAACCACTGTGACCTCCGCATTCTCCGCACCAGCGCCGGGGTTCAAGACGCGGAAAGGCAGTGCTCGTTGGCCTAAATAGCGATCCGCCAGTCCCATTACGTTTGTTCCCCCATCCACTATTGCGAAGCAATGACCGGAAGCGTCCTTTACATCAAGAACTCGCGTCAGGAACACTCCTGAAGGCCCGGCAATATAGCGCCCGGATTCCATCGCCAAGGTCGTACTGGGGTAGTCGCAAGCGTAAGTCTCAAAAAGCGCGCGAAGATTGTTGCGCAGCGGATCGATCTGCAGAGCCGTGTCACCGGGAAAATAGGGAATGCCGAATCCGCCACCCACATCAATGAACAGAAAAGGGCGCCCAGACAGTCGCTGCAGGTCGCGTCCAGTATCGAGAAGCAGGTGTGTATGCCTCACAATGTCCTGCCATTGAAGCAGACCCGTGCCTAAGTAGCCGTGCAGCCCCACAATCGTTACCGCCGACTGCTCGCTTCGCAGAATGGCCAACGCTTCAGATGGGCTCATCCCGAACGCTGTCACGCCGCCCATGGTGATTCGACCGGAACCCTCACCAGGGTTGATCCGCAAGGCCACGCTGACCGCAGAGCGAGCAAATGAACTAGCGCATTTGCTGATACGCATGAAGTCGGTGGGTGATTCGGCAACGATGATGCCAACTGCTGCGTCAATTGCTTTCTTCAGCGATGAAGAGGTCTTGCCCGGACCAACAAAGAGAATCCTCTCGGGATCTACCTCAATTGCGAGGACGGCATGCAATTCGCCTTCTGAAGCAACCTCAAAATGAGCTCCTTTGTCACGCAAAGCCAAGAGTAGAGAGCGGTTGGGATTGGCCTTAACCGAATAATACAGAATCGCTGTTTGAGGGACGATTGAGCGGATGGCATTCCAGCCGGCGAAGAACGTGGCAAGGTCGTACACATAAAGTGGCGTGCCGAATCGCTCGGCTGCGGCCGTGAAAGATCTGTCCAGCTCAAGAAGATGGCTTGGCACATGTTGAGTTGGCGGCTCTCTGTTCATCGTCGTTCTACCTTAGGCCCGGCGTCGTTGGAACGGACGCGCACCTCGCTTCTTGCAGTTGCAGTATGACTTCATCAACGACACTGACTAGGAATGGCCTATACTCATCCTGACAGTAGTCAACGGGCAGCGTCGTTGCACCAGCCTACCCACGATTCTCTTCTGAGCAAGTCTGGATTATGCTCAGGCATCTCGGATCATATTTGTTGGATCGTCATATGTGGGCCACAGCCGGAATCTTCCGGTCGGCCTGACGTGCTCCTGATCTCCGTACCAAGCTAAGAGAGAGTCAGGCCAATGCTTCTGCCTTGTGTTCCGAAGGGTGAGGCGTAGCCGAATCCGAAGGAACACAAGGTCGCCCCATGCTGGGCCAAGACGCCGCGAACGTCGCAGGCGTCATCCAATTCAACCGGCTGTGCGGCCAAGGGTGATTGTAATCTATTTAGGCAAATTATTCCAGATTGAAGCGGTCCACTATCTCCGCACCAATTTTCAGCAGTCGCCGCCGCTTGACAGGATCGGGGATCACGCGATTGCCTGGCAGCCGGGATTGCAGAATCTCCACCTGAAGCTTGAGAAATCGGATATGCGCGTCTCGGCGGGCCGACCAAGCCTCGCTAAGCACGACCAACAGCGCCATCAACCATCTTGGCTGCATCAATTACGCCTCCGAATCACTGATCGTAAGTCTTGTATTTACAGGTTGAAGCGGTCCACGGGCGGGGGTGGTTCAAAATGTCGTTCCACCCCGATCTTGTGGAGAATCGTCCCGTCAGACGGTCGGAATGTGTCAGCCGTCTTGATGCAAACCATCCAGTGCTGCTGTCTCGGCTGTTTGCTGCCTGCCGGATCGTAGATTCGACAACTCATGCCCGATGAGGGGCTGGGCGGCAGCGGCAGTTTAGGCGTTTTTTGTCAACTCAATATATGGTCCTTCCATCCCAAGTGTTTGTCTGTCTCGCCGGAGACCTCAGGCAGCTTGGCGGTAATAGTGTTTGAGTAGTCCGCCGAGCCATTGCCGGCGTCGAACCGTTCCAATCTGAGTATTGCTGGTCAGTGACGGATTCTTGCGAACGCTCAGCGGTCTGTTGCCCAGCCCTTGGTGCGGCCTGTACTCGTTGTAATAGTGAGCGTATGTTTGAACGATGTGATCCAGTTGTCGAAGGCTGAAGCAGAAGAAAAGATTCAGGCACTCACGCTTCAAGCTGCCGATCCAAGACTCAGCGAAGCAATTGGCGATTGGAGCCTGGTATGGCGTCTTGATGACGCCACCATCATCGCGACGGAAATGTTCGTCGAAGGCCTTGCTGAATTTGGTGTCTCGATCGTGTATCAGGAACCGAACGTCGATTCCTTCACCTCGGCCCACATACTCACGTTCCGCGCCTGCTGCCGAACCCATGTATCTGTGGGATGGTACGTGCTCGGTGACAGGAACACCTTTCGGCTGCCCAGGTGAACGAAGGCCAGAACGTACGCAGTCCGCTTGCCCAAAGGAGTCCAGACTGTCTTGCAGAAGAAGTCGCAGGCTACCATCACGTTCATGTGCATCGTGATAAACGTTCGCCAGGGTGTTTGAACGCCCCTTGGCGCATGGCGATTGGGATCGGGCAGGATCTTCTCATCTACCAGCACTCGACGCACCGAACTGCGGCTGGCCTTGACGGCCAGCTTCTTCAACTCGCCCACGATGCGGCGCACACCCCAGCCTGTATTCTCTCGAGCCAGCCGAAGGATCAGCTCACGTAGTGATTTGGTCAGCCGCGGCCGGCCGACCCTTCCCGCTTGGCACCCTCCGTGTTCTTCCCGCAGCCATCGGCGATAGGTCTTGATATTGACGATATCCAAGGTATGCTCAACTGCATGATCCATCTCCGCCCCAATTTTCATCAATCGATGCCGTTCGACAGGATCGGGAATCACACGATTACCAGGCAGCCGGGATTGCAGAATCTCCACCTGAAGCTTCAGAAACCGGATATGGGCGTCTCGGCGGGCCGACCAAGCTTCGCTAAGCACGACCAACAGCGCCATCAACCATCTTGGCCTCATCAATTACGCCTCCGAATCACTGATCGTAAGTCTTGTATTTACAGGTGCCCGACATTTTGGACCACCCCCAGAAGGCTGCAGGGAACCGTTCATGCCGGGATGAACCTCCGAGGGCAAAGTCCGCAAGCCACTGCCAAAAAAGGCGATGTCGGGGTATTGTGGTCCGACACGACTTATCGGACTGTAAGTAATAAGCTTACGTGATTAAGGCCCCTTTGTCGACCGACAAATCCGCCACTATTTAGCAGGATTTGGTATCTCTATCTCCCCATATCTGGCCCCCGCTATTAAGACCTAGAGATAACTCTAGGTCTTTTTTATTGTTATAAACGTTTTGTAATCTAACTAGCGGGTTCCTTTTTGCCCGCTACGAACCCCCGACCACCTCGTTATGAACCTCG
>SDBT01001315.1_pt1 | contig 43381 bp, 68 predicted proteins | sample 2277101 | NCBI WGS metagenome assembly SDBT01 (sample SAMN10404973, study PRJNA504765) | marine sediment metagenome | isolation source: marine sediment core GS10_PC15, 103 cmbsf | place: Arctic Ocean: Southern Knipovich Ridge | collected 2010
AGGCGACATAACAATTTTTGATGCTACGCCTATTCTTGTTTTTAAAGATAGCAATAGTTTAGGGGCTGCTTCAGTTGGTTTTATTGAGTGGAGAGATTCAGGCGGTGGAAGGGCTGGATTTTTAGGTAATAATTCTTCAGGTAACGATGATTTGTTTTGGAAGAATGAACAAGGAGGGAATATAGGAATACAAACAACTGGGAGCGGTGAAGTTCAAATCTTTGCTAATATAGATGCTCAAGCTAATAACCTTACCACCACAGGCACAATTACAGGAGGGGGATTTACCGACGGCACTCTTGATATAATCGGGGGAAGGCTCTCAACCGCAGGAGAGGTATCAGCAGAACAACTCACCTCAACAGATGACCTGACCGTAGCGGACACAGCCTTGATAGACGGAACTTTAACATTGGCAACAGGTAGTATTACAGATAGTAGTAATGCTATAGATTTTGGAAATGAAGTTCTTACCACCACAGGAACAATAAATCTTGCCGCAGACTTTAACGAACTCAGGGTAGGGATGGGTGCAGACCTCAGATTAAAAGTTAGCTCAACTGACTCTTGGATTATAAATGATACTGGAGACCTTGCCCTTCTTATAACTGACCCAGGAGGGCCAGGGACACCACGTGCGGTTAGGATAGACGGCCCCCTGCGGAGTCGTCCAGATAACATCATAGCATCAGGTATGGGAGGAACGGCGGCGTCATTGCTTACGATAAACACACAAGTAACCACAGATGGTAGTGGGATGTTAAGCGAAGTAACCCTAGCAAACGGGGCATCGGGACAGATAAAGCACATATATTGCGTAGAAACCCCTGACGGAGGCGACACTTGGAAGATTACTCCTGCGTTTATGGTCGGCGGAACTCAAATAACATTTTCAGCGTCAGCATTGGGTAAAGGATGCACTTTAATTTATGACAGCGGGAGGGGATGGGTAGTGGTTTCAAAAAATGGCGGGTCAATAATGTAGGAGGGGTTATGAAGAAATCAATATTAGTGTTAGTCTTTATTCTGATTACAAATATCGCTTTAGCCGCAACAAGTTTCGTAAAAGAGGATGGTAAGATTTATCGGGTAGAGGAACGGTTAGAGAAGCAGGAGGTAACTGTAGCAGACTATGAGGAGAGGAAGCAGGCGTTGGAAGACAAGAAAACTTATATCGAGGAAAGGATAGCTCGACTTCAGGGCTTTATAGATGAGATGAACGCATTGGAAATAATAGAATAGGGAGAGATTATGAATTGGTCACAATTATGGCAGATCATACAAGATAACGCCGCACATATCAAAATTATAAATGATGAACTGGGTGTTATCCAGGCTTCAATGGGTTCCGTTCAGGCTTCAGTTGATTGGATAAAATCTCTCATAATGTGGCAATTTAGTTTTTTGGGTATGTTTTTTGTAGTGATGGTGGGTAACATTTTTATAGCGAAAAGAAGGAACGGGAGAGGGTGAGATATGGAATTAAAAACTAGGGATGGTTTTAAGGTAATCTCTGAGGAAGAAGTAAAGACGTTACACGAAGTAGCACAGTTTATTCCGGTTATAAGGAACTCTGTGTCAAAGTCGTGGAGAATGATGGACAAGTTTTTAAAGCTGTTAGAGAAATTGGAAAAGAAGGAAAAAACAGGAGGGAAAGATGAAAAGGCTAGTAAGTAGTTTTTTAGGGATAGTTTTATCCCTATTGCTGGTATCGAATGTTTTCGCTACCGGTAGACAGAACGTAATTGTAACGGGTAAGGTTCAGCAGACAACCGTTGCTGTAGATGCGGTAACGCTTGATAATGACCCTACAAGTGTTACGTCTGCCGCAGTTCCGATAGGTGGGTATGACAAGGTAGGGATATATTGGGATTACGCTGAAACAGAGGTAGGTGGAGGTGTCTCCGGAGCTCTGACAATAACGGGATCTCTTGATGGTGTTAACTTCGCCGCAATCAATTTCTTTGATTATGCCGGTGGAGCAACCCCGCAATCATCGGAATCTCTTGCAGCAGACGGAACATATTTTTGCTGGCTAGACCGGGACATACCACTTAAGGCCATTAAAGTCATTGTGACCGGCACGGCAGTAGATGTAGACGATACCATCTTAACATCTGTCACAGTATTCGGAGCAATGTATTAAAATGAGGTGCCTGGGGAAGAGGTTTATATTCGCTACCATAGCCGTTATCTGTGTAACCACCGCTACCGTTATGCTTGATTTTAGCGGGGACACATACTGGAAGCTTATGGCCTCTATTGTTGGTATGTTCCTGGGCTCTCAAACGGTAACCGATTACAAGGGAGGTAAGCCATGATCAAAGAAGCAATCATTACGCGCGGCCTACTCATGCTGTTTAAGATAGGCCTTAAAAATGACTTGCCGGAAAAAGCCGCCCAAAAGATTGAGGATGAGCTGGATAAATTGCTTGGGGAGGGTAGGAGTGAAAAAACCCAAGCCAGATTCGAGACATTCCTAGATACCTTTGTGGCCCGCGTCAAAGCCCAATTCCGGAAAGACAGAAAAAACTAAAATGAACCTAAGAAGTCTGTTTAGGTCATTTCTTCAGAAGGGTTTTAGAATTGGTTATAGCACGGGGAAATCCTTTGACCCGCGCAACCATAAAAGATCCAATCCCATTAGGGATATGGTAATGAGGGACATGGAGAAGGAGGAGGAACATGGGAATAAAAAACGGGTTATTAAAGATCGCTAATTGGTTCCAACCAGCCTATAACAAAATAGATGAGTGGGATCTCCCTTGGTTACGAAAGGCCTGTGAAGGGCTCTGGGGTATCTTAGACGGCAAGATTAAGAAGAAGCTTTATGATCTTGTTATGGATCTTACAAGTAAGTATGGAGATAGTTTTGCAAAAGAATTTATTGAAGAAACAATGGCAAAGCTTACCACCCTTATTCTGGGAAGAAAAGAATAACTAAAAAATTGCATAAAATAAATCTAGCATATGATCAGGAGAGGTGTTTCCGGAGTTATCCGGGAGCGCCTCTTTTTTTCTACATGTCTATTTTTATATACACATGTATAATTTAATGAACACTGTTAATAAGTAAAAATCTATATATGTAACTTTTTTTTCTAACCCCTTGACAAAAGTTAGTTCTTGTGGTATACTTATGTTATAAGTTCAGATGTTTTAACGGGTTACATTAAGGAGGTTAATATGGGGAAAGGAAGAGTAAGCCCGGAAATAACGCCAGACGAAATAGATTACGAGCTCTGCGGGGGCTGTGAGGAGTGGGTAAGGCCCAATAAGATTGTAGAGGGACTATGTGATGTTTGCAGGAAGAAACAGGCCGATAAGAATGGATGCCCCACATAAGTTATGCACAGGTTATCCACAGCTTATCCCCATAGTATTTAAGCACAAAACTAGGAGTTATCCACAGGTACTACTACTACTATTATTTAGTTAATAGTTAACTATTAACAGTTACACGTTTATATATAACAGTAACGTAATGAAACAGAAAGGAGGGGAGCATGAGAGGAACAAGAATAATTGCAAAGGCGATGACGTTAATTAAAAACGCCGGCGATGTTATGGAGCAGGGGATTGGCGCGTGTAATAACGAGATCGAAACGAGGAACGATTTGATCGATCGTTATGGGGCTGAGAAGAACGAGCTTTCAAGGGCAGTTGTTCGTGCCGGAACGCTTCTTAAAAATATAAGAAACGTGTAGCGGCAGCGAAACGAAATAAACACAGGAGGTATCAATGGTAGCACAGGAGAAGCATTATGTAGCAATCTTTAAAGACGTAGCGGGAGTAATCCAAAAAGTCTGGCCCCTAAAGGGTAAGCAGCAGTATTACACTTATTCCTTCAAGCCGGATGTCCCGGAAGCAGCTCTTATGGCGTACCTCCATAAGACATACAAAAACATCAACATATCCACTCTCGACAAGGAGCCCACGGTCGCAGAGAAGCAGAAAATAACCATCTTCGAGTTAGGTATTGAGATCAGGGATGGGTATGTCAATGGGTACATTATCCAGGGGGATAGTGCAGGTAAGGTTGAGATGACCCCAGAGGAACCTCCAACCTTCAACCCGGTCGAGATGGAAAAAAGTCTTAATGATACGGCCGAGCTACAACAGAAGAAGGATATTGTCCGGTTTATCGTGCAACAGGCCAAGGAGCTTACAACACCAGAAGGTCAGCAGGCCTTTATGAACCCGGCCTTTAGGTTCCTTGAAAAATAAAACATGGGGGTGCGCCGTAGAAAAGGCTCAAGCCGAATGTATCGGGTAAGCTCCGTAGAATAGGCGAAAAAATGAGAGGTAGCTCACTCAAGAGGGTGCAAATCCCTCCACCCCTTTAACCCTTAACGCGGGGTAGTGTACCGGTAACATTCCTGGCTCATACCCAGGAGATAGTGAGTTCGATTCTCACCCCCGCATCCAAACCAAAATGAATATACGCATTTTACGAAGCACCCTACAGCAGAAGTTGTACGGATTAACGGGTTGGTGGCTTTCCAAAAAACAGGCCACCGAACTCGCAATACTACTTAGATACCTAGAAATGCCGCTCATTGAGCAGCTGGAGAAGGATGTGAGGGAAGGCCGAGTTAAGGCCGCGCAACATAATAATTACTACAAAACGATACTCTGGCGAAGAATGCAAGACCATCTTAAAGACCCACCCAGGGCCAAAAATATTCAGTCCGGGGTAGAGTCGATCAAAGCAACTTTAGAGAGGATCTTTAGTGACGAGAAGATTGATAAAAATACTGGACGGACTGTGGCGGGAGGCCATAAAGCTCCAGGCAGGTAATAAATGTGAGTTCTGCGGAGCCCCGCGCCACATTAAACCGCTTCACGCACACCATGTAATTCCCAGAACTAATTATAGAGTGAGGTGGGAGCCTCTTAACGGTGTAGCGCTTTGCTATAGGTGTCACATGCACTGGGCCCACAAAGACGCAACAGCTTTTACCGCATGGTTTAAGCAGCTCGTAGGTAGCGCACGCTACCGGAGACTGCAAAAGATGAGACAAGAATACTACGATAGCACCATCCGGGACTTCAGTTACTATAAGGGGAAACTGAAGAACGTCGGTCTTCGTGGCGGGGGCAATCTAGGGGCTGCTCTCGCCACGATAAGGGGAACGAGAAGATGAGCGCACTTTATTTACCCATATTCGTTCTCGGCTGCTTTGTAGGAGCTCTGTGGATGTTCAAGAACTGTAGTAGGCATAAGTGTATATTCAGAAGATGGTGGGAGCAACAATGAAATACAAAAAAAAGAAATGGTGGGGATATATACACACAAACGGTACCATCCAAGTAAAGCGATATTTTGAAATTAGAGATCTTGAAGAAGCCCGAGAAAGTCCTTTTGTAACAACGGTGTTTTGGCCATTTGAGGCAGAAGATAGAGAGGATGCGATTATAAAAATGAGGAGGAGAATATGATACATCCATTTCCTAAAATCTTTACAGTAGGTACAATCTACATCCAAGACATCTTTAAGGACGAGGTTGAGATAACCGAAAAAATAGATGGTAGCCAGTTTGTCTTTGGAAAGATTGACGGCGAGCTCTATATGCGCAGCAAGGGGAGACAGATCTTCCCGGAAGCCGTTGATAAGATGTTCCAGTCGGCTGTTGACTATGTGATGAGCATAGAGAACGATATTGTGGATAACATAATCTATTATTGTGAGTATCTAAAAAAACCCAAACATAATGTCCTTGCTTATAACCGGATCCCAAAAAATCATTTGATTGTATTTGCCTCGTCTGATCCGGCGGGGCAGTTTATTGCTCGCCATGATAATCTTGAGTGCCTTGCTGCAATAATCGGCCTGGAAACAGTTCCCTTAGTCTACAAAGGAATGATTGAGAAACCCGAAGACGTGTTTAAGCTTATCGAAAGAGAAAGCGTCTTGGGCGGAGTGCAAATGGAAGGTATTGTAATGAAGAATTATAATAGACCCTTCCTGTTAGGCGGCCAACCGATCCCTGTTATGGCCGGCAAGTATGTATCTGAGAAGTATAAAGAAGTCCACAAGCGGGACTGGGGATCCGAAAAGACGGCTAAGGGTAAATATCAGGTCTTTATGGACAGCTTTAGGACAGAGGAGCGTTGGATGAAGGCAGTTCAGCACCTACAAGACAGGGGTGAGCTAGAAAACTCCCCCCGGGACATAGGTAAGCTGATTAGGGAAATCCCCAATGATATAACGGCAGAGGAAAAGGAAAACATAAAAGAGTTTCTGTGGAGAGAGTTCGGCAAGGAGATCTTAAGGCGATCGATAGCCGGTTTCCCGGAATGGTATAAGAAAAGGTTATTGGAGAGTAATTTCACATGATTTGGTTTACCGCAGATACACATTTTGGTCACGCAAAGCTTATTAAGAATACCCACAGGCCCTTTAAAGACGTTGAGGAAATGGACAGGGCTTTGATAGAAAACTGGAACAGAGTTGTTGCGGATGGAGATACCGTTTACCACCTGGGTGATTTTTGTTGGATAGCCAAAGTGCCGGTATGGGAACAATACCGGGCTCAGCTTAAGGGAAACATAACTCTCATCAAAGGCAATCACGATTTAAGAAGAAATAAAATATCTTATCTATTTAGGGAAGTTGAATATATTAAACAAGTGTGTTGGAATAAACATAAGATAATACTTTGCCACTATGCTATGCGTATCTGGGATAGATCTCATTACGGCACATACCAGTTATATGGCCACTCTCACGGAACACTTAACCCCATCGGAAAACAAATGGACGTAGGAGTTGATTGTAAGAATTATACGCCCATTAGTATTGAAGAAGTGTTTAGGATTATGTCATTTAAACCAGATAACCCAAGGGTGGATCACCATGACACAGGTACAGGATAAGAAAACCATATTGAAGGTTTTGGTAGGCAGTCATGCGCACGGTTTAGCGGATAAAAATAGCGACAAGGACTACCGGGCCGTATATGTTTTACCAACATCAAAGATCCTCTCCATAGGATTTAAGTATAGGGGTACAGATTGGTGCGAAGGGGCTGAGGATAATACGGCTTATGAGATAGGCCACTTCTTACAACTTGCGACCAAGTGCAATCCTACAATCCTGGAGGTATTCAAGGCCCCCGTAGTGGAAATGAATGAGGATGGGGAATATCTAAGAAAAATGATGTCTTGGTGCTGGTCGCCCGAGCAAGCTTTCAACGCCTTCGTGGGATATGGCTTGAACCAACGCAAAAAATTCCTGGATAAGAAAGATAATCGACAAGACAAGTATGCTTGTACCTATATAAGAACCCTCATAACTTGTGAACAATTATTACGGACAGAGAATTTTGATGTAGAAGTTCCTCAAAAATATAAATCTATGTTAAAGAGGTTTCGTAGGGGCGCTTATACCGTCGGGGAAGTCATAGATGTGGCAGAGGATTGGGCAGCCATGTGCCGGCATAGGCTAGCGCATTGTAAACACCAGAACGATCTTACATCCGTTAATCATTTTTTAGTTGATATAAGGAAAAAGTATTGGACATGTGGATTTAATGGTATAGGACATCTGTCCTATCAATAATTGACAACCAATTTGAGATATGTCCTAATTGCGAGGAGATACATGGCAAAGATAAAGCCAACCAAGAGGGTACCGAGGTTTGAAAAATATAACTGTTCCGGGAAGTTGAGAGTTGATGTTAGAACTGACTCGGCCGGGGACATAGAAGAAGTAATAATTATGCCTAAAGGCGGAGGCTGTGAGACAAACCTTAAGACAATAGGCTCGTTCATAACCTTTTGCCTGGAATGCAATATTGATATTGATGCAATTCTTGAAGTGCTTGACAAGATTAAGGCCTGCCCGGCCCCCAAAGACCGGGCGGACTACAAAAAGGGTGAGATCCCGCGGGAAGAGCTCGGGTTTGGCGGCTGTCCCCGGATTATAGCGGAAGGGATCCGGCAAAAGATAAAGAGGTGATTATGATAGAAAATAATATTCTAGTGATCTCAGACACTCACATGCCATTTGAACATAGGAATTATCTTGATTTTTGCGTAGGGATCCACAAGCGGTTCATGTGTACCAGAGTGGTACACATAGGGGATTTGGTAGACAATCACTCAATCTCTTACCACGAACATGACCCGGACGGTTGGAGCCCGCTGAAGGAAATGGAACAGACCGACAAGCACCTGGTATATTGGTTTAAGGCCTTCCCTAAGCTCCTCATGTGCCGCGGGAACCATGATTGCATGGTAGATCGGAAAGGCAAAACCGTAGGGTTGCCTACCCGAGCATTCAAACCCTATAGAGACATATGGAAGCTCCCTAAAGGGTGGAGAGATGACTTTGAGTGGGAGATAGATGGTGTAAGGTTCCTGCATGGAACAGGGTATGGAGGGAAGTTCTCCCATGTCCAGGCCGCGCAAAACAGCAGGCAAAGCACAGTTGTGGGCCACACCCACTCTACAGCCGGCGTAGATTGGGCAGCCAATTCTAAGGCGATCATGTTCGGCATGAACGTAGGATGCGGGATAGACCGGAAGACATACGCTTTTGCTTACGGCCGGGATTTCCGGAGAAAACCCATAGTGGGTTGCGGCGTAGTAATGAACAAGGGGAAGGACGCGCAGTTCGTCCCCATGGAGATGTAATGAGAAAGAAATGGCACAAAGATGCCTTAAGCCACACCTCTTTAAAATCTTTCAATAGCAGTAAATACAACAAGGTCGTCCGAACCAAATCATTACCAGACACTGAAAAATCTTATTACATTAGAAAAGATGGTTGGAGGAGGAGGAAATGAATAGTTTCTGGGAAGGATTGGGAATAGCTTTAGTAATACTTGCATTAGCAGTAGGACTTCATAGTTGTATGAATACAGAAAGACCTATGATAGGTCCTAATGGAACCTTCATTAGTATTGGTAATTTGGGGGAGAAGTGACCCATAATGGAAAAGGTATGAATCACAGGTTTGCCCGACCCCGACTAAAGAAGGAAAAAATAAAAAAAATATACTCCCTTACCAAAAAAGAAGACAAGTTTATAGATGACTGGCTTAAAAAGAAAGAGAAATACAAGAAGAGGCAGAAATGACCCCACCCAAGAACTTGAAGGAGGTAATATGAGTGCAATATGCCGTAAGTGTTTAGGTAAAATGCCCCCCGATAGAAAGGGTGCTGATCAGATATGCCCTAAGTGCTTGCCCCCCAAAAAAGGTATTAGGTTAGAGGTTGAAGAAATATTTGATAGGTTTATAAGTTATGCACATCATAACGATGGGTATACTAATGAAATGATTGATACTGCCTTCTCTGCCATCCACTCTGCTTATCTGAGGAGGTTGCCCCCGAAAAAACCACTTGATATGACACCAATACCAGGAAGAAGTTCAGGAATGGAATATGACAGGAATAGTGGCTGGAACGCCTGCCTACAGAAGTTAAAGGAGAATTGGAAATGAAAGACATAGCCGGGATCTTATTTATAGCTTCAATTTTAGCTTCTATGAAAGTAATAGAGTCTATTCACTACGGCCGGGTTGATGATTTCATACTTGTTAAGATAGTTCTAATCATAATCGTAGGCGGGTTAAGCGTAGGGAGGTTATTCAGATGGTAGAATTCTTAAAGTTTCTGGCGATAGGCACAGTAGCAGGAGTTGTGATGGCGAAGGTTGTTATATGGTGGGGGAGGAGAAGATGATAACTGTATGCGCAAGTTGTTTACAAGCTTCTTGTTGGGAAGGGAATTTACTCTGTGATAAATCTAAAACTGCTGGAACAATACAGGGAACTGTGCAAGAAATAAGAGAGTTGAGAAAAAAGAAAAAGCAGGGGGTAAAATGAAAGACTGTTGCAAGAAGTGGGAAACATGGGCAAAATGTGTAGGGGCTAAATTTTGTCCTATCTGCGGTTCTCCCCTTACCCCCAAAGAGGAGTGCACGTGCTATTTTGTCAAACTCGGGCACAAGCACATTCACCCCAAAAAAGGAATAGGTTTGGGGATAGGTGTTCTTTGTAGTATATGTTATAAGAGTGTGTGCTTTTGTCCTGAACGACAATCAAACGGGGACTGGAAAGAACTCCCCAAAATCAGCCTGCCTTCTAAAATAGAAGCACCGTCCACTGAAGAAGGAAAAGTGATTAACCAAGTAATTGATTATCTGGCGCAGCGCGGGCGCGGAGCCACATGAACGCAAAAAAACAAAGAGAGCTAGCCTTCATAAAAGAGCTCAACAAGCTAAAGATAGTTAATAAGAAGTGTTGGCGCTGTAGCAAGGAGTTTTACCACGGCTTCATGGATCTATGCTTACACTGCGGCAATGTTATGGGAAGGACACATGAAACTCCCAAAAAAAATAATCATAGCAGGTAAGGAATGGAAGGTAAAGAAGCTCCCTAATCAAGGAGGGGGAAGTTTTGAATCCTGCCCCCCAGAGATATGTGTGGGCACCAAGTGGAGATCAGAGATCGCAATATCTTTTATACACGAAGCATTAGAGGCCATATTAACTGAGCGTATGCACCGCTATAAGCTTCCCTATGTAGCGGAGGATAACAGTAATTATATGTTTGTTATGAACCACGAACAAATGGCGCAGGTAAGCCGGGATCTAGCCCTAGCCTTAAAAGACGTACTTAAATAGGGGGATGGATGAAACCTATAAAATTTAAAGGTTCAAATGTAATATATGCGAAAAATCAAAAACCGTATTTACCATTACCTGCGTATAAACACAACGATGATTGGGAAAGCGTATCAGCTTGTTGGTATTTGAATTTTGTTGAGAGAATAAAGGTTTTGTTTACAGGGAAGATCTATACGACCCTACCCACTTTTGGAAAACCATTAACCCCACAAAAATTACAAGTAAGTAATCCAATAAAGTAGGAGACTCTATGACTCACGAAGAAGCGTTAGGATTGTTGGCGAAGAAGAAATTACTACCAGATAATGTAGCACAAGCACGACAGAATATTGTAAAATTACATAAAAATCCAAATGGGTTTACTCAAGAAGAAATTGAGGATATGGCTTATCAACTTGGTATGAAAATGGGTAATAATATATGCCTCAACCTCTCCGCAGAAAGTCTTGTTAAGAGGGGGGCGAGTGTGGATGAGATAACGGCTATGCTTGATAATTCATTCTATTGTTGGGGTTGTATCAGGCGTAATAAGTTTGCCACCGCCCTCCAAAAAGAATTTATTATCTTGAGGCGGAAAGTAAGCTAACCGAAGCAAAGCGGAGGTAACATGGTTTGTTATTGTTGTGATAGAGAAGAAGGGAAGGAGGTAAAGGGTACATGGATTGTAGTTAGCTCTACCGAGAAGAGATGGGTATGTGACAAGTGTAACCACTTAAATCCGAAGGAGGTGAAAATATGAGAGATATGGAAATTAAATCAAACGAAGAAGCTAAGGCTAAGGGTTGGAAGATTGTAGTCCCCTTCCCAAGCGAAATAGTAGGCAAGGCGACCTTTGAAGATACCCACATAAGGATAATGAAATCCACCAAACGCCTTGAGGTTTTTGGGGGGTGGATTTACAACACCACAACGGAGATCCATAAGGGCCAGGACAATGTTGCTGTCGCAGAGGCATTAGTCTTTGTGCCTCTAGCGAAGTAACTACGGAGCGCACGATCTTAAAAACGGAGGAGACATGAAAGAAGAATTGATATATGGTAAGGATGTAGTGATAAGCGGGGGGTTCTTTGTAGGCCAGGTAGGCAGGTTACTGAACAAGATGAACAGAGCATTACCCGCGGCCAAGCCGGCCGGAGGCAACGTGCCGCAGGCCCCAAAGGTGAAAACCATCTATGTTGTACAGCTAATGGATGGCATGAGGGTAGAGGTAGACGCGGGCAATGTAGAACGCCTAGACATAAAGATTAAAGACGCGCCGGACGCGCAGAGACCTCCAGTAAAGCATTAAGAGTTTGTATGTGAGTGGCAGGAATTAAAGAAAGGAGTATGATATGGGTATGGATATGGATTCAGGAGACATAAGAGAATTATCGGATATAAAAGATTTATTAGAAACAGAAGCAGCCTTTAGGGTCAATGAAACACTCCATATAAAAGGGGGGCACTTTCGAGTAATAGGTATTATCCCATCTCCGCATAACGAGATTATTTTAAAGGGAATATCTAAAGAAGAATTTCAACTTTCGCAAGATAGATAGTTAATCCTGCCTCACATACTTGAAGGCCTGGTGGCGGAATAGAAACGCAAGTGTGCACAGCTCGATTGTCGGTCTAGGCACATCAGGCAATCATGCAGGGTGACAGTCCTATTGAAGTATCGTTGGGGCAAGGGGTGTGAATCACCGGTTGAAAAGCATCCCCGACGCTAGCCGCGTATATGTCATTAGGCAAATCCCTGCCCAGGCCTTACTTAAAGAAAGGAGGATATGTGTTTATAAAAGTAGATGATATGACAGCAAAGGCAGCAAAAGGATTACTTAAGACCATTATTGATAAATTGGATGAATTAGACAATGACGATTTCTTTGGGAGTGAAGGTTGGAAACATCACTTTGGACTAGAGGAATAAGTGCCACATGCCAGGAAAGAAACTAGATACTGGGAAGACCAGATACGAGTTAATCAGCCCCTACGCCTTAGATCAGATGGCCAGGGTCTTAACCTTCGGCGCAAGGAAATATGAACCCCGTAACTGGGAACAGGGAGTTGCGTGGGGCCGAGAGTTTGCCGGCATAATGCGCCACCTCTGGGCCTTCTGGGGAGGCGAGGACAACGACAAAGAAACCGGCCTCTCCCACTTAGCGCACGCAAGCTGTCTTTTAATGTTCTTATTGCATTTTACAGAACACAGGCGGGAGTTTGATGATCGGCCAAGAACACATGAGGGGACATGACGGGAATGAAAAAGATAATACTTCATTTATATTGCGGAAAATATGCAAGTGATAGTAAGCTCTATAGGGCTAACGGATATGATGTTCGGTTAATAGGTTTGTTTTATGATAAAGATGTCAGATTGTATGTTCCACCTAAAAATGTATATGGCATTATTGCAAATCCGCCCTGCACACATTTGGCAGGAAGCGGCGCAAGATGGTGGGAAGAAAAAGGAGATAAAGCATTACTTGAGGCATTAGCTTTGGTAGACGCCACTATGCGGATTATTATGATATGTTCTCCGACTTTGGCTTTTTGGTATATAGAAAATCCCGTTGGCAGGTTATCTCGATTTTTAGGTAAACCTGATTTGATTTATAATCCTTGTGATTATGGCGACCCTTATACGAAAAAGACGTGTTTATGGGGGGATTTTAATAAGCCAAAAAAGAAACCTGTAAAGCCAGTGAAAAAATCGCCAATTCATTATATGTCTCCAAGTAAAGATAGAAGTGAATTAAGAAGTATTTGTCCACAAGGTTTTGCTCAAGCATTTTATAAGTCTAATAAATAGCCGTAGCGTTTAGCGGAGGCCCATGGCACATAAATCAAGAGGTAGCTGGAGAATAGGTATGTGCCTTAAGACCTGTAAGTGCCTTAATTGCAGGAAAGTGAAGAATGGAAAGGAGTTAGAGAAAAAACAACCCCTTAGCTTGCCCCCTACTGCATGTTCTGAGCCTTGCCCTATATGTGGCCAGGGTCATTGCGTGTGTGAAGCAAGAAAAGATTAAAGATCCCCTTACCCCCTCCTTAAATATTGGCAACCCCTTAATAACAGGTAGACTATGGAGAAAGATATGGATTACAAACCGAAAAATATAAAGCGGAGGTTTAAATGCTCTAACTGTGCCAACAAGGCAGTGTGCAAGAGGATATGCCGGACAGTTGAGAATTATCTTCAGAAGAAGGGCGGAGGGCGGAAATATAGCGATAGGCATATAAGGAGGAAGGAAGTACCTTTTGACCCTAACTTTTTAGATACACAGATGCCGGCCATATTAAAGCATAAAAGAACGGGAGGCCTTGTTAACACAAAGCCCCCCGACATTGATAATTAACCCTTCTTTAAAACCGATACATTGCAAAGGCCTCACTATCGCAAGGTACTAGTTTTTTGATATGGTCTACGCCGTAGACCTTGTTTCCCCAACGCTTTATATGTTCATATGTATTTTGAGCCGAATCGCAGTAAATAGCCCAATCGTTCTTACTACCCCTTACCGCGACCCAGCCAAGGGTTTTGCCCGATCCTGTCATATTAAGACCATTCGGACAGTCCCTAATCTCCCCCAGGGCAAATATATAGTTTGCCGGTAAAGACTTTAACTTTTCCAATGTTAACATACCTATCCTCCTTTCTTGTTAACTGCCTGTGTCTTCTATACCAACTCTTCTGCCTACTTCAAAACCCTCGTCATACCCTTCTCTAAAGCCTTTATCGCGGGCGTTGGCTAGGAAGGTGATCTCCTTATCTTTATTTTTCAAGCCCTGTTTATAGTAAAGTATACAGTCTTCGTAGCAATCGCATAAATTCCCGCTTGCGGGATTGTTGCAGTTGATCTGATAGTATTTACATTTCATTTCAACCCCCTCTTCTTTCGTGTCCATTATCTTACCCCTCCTTAATTGATTACATATCGCTTTTTGTATATCTTGTCAATCGTGTCTAAGACTTTATGATATTCGGCATTGTCCCTATCTATTAAATTAGCTTCTATTAAGTCTTCAAAGGCTACTTTCCATCTTATAAGCTTATTGAGATGGTTTTTCATATTTATCACTCCCTTTCAGTCAAGATTATCTTCCCTTAACCAATCATCTATTTTTGCGAATAGATAAACAAGCACTACTATAAGAATGTATAATCCTCCTTCCTTAAACATTTTGCCCCCTTATTTTTAGGCTCTGTATTTTTCATGCGGGCTTGCCACCGCCAAAGGCTACATTACAGACAATACAGGCAAAAGGTGCGTTTATGAGCCTTCCGGCTCGGGTTAGGGGTTATATTTTGATTTGGCTACCACAGCCTATACAAATACCTTCGTCTTTGATTTGGTCTTTTAAGTCGTTTATCTGTCCTCTCAAATCAGTTATGAGGGTATTACGCCTGGCTATTGTGTTCTTGGCTTTGGCAAGTTCATGCTGAAGGTCTTCATATTTTACTTCATATTCAGCATGATTTTGCTTTAGTTGGTCTTTTAGCTCGGCGATTTCACTTCCAGAATTAAGACAATCTTTTAATTCCTTAAACCATCCTACTGTTTTGCCTAAACAGATTACCTCACCTTGTGGCATAAGCACGACTTCTAAATTACAAACTGTGATTTCTTTCGGTATCTCTTTCATATCTTTCCTACCTTCCTGCACCTATTAAGCCGTGTGCCTTTAAGCCATTTATTAAGAGCCACTTGGTTTCTTGCTCTGCTCTGCCTGTATTGTCAATGAACGATTTTATATCTTGACAGTTTTAACATCAGTTAACAAAAAAATATATCTTATCATTTCCTTAACCAGGCCCGCAACAACTCGATCACCTTTTCTTTTAACGTCCGGCATTCGCCGTAGGCCTTTGATTTAGCTTCACTGTGTAGGGTTTCGGGGATCTCTACTGTTAAGCGTTTGATGTCTGGCATACTCCGAGTATACCACATTTTAACAATTTGTCAAGTGCTACAAAGTTAATAAATGGTTTTATTTATCATAACTCGTTGCGGTGTATAGAGATAATTTTTTTAGTTTTGTGCGGGGCGGAAGCAAATGTCCTTTATAATGAAGGGGCAAATATATAAGTGATTGTATATGCAGAGCTTGTGAAGGCAGAAGTTAAAAAAGACAGCATGGCGGATCGGGCTTATATATTAGTATTTAAGACACATCAAAAAGAGGCTCTTGCTGTGGCCATGACGCCATTGCAGACCATGTTTAAGCTAACAATAGATGAAGTGCCACAAGAAGACTAAAGGCGCAGCACAGCGCAGCCAAAGGGGCAAGAATGCCTAAGACAAGAGACAAACATAAAGTTAATAGATTTGTTAAGGAATACATACAAGAGCTAAATGGAAATAAGGCCATGAAAAAGATAAGTCCTAACTTAGAAGGTGTAGCCTTAGCTGTAAAGACTCATAGATGGTTGTCAGATGATGAGATACAGCAGAAGATAAGGACGGAGTTAGAGAAGTTTGACAACACTATTGTCAATAAAGACTATGTTTTAATGAACTTGTATAAGCTTATTAACGATAAAAAGATTACCCCTAATAGTAAGATTAATGCGTTAAGTGTGCTGAGTAAGTGTTTAAATCTGTCTAAGGAAAACCAAATACATCTTACCAACATCATTGGAGAGGCCAAGCTTAAGGATCTGATCGCCAAGCGGGTCAAGACATAGTTAACTGGCTATTGATACGCAATCAATCAAGCACATTAACACAGCCCTTGATTATACCGTGCTTGTGTAGTTGACATAACAGTTATTATATGCCATAGTTTGTGAGGGGATTTAATTAGTTAAGGGGCAGGGTGTAGGCCTTGCCACCCCCAAGACCCCTTGTTCTTATATATAAACCTACTCACTAAATTACATGTAATTTTCAATTTCTGATACTTGGCAAGTTAGCGCGTTACAAATAGGGGGGCACACATGACACTCTTAATCGCATTTCTTCTTATGACGCATATGGAGATGGAAGGCCCGGCTTTTATCGCGGTCTTCTTTCTATGGATCTTTCATTTAGGTTCAAAGTGTAAATAGGGAGATCTATGGGCAGGAAAGCCCTAAGTAACCAACTTATACGGAATCTCGTTAAATCATACCGCAAAGACTATGGAAATACGTGTTTCTACTGTGGTTGCGATCTCGCGGAGTTTGGTAGCCAGAAAGAGCATATAATCCCGGTGTCTAAGGGCGGTACAGATGATGAGAGTAATTTAGTGCTTGTTTGCCCTTTCTGTAACCGCGCTAAGTGGGATTTCGACCTAGTGTATCTTTTGAAATGGTTTGCTCATATCAGATCCAAAGAGTTCAAATGTGAGGCCAAAAGTCTTCTAAAAGGGGAAAATAGCATAGGCCCCGTAGAATTTGATCGTTTAAATCACATACTTTTTTAAACAGCTACCCTCGCCTCACGGCCTTTCAACAGAATAAGCCCTGGTGAGCCGTAATTTGAGAAGCCACACCAAGGTAGCCGGAATAGGTAAAATCGATTGTGGGCCCATTGTAGGCTTTATAATAGATTTATCTTAAACCCAAAATGGAGGATAGGTCATGGCACCAAAAGGAATCGGTTATGGGAAAGGTCATAAGAAGCGCAAGAAGCGTAAGAAGAAGAGATAGGGAGGGCCCGGGGCCCATATGAGCGAAAAGCTGATTGACCACTATATAAATGATGTAAATGGCCTCTTTCACTTCGCTGAGGACTTCCTGGGGGAGTTCCTCACTCAAACAACCCCTGAATTTCATAAAGAGATATACGATCTGATTAGGAATAAGTCCCGACTCGCGCTGGCTGCGCCGCGCTCTTTCGCAAAATCAACCTTGGTTTCCGTCATCTTCCCCCTATACTGTTTAACATTTAAGCTTAAGCAAGATATAGTTATCATCTCTGCCTCAGAAACCCTTGCCGTTGAATGGTTAAGGAAGATTAAGCACCAGTTGATGTTCAATGAAGACCTGCGAGGTCTATATCTAGGGATATATGGTAAAGAGCCCCAGTCTGATAAATGGGCCGAGAACCATATCATAGTCTCCAATGGTATAAATATCCGGGCCAAGGGAGCGGGAGCACAGATACGAGGGTATCGCCCCGATTTATTTCTATGCGACGACATTGAAGAGGACGAGGGAGTACGGTCGGAGGAACGAAGAAAGCATCTAAAGGAGTGGTTCCGCAAAGCGGTCATTGGAACCTTGGATCCCAATGGTCAGTTAATCATTATCGGTACTATTCTTCATTATTTGTCACTTCTCAACGATCTAATCGAAAACGGTCACAAATATGGTTGGGAAATTCGGCTCTATCAAGCGTACAAAGGCGGGCTGCAAGAAGAAGGGAAAGAACTCTGGAAAGAGAAGTGGCCGCACAACGAGCTTCAAAAAAGAAAGCTTGAGATAGGTACCTTCGCCTTCTCTAGTGAGTACATGAATAACCCCGTACCGGAAGATGCGGCGGCATTCAAGAAGGACTATATAAAACATTTTACTGATCTTCCCCCATCTTCCAGTGTAATGGTATTCGATCCGGCCTACACTGAATCAGATACGGCCGATTACAAGGTATGTTCGGTAATCGCTAAGGATGGGCTGGGTAATAGATACCTAGATGATTATGTTCGTACCCGGCAGCCTATGGGAGATTACCTAAGCCAGTCTGTTAATCTCTATAAGCGCTTGAGGCCCCAGAAGGTAGGCATCCCGACCGGGACTGAAAAGCTTTTCTATAACCAGGTAGTAGAATTTTTCCGTCAACACCAGTGTTACCCGGTATTCGAGGAAATCAAAAACGTAGCCACTACGGCTTCAGGGCAATCCGTAAGGAAAAAGGAAGCTAGGATCGTAGCCTCCCTACAGGGGCTCTTCCAATCCGGGAAATATTATTTAAGGAAATCTCATACAGAAGCTGTTGAAGAGCTTCTTACGTTCCCCGCGGGTAAGTTCGATGACATCATAGATACTATGGCATCCGCGGAACAGATCATTACCAATACATATATTGAGACGGCCGAGGATAAAGAGTACCAGGAAAAAATGGCGAAGAAACAGTTAACTGACCGGGGTTCCACGGGCTATGGCATATAGAAGCAAAGAGAGCAGACGAGCTTGGCGTAAGAAAAATGGATATAGTGAAAACCATACACCCGCGGCTATTGCTTGCAGAAAGCGCTATAAGAAATCTGCGAAAGGACTGGCAAACGAAAAGAAATATAACAGATCCTCCCTTGGTAAAAAAACAAAAGCAAAGAGTTGTAAGAAATGGCGTTCTAGAAATCCAATTAGAGTTGCTCACTATAAGAGTGCCCGTAGAGAGAGACTAAAAAATGTTCTCAAAACATTAACTTTCCAGGAATGGAAACTTATATTAGAGCAGTTTGAATATAAATGTACTTATTGCGATGTCACGGGGAAATTGACACAAGATCATATAATTCCAATTTCTAAAGGTGGGTGCCACACAAAGTATAATGTTGTTCCGGCTTGCATGTCTTGCAACGCAAGCAAACACGACACCGACTTAGAAGTTTGGATTAACAAATAGGGATCTTATGGAATCTAACCAATTCAATAAAAAAGAACTATCCAATTATCATGTCATAGGGTCAAACTCTTGGTCGAGCCACGAATATACACTATTTTTCTATGGAGTTATCAGGGGCCTCCGGCCGGACATATGTGTAGAGCTAGGAACCTTTGAGGGTTTCTCGGCCTACTGGATAGCCTCGGGACTATTCTGTAATGGTAAAGGTACCCTAGATTGCTATGATCTCTGGGAAGATTACCCCTACAACCATGCTTCCATGGCCACCGCAGAAAATAACCTGGCCAATCTCCCGGTTAAGCTTACAAAGATGGATGCTGCGGCCGTACATCATTTATATAAAGACAAATCAGTAGATTTCCTGATGGTCGATCTTTCAAATGACGGCAAGACGTATATGGAGTACCTGGTCAACTGGTACCCTAAGCTCAGCGACCGGGCCATCGTACTGATGGAAGGCGGCACGCCGGAGCGGGATAAGGTTGACTGGATGTGTAGATACGACAAGGTGCCCATAGGGAAAGTCTTAAGGCAACACCAATTCATATTGGCGCACTATAACTATGCCATAACTGAAACATTCCCAGGCATAACGATGCTTACCAAGAAAGAGTTCTCTAAATGAACTTTCTCAGAAAAATAAAACATCTCTTTAAGAAGGATATTGTTTTATTGAGATTGGTACCGGGATATTTTTACGTTCTGAAATATAAAAAAACAATGGTTGATCCTAAGCAGTTACAGTATTTTATCGATCATTGTTCTAAGCACAATATTCATATTGCAACCATCCCAGTCATGGAAGAGCGGGATGTAGTATTCACGGAGAAAGCATGATCGACCTGTTTTACCCATTTGTGCCGGAAGAAGCTAAGGAAGAGGTAGCCGAAACCCTTAGCGGCCGCTGGATCGGCCAGGCGCACAAGGTAGACAAGTTTGAGAAAGAGTTTGAGAAGCTCTTCAACGTACAACACGCGGTAGCCCTGAACTCCGGAACATCGGCTTTAGAGACCGCTTACGATTTAATGGAGTTTGAACCAGGGGACGAGGTTATCTCCACGCCTATGACATGCTCGGCGACCAACATCCCCCTGTTGGCAAGGAAAGTTAAAATAGTCTGGGCAGATATTCTTCCCGATACTATGACATTAGACCCGATAGACGTGAAGCGAAAGTTAACGGGTAAAACAAAAGCCATAGTGAACGTCCACCTGGGTGGAATAGAAAGTGACATAGGTAAGCAGCCCGTCCCCGTAATTTCGGATGCGTGCCAGGCCCTAGGTATTTTTACCGGAGACTATACATGTAACTCTTTCCAGGCCATAAAACACATAACCACGGGTGATGGGGGAATGATTACCTGTCCCGATAAAGAATCTCACAGAAAAGCAAAGCTGATGAGGTGGTTCGGGATAGACCGCGAAAAGAAGATACAGAATAATTGGCAATGCTATACCCAAAGGGCAATGACCTTTGATATAGAAATAATCGGTTATAAACGACAGATGACCGACATAGCCGCGGGAATGGGCTTGGCCGGCCTTAAGTGGTATTACACAACGCTGGCTTGGCGAGAAGCTTTATTTAACAGATACAAATACAACTTAAAAGTTGTGTCCGATATTCGTATAGTAGATGGCCCAAACAATAAATGCTGGCTCCTTACAGTTTATGTAAATCGACGCGATGATTTCGCTGAGATGTTGTTTGATTCCGGCGTACACACAAATCTCGTCCATATTCGTAATGATCTCTACTCAATTTTTGGAGGTAGGAAGGCAGACCTTCCCTACCTAGATCAAATAGAAAAGAAATATATCTGTCTTCCTCTCCACCCGAAGATGAAAGGTGAGGATGTTGATATTATATGCGACAAAATTAAAAAGGGTTGGTAACTAAACAATGCCGAAGAAGAGTAAAGCAAGTAGAATAAGAAAAAATACTAGCGCTCCAGTTACGGTTGATGAGATGGAGCCTCAGATAACAGATACCGACTTCTATTCTTTAATGCAAAGCAAGATAGAAGATGCTAAGAACGATTGCAGTGTTTGGAGGGCGAGCCAGGAGAAGTGGCATAAGCTCCGTATGCGCATTAAGAAGACAAAGACATTTCCTTTTTATGGATGTGCCAATCTTCGCATGCCTACAGTAGAAACCAAACTACGCAAACTTAAAAGCAATCTCGTTAAACTTATATTCGGTACGCGGCCTATAGTTCAAGCCATACCTTCTCCCAGTGGTAATTTGCGCACTGCTGAAAAGATAGCCAAATGGGTTGACCATCTCATTATGGATATTATGGAGTTTAAGCCCAAAGGTGTTATAGCCGTCGATCGAGCTATTGAAAAAGGCTTCTATCTTCTCAAACCTTACTGGAGAGTAGAAACTACCACAAGGATAGAAGATTTCTCTTTAGATGAACTTTCTATTGAAGAGGCTATGCAACTTTATAGTCTTAACAGCACCGAGGATTCGATTAAACAAGGGATCATCGATAAGTTCGATATAGACATGCACGACCTTGTTGCAGAGCATAATGAAAAAGAAATAGACAAGGCGATTGAAGTTATCCAATCCGGCGGAACAAACATAAAGATGGAGATTGAAGATGTTCTTTATAATGCCCCGGACGGTGCTTTGGCCAACCCGGAATTTGTTTATGTAAGCAATAGCAGCGGTTGGAATCCCCAAGACACAAGGATGGCCACGCATGAGTTTTATCTACCATATGATCAGGTAAAAAGAAATGTAGAGCAGAAGGGCTGGTCTCAAGAAGCAGTAGATAAGATCTCATATTTCAAAACCCTAAATCTTGACAATATGACAGAGAATCTCAAAGATACCCGCGAAGGTATTGCGAGAGTGAACAACCCCGATCAACTGGTTAAGATATGGGAAACCTATACTTACTACGATCTTAACGGCGATGGATTCCAGGAGAAATGTCTATTTACATTCGCTCCCGAATTTAAGCTTACCATGAGGAAGGTTACACTTCCCATGGAGAGCGGCAAGATCCCGCTTATTAAAATAATCAATGAATTAACTGACGATAGATGGTTCTCTCATAGGGGGCTGCCTGAGTTGATTGAAGATTTGGTTAAGGAAATAGATACACAGCACAACCAAAAACTTGATTCTCAGACATGGCGCAATACCCCCATGTGGACATACCGCGCGGGTGTAGTTAATCCTAATCTTATAAAACCCGTTCCCGGCCAAGCTATACCACGACATGATGTTGATGATTTGACTATGATGCAGAACACGAATCTCAATGTCGATTTCTCTTATGAGAAAGAACAGATGATCCTGGAGACCAAGATTGATGAGATGGTCGGACAGATAGACTTCTCTCTTCAATCTATGATTAACAAGCGCCAGCCCAGAACCCTGGGAGAAGTAGACGCGCATGTATCGTCTTCGGCAATGGTCTTCTCATTAGATGCTGAAATGTTTGCGATGGGATTTAGTCAGTTCTTCACATACATTTGGGAGTTATGGTGCCAGTATGGAGACGACGAAGCTGAGTTTGCTTATTTCGGCCAGAATGGTTGGGAGCAAATAAAGTTATCTAAAGAAGAAGTCCAAGGCAAGTATAAGATCCTGGTCAGGGGTAACGACCAGAATTATAATCCCCAGGTCAAGCAGCAGAAGGCCGGGATGATCTTACAGGCCACCATGGATCCGAAAGCCCTAGATCTTGGTATTGTCAATAAACAGAATGCTTATAATGCCTATAAGAGATTCTATCAGTCTCTGGATATACAGAACTGGGAAGAATATATAACCGATCCGGCACAGACTCAGCCTTTACCACCGCCTCCGGCTCAGGTTAAGATTGATATGGAAGACTTGACTGATCAGGAAAAGGCCCATGTAAAATCACAGCAGAATATCAAACCCGACGTTCAGGGTATGGCCATGAAAAAACAGGAAGAAGTGCAGGATAAAAACACAGAAGTTCAACTGGAGGTAATGAAAAATGCCCCAAGACCCGAGACTAAAAATAGATCCGGAAGCGCGTAAAGAAATAGAAGAAGCACAGAAAATCGTAAATAGGAGCCAGACCATTATTGATGGCCTCAGAAATAACCAGGCATGGGAAATGGTTATTGAGGACTTCAAAGATGAAAGACAAAGATTGGATGATACCTGGCAATATATCACAGACGAAAAGAAGTGGTATGAATACAGGGTCACTAAGATGGCGGTAATGAAGATCATCAATATGATTAGCGATTATGAGGCTGACATGAAAACGGCCGCCGGCAAAATAGATAAAATCAAGAGTACCACCGAACAGATTCCCGTCGATGTGGATAACAATTAGGAGTAGACATGCCTTTAGGAAATGGTTTACCAGTTAATCAAGCAGGGCCCATACCATCAGCTCAGCCCGTTCAGCCCGGCTTACAGCCGGCCGCCCAGGCCGGGAGTCCTGCCGATCAAGATTTAATAAATCTTACGAACGCTTTGTATGGTGAAGTAGCATCTGAGGATAGAGACACCATGATTATGGTGGGCTCTACAATGCTTAATCGTTTAGAGGCCAACAGGCCAAACGAGTTTGGGTCTACAGTTCCAGAGGTTTTACAAAAGGGGTACTATGCAGTCTCAAACCCCAATGTCCCTTACAGGCAAGCGATAACGCGTAACTTCCCTGACAAGAATAGCGAGAATAAATATAAACAAGCTTTAGCTGTTATGTCAGGACTTAAGAAGGGGACGATAGACCGCCGTGAAGGCCACTTCTACTTCACAGACGCGGAAATTAAGAAGATGAAAAGAAGGAAGAAGAAGACCTTTAATTTTAAGCTTGTTGAGCCGAGAGGCGAAGCGGGCCAGTATAAGGTCTTTGGTTATTAAATCCCCGTACTGAGGGTTAGAAGTACAAGGAGGCAGTAATGCCAGATCCAAAAGTTGTTACGGATGTAGTGTCGGATCCATCCCCCGACCCAAATGCAGTAGAAAACCCGGTAGAGGAGAACGCCGCTCAGGAGCCTGCACCTGAAGAAGAGACTCCGCAATCGCCAGAAACACCTGCCCCCGAAGGTGTAAAAGAAGAGGGTGAAGCGGTAGATGAAGGAGGTGTTCCATATAAGAATCGTTTTATGGAGCAAAAACGCAAGTTTGATGACTTGCAATCCAATCTACCCCAAATGATCGAGAATGCGGTTGCAAATGCTATACCAAAGCACCAACCCACTCCTGCCACGGAGCCCGCTTATACCAAGGAAGAACTGATCCGGTATAGGAATAGCACGGACGACCCAACCAAAAAAACATGGGCCGAAATCGAGCTAGAAAAACTTCGTGATCAAGGTATCAAACAAACGTTTGATAAGCAGAGAGAAGAGGATCGACAAACATCAAAGTTAGAACAGGAAAAACGCGCTGCCTACAACATGGTGTTCAAGAAGTACCCAGCAATGTTTAATGCAGACGGAACCTATAATAACTCTCATCCTCTAACCCAGAAGCTCGCGAGAGTGTACGGCTCTCAAAATGTTTTCAAGAGCCAAGGGTATGGTTTGTCAGCTGCCGCGGACATAGCGTTCTCTGAGTATGTGTTAGAGACACAGCCTCAGCTTGCCAAAACAACCACGAAGTTGAAGAGGCAAGTAAAAAAACTGGAAAAACAAACGCTTATTGAGGGTGGCGGCCAGACTCCTAAGACTGGCGCCAAATCCGAAATGCAACTTGCAGCAGAAGAGCTCGCACGAACCGGAAGTAAGGCTGCGTTGAAGAGATTCAACTATGCTAAGCTAAAGGCAGAAGGCAAGTTTCAATAAGCTTCATGCAAGAACAAAAGAGGAGTTAAAAGTAAACAATGGCTGCGAAAGCGTATACTTACGACGATGCGGCTATGCGGGAAGATTTGTTGAATATCATAACAAATATTTCCCCCAAAGTCACACAACTAACCTCTGGATTAGGAACTTCAACTGCTAAGGCTATTCGTCACGAATGGCTCACGAAAGTATTGAGTGCTGTAAAGACCAATGCCTACGTCGAAGGTGTAGATGCCTCTTACTCAGTTGAAAACCCGACAAGGGTCATTAACTACTGTCAGATCTTAAGGCAGGGTTATGAAATCACTGATACAGAGAGATCCATTGACAGAGCTGGTGCTGCGGATCGTATGTCTGAAGAGGCTGCGGATGCAATGGCCACCTGGAAGAATGACCTGGAGCTAGCAATACTCCAAGGATCATTAGCTTGTGGCAGTACGTCTGCTGCAAGAACCATGAATGGTATCAGGTCTTGGATAGTCGCGACTAACGTCACGAACCAGTCCGGTATCTCATTGGCGGAAGACACCTTTGTTGCATATCTCGAAAGAGTATGGAATTATGGTGCGGAAGTCGACGAGGTTTACCTCGGCGCAACTCTGAAAAAGAGAGTAGACGGTTGGACCGCGGGTTCAACTAAGAACATAGATGCTGAGGATAAGCGTCTTGTAAATGCTATTGATATATACGAGAGTTCATTCTCTCCGATAGTGAAGATCTTCTTGCACAGGTATGCAAACATTGAGACCACATGCTTGACGATCGCTAACGGAAACATGATCTTTGGTATAGACTCACAGTATTACAAGGTAGCGTACCTTAGAAAACCATTTACCAGGGATCTGGCCAAAACGGGTGATGCTGACAAAGCAGAAGTCGTTGGCGAGGCTACGCTTGAAGATAGAACAGGCGGAAAAGCTGGTTTTATTGGAGAATACCACTTCTAACGAAGTGCAAGGAAAGAAGGGTGGGGCGCTATCGCCCCACCCGTTTACCCGACATGCAGAGAAGCGGAGAGCACGGAGTAACAAGAGATAGGGAGAAGGCCTACCAGGCCGTAATCAATATCTGGATTAAGGCTTCACCTGAAAATTTTAATACATGTGCTCAGGTTGTTAAGCAAAATAAAATTCGTAAAGCTGGAATGAGAGACTCTTTCGGCGGCTTAAAAGAATTTCCTAAAGATATTAGAATCGGGTTGTCAATACCACCCGGATTATATTATACACTTGTAAAATACGAACGTATGCACAACGATGAATTTATGAAAACCAAAGCAGATTTGAGATGGTTTGCACTAAAATTTCCACAGTTCTGCGTTGTAGATCGAATATAGGGGGGATAAATGAGACTTGCATTAGCCATTATAGCGAAGGGTGAAGTCGGAAAATTAAGAAATATTATTTATAAGTATCACCAGTATTTTAATGAAATTGTCATTGCGATTGACGATGAGGGAGCATTTCACCACCTAACAGATCATATAAATGATGACATAGAGTTGGGAGATTTGCCTAAAGGAAAAATCAAGCTCTTCAAATACGAATGGCGCGACGACTTCGCACACAAGCGTAATTTCCTAGCCGGTAAAATAGAGTCAGAGTATTACATGCGCATAGATACCGACGACGAAATAGACAAGCCAGAACTATTACGACAGGCCTTCCAAGAATACGTCAAGCAAGGATTTACCCTTATTCACTTTATGTATTACTACTCTTTTGATAAGAGTGGTAATTGCAATGCTAAGCACTGGCGCGAGACTATTATTAAAAACGACGGCAACCTCCGTTGGAATAAGGCTATCCATGAAAACATTATACCCAAGACCCCGCGGAAGGTTTACAACGGTAGAGAATCATTGATAGGGATTTTGCATAAAGCCACCCAAGAAGAGCATGATAAGTCCAGTGAGCGCAATCTCAAGCTGTTAATGAAGGAGCTTGATGCAACTAAAGACAAACCGGACGCGCGAACCACTGGCTATGTAGCAAGGATGTTATTCGGCCTCAAGAGATATAAAGAGGCGATAGGGTTCTTTGAACAATTCCTAGCCAATTCAGGCTGGGATGATGATAGATATTTTGCTTGGTTACAGCTATCAGAATGCTATCAGTCTATGGCTAATGGAGATTCCAAATCCCCACTTTTAGAGACATCCCTCAGCTGTGCCGTAGAAGCCTTCTTAATGAAGCCCCAATATCCCGACGCATACTTTCGTTTCTTAATGTTGTACTTTGACAAGAAAGAATACAAAAAGGCCATAGATCTGGGTACTATCGGGTTCACTAAAGAAACACCCGATACAATGCTTATAATAGATCCCTCCATATACACCTGGAGACCCACGGCCATGATGGCCACCTGTTATATGCAGTTGGGTCAGTTTAAAGAAGCTCTCAAGCTCATTGAACATGCTCATAAAATTGTTCCCGAAGAACAGACTGTAACAGACTTATTAAACTTCCTTAGAGAAATCTACATAGACAGTGAAGCGGCCAAAGACTATCTAAGGTTAATGAATTACACGAAGCACGATCTTAAAAGGTTCAGATCCTTGGTAGCCAGTGTGCCCAAGAAAATAGCCGGCGATGAACGTATTTTAGCTCTGAAGCAAAACGTAGAGCCAGGCAAGAAATGGGATGACAAGTCAGTTGTCTTTTACTGCGGCGGCGCCTGGGAAGACTGGGTAGACAGCTCCGTAATAGGCGGTATCGGTGGATCAGAAGAAGCTACTATATACCTGGCCAGAGAGTTCACCAAGTTAGGCTACAAGGTAACAGTTTACAATCAGTGTGGCGAATTGGCCGGTACATATAAAGGGGTAGAGTATAAGAAGCATTGGGATTTCAATGCTAAAGACGATTTCAATATACTCATATCCTGGCGATATAATATATTCTCGCATAAAGGCATCAAGGCCAAGAAGAGAATTATATGGCTACATGATGTGCCGGCACCAGATCAGTTCCTTGAAGAAGATGTAGACACATACGACAAGGTATTGGTTCTCTCCGAGTACCACAAGGGCCTGCTTAAGAACGTCCCGGAAGACAAGATCTTCGTTACCCGGAACGGGCTTAATCTTTCCGATTTCGATGGTATACAGGAACAGAGGAACCCAAAGAGATGTATATACGCCTCTAGTTACGACAGGGGTCTCGAACCGCTCCTTGAGATCATATGGCCAAAGGTGCTTAAAGAGGTACCGGATGCCGAGCTTCACATATACTATGGCTGGAACACCTATGATGAAATGATCAAGGTCGGCCGGCGCAGCGCGGCCTGGAAAGAAAAGATGGTCAAGCTCATGGCCCAGAAGGGTGTTACGGAGCATGGCCGCATCGGTCATATCAAACTGGCCCGGGAGTATGCTAAATCAGGCTTGTGGGTTTACCCAACCCTATTTACCGAGATCTCTTGCATAGGCGCTATGCGGGCGCAGGCGACCGGAGCCGTTCCGGTGGTCAATAACTACGCAGCTCTTAGAGAAACGGTTAAGTGCGGTATCAGGGTAGAGGGTGACGTTAAGGATCCCAAAACCTATCTTAAATACGCAGACAAGTTAATACTCATGTTAAAACACCCAGACTCACAACAAATCCTCAGAAAGAAAATGATTCCCAAGGCGAAGGAGTTGTTTGGCTGGCAGAAGGTGGCTAGCGAATGGAACAAAAATCTCTTCTCGTTCCTATAGTTCTTTGTTGGAATGAATTACTCTATCTTAAAAATCTCATACCCCAACTAGAGAAAGTCAGTGATGAGATAATCATTGTCGATGGGAACTCTACCGATGGAACTAAAGAATTTTTTGAAACAACCACACCCAAAGTAAAGTTTTATCAACGTGAATTTGATTGCTGCGCTAAACAATTTGATTACGCTCTACAGAAGGCCCCAAAAGACAATACATGGGTTTACAACGTAACTGGAGATGAACTCCCTACTATATGGTTCTTTGAAAATATAAGACGCATTCTGGATGAAGCGGACAAAAAAGATGTCGACAGATTGTTTATGACAGTTTTTCATCTTAGGGGCGAGCATGAAATCTCAAATGAGATAGGTGGCCAGCTTAGGTTATTTCGTAATGATAAGCACCATAATTGCCAATATGTCGATTACCCCCACGAAAGGCTTCACGGCTACTTTGATGGCCATTGCATAATGCAGACAGATCCAAGGTTTGCCTTCGTTCACTTTAGACAAGCAGATCCCCTTAAGGTAGAGCTGTGGAAAACTCATTATATTGAGAAGCGTGTATATAGTCTTTGGGATATTAACCGGAGACTGAACATAGAAACGATACCGCTGGATAGCGATATTACATATAGCATAGATGGGGAACTGAGGAGATACCTAAAATGGGGGACATAATTGAACATCTCCCCTTTTTAACCCGCGTATGCCTCGATATAGGGGCCGAAGTCATCCTTGAGCTAGGGGTAATGTCCGGTTGCTCCACAAAAGCCTTCCTACTGGCCGCGCAGCCCCTAAATGCAAAAGTCATAAGTGTAGATATTGAACAGAGTTGTGGAAAAATCTCCAAATCCCCCTATTGGGAGTTTCATTGTATAGACGACCTCAAATTTGAGATAAAAGGCCCCATAGACGTTCTTTTTATAGACACTTCCCACACTTACGATCATACCCTCGCGGAACTGCGCAGGTTTGCCCCGAAGGTGATCGCGGGCGGCGTAGTAATCCTCCACGATACAATTTCGTGCCCGCCCGTTTTACGGGCCATAGAGTCGTATCTTCACGCAAATCCGGCCACATATACTTTTACCAACAGAACGAACAATAACGGCCTGGGTATATTGTGGAAAAAATAACTTCTGTCATAGTCCCCTGTTGGTTGATAGATAAATATTTATTGTCCTTAACACGGCTATGCGTAGAAGCTGTAAAAAAAGCTTCAAATGTAGAGCTCATTCTCATAGATAATGGATCCATAATGGGATCCGAATACCTTAAAGAGAATGCAGACATCTACATAAAGAATGAAACGAATTTAGGTTTTACCAAAGCCATAAATCAGGGCTTCAAGGCTGCGACCGGTAAATATATTGTTGTTGGAAACAACGACTACATAATAAGACCTGGGTGGGAGAAAGAACTTCAAGGGGTTGTGAATAATGTCGATATATGCGGTACCGCGGCCCCGCACGTTAATGGTGATGAACACCCCGAAGACTCAAGTATATGGGTAGAGTTCTTACCCGGCAGTTGGTTTATGATGTCGCGAAAGACTTTCGATCTCATAGGTCTTTACGACGAAAGATTTAAAAACATTTTCTCGGATACTGATTATGTATTCCGAATGAAGGAACACAACTTGTTCCCACTTGCTACAAGCCATACAGTAGCAGACCACTTTAAGAGCGCGACTATATCAAAGGCGTACGACGGCAAGAAGGAGTACGCAAAGACTCGGAAGATATTTGTAGAAAAATGGAAACACCTTGAGGACTTTAAGGGAATAGATCATATCAGCCGATGAATCATGTAAAAGCATTCAATAATTTAATAGCAGTTAAAAAGGTCTTTGACAAATTAGGGATTGTATTTTGGTTAGATGGAGGAACATGCCTTGGCGCATATCGTGAGAACAGCTTTCTTGTATCTGACTTTGATTTGGATGTTGGGATGTTTGGGGAGGATGATAAGAAATTTCCTCAGATCATTCAAGGCTTAAAAGACGAAGAATTTCACTACTTCCACATTAAAGAACACCCCTGCGGCGAGGGAAAACAAATATCGTGCGTTCGCCACAACATTTCACTTGATATTTTTGTTTATTACCGCAGAAACAACAAGAGATGGAGACTATTATTCGATTTTGACATCTTAAGGACAGTCCGATACATACCTTGTGTGCTACCCCAGAATGTATTTTGTACCCTTACGACGATAGATTTTATGGATTACGGGGAGACCTTCAATCTCCCACACATAGAGTACCTTCGTCTCCAATATGGGGACTGGAGGAAAGACAAAACAAAAGGTGAGTTTCACTGGCAGTCCGATTACAAGTGTATGGACATGTCCTTTGAGATCTTTCCCCTGCCCAAGGGTAAGCGCAGGTGGGTTCTCACAGACACCATAAAAGGGAAAGCGACACAAGACTCATTCTTTGAACCACTTATAAAAGAGGGGTACAAGCTTTTTCCCCTAGCACTCGATAAGGACAGAAATTTAATCGACGGACGCAAGCGCTTAGCGGCGTACCGGAAACTAGGTGTACCAATGGTAGAGGCCTATATATGCACCCAGCATCATATGAACAAATAAAAAGATTTGTCTATAAGTATGTAGGGGATAGGGAGGTAAGCGTCCTTGAGGTTGGTAGCTTAGATGTAAACGGATCTTTCAAAGATTTGTTCCCCGCGAGGCAATATACAGGCTTAGATATAATTCCCGGGAAGAACGTAGATGTGGTGCTTGAAGATCCATATAAGTTTCCTTTTGAAGACAATTCTTTTGATGTGGTGATTTCTGGTAGTACATTTGAGCACATCCCATATTTTTGGCTTACTGCGCAGGAGATTCAAAGGGTATTAAAAAAGGGCGGCTGGTTTGCAATGACAGTACCTTCCCGCGGCTGGGTCGCGCACAAACACCCTGTAGATTGTTATAGATTTTTACAAGACAGCCTTAGTGCACTGGCCAAGTATGCAGGATTGACTACGGTAGAAGCATTCGAGTATCAAGTGGGTAAGGAGATTCCAATAACCCTAGATTGTATGCTGATTGCGAGAAAGCCCTAAGAAATGAGAATTATAAGAGACGAAGTTCTACAAGCTAATGTTGCTTTTTCTCCACCAGAAACTGCGGAAGCTCTGAAGTATATTATTACCGGTAAAGTGGTATGTGACGTAGGTTGTGCTTACGGTGATCTTTTAGAGGCCTTTTCTAAATACGCTAAAAAAGTTATTGGCATGGAACGCTACCCACATAGGGCCCGGGTTGCTAGAGCCAAAGGATTTGAGGTTACAGATGGAGACGCTCTAAAAGACCCCATTCCCAAAGCAGATGTTTATTATATATGGACTACTGACAATCATTTTATATCGAAACAAATAAAAAATGGCATAATTATCGCTGCTCGGGAAAATGGAAAGGATTTGGTAGATCACTCTGTTTTGCTAGAGTTTCCTTACGGAAAGCCAATAAAAGATGTTCGACAAAGATGGCATCTATCCATAGAGGAAAAATGACTGGAAACATTCCATTGTATAAAGGCTATGAAAATCCACAAAAACGAATTATAGCCCTATGGCTTGACTATCGCCTGAGAATAGAAATGCTTGAAAACATACATATCCACTTTGGAGACGATGGAGAACACCGGCTTGAGTTATCACCCAGGGAATTTCTCGAACTAGCAGAAGCACTGGAGAAGGTGTAATGGGTAAAGTAAAAAAATATATTTACTCAAAAGAAATCAGCTCTCAGCCCGATGAGAACACAAACAGATTACAGATAGAGCTATCTCACGATGGCTACCATATACATTACCGCAATTTAAGAATAAGATTATCCGAACAAGATATGAAGATGTGGAAAGAGGCTTTCGCTTTTTCAAAGCCAAGAGTTAAGAATCAAAATTTATTATAGGAGTAGATATGCAAAATAAAGCACTGGCAAGTATAGCCTTTGAAATAGGTGACAAACTAGGTGACACGGGATCTAACTTCCTGACCCAAGTTAAAAACTTTCTTAATGAAAGATATGATGATGCACTGTTGAAAATAGGAGCTACAACTTGGTCGATCGCTTCAACGGCGACATTAGGAGATAGTGATGTTCCGCTATTAGGTTTAGGCGCGATCATTAAACACGGAGCGACTAGCGACGGTTATGAGAAGAAGAGACAGTTTGCCAAAGCCGCTAAATCCGAACAAAAGTATGCGCGATCACTAGGTGATTACATTATATCTGGAGATCCTAACCAATTCTTACCCAGCTTTTCCAGATATGGGTACCATGTTTAGGAGTTAAAATGGGAGAACCAAGATATTTCGTAGCTCGCGATGACAAAAGGTTATTTGTAACCAGAATCAATATCTCTGGTGGTATGAATAATCGGCAGCATGGTACGCAAATAGCAGACATACAAGTTGAATCTATCACCAACGGTGATATAAGTATTCCCGGGATGTCCACAAAAAGGCCAGGGTTAGTTCTATCTAAAGATTTAGGAGATAACGAGCCCGGTACTGGCGCCTTTGGGTTAAATCCAGGCGGCGGAAGCTCCCGGATAATTGTAACCCACGGAGATGAGCTTGAAAGCTCTACTGATGGTTCTAATTATGCCACCCATAAAAACGATTTTGTAGCGGGTACACCCGTAAGATTCTTCTTAGCAGGAGAATCTGGAATTGGCGATGTTATGTTTGTCAAAATGAGTGGGAATAATTGGTTTAGATTTGTCCCTGGCGATATGAATAATCCCCAAGACCTTGGAAGTACATCCGGAACCGGCAGCGATTCACCCCCAGGATCAGATGTAGGTACTTTCTTCAGAAACCGTGCATGGATTGTTAAAGACAATGAAGTGTTTTGGTCAGATGCTTTCCCGACCGATTATTCAGTCGCTTTTAATACCGGTAGTAATGCTTATAGAATGCCCATAGGAACCGAAAGAGCCATATTGGGCATAAGGGATCTTGGGTTGGTTGTGGCAGGAGATAATGAAATATGGAGTATCAATCCATCTCCCACGCCTGCGGCAACTGACAAATCCGAAAAGCTTTTAGACATAGGAGTAGCCGAAGGCAAAACTTTCATACAGGGCGCAGATGATATATATTTCTTAGCCCACGATGGTGTCCGAGGCCTATTCAGAACTCAGCAGGATAAAATACAATTAGGCCGTAGTGAACCCTTAAGTTTTCCCATTAAAGAAGAGGTAGAGAGCTTAAATTGGGACGCTATAGATAAAGCTGTTTCCATATGGTTTGACAATAAATATTTTATTTCAGTTCCGGTAGATGGTTCATCCTCTAACAATGAAGTATGGATCTTTTTTCCTACCGCACAAGCATGGGTTGTTGTTGAGGGTTGGAATATAGCCGGCTGGGCCAAGGTTAAGATTAATGGCCAATCACAGCTTTATGGAATCCACTCTACAGACGATATAGTTTATCGATGTTGGAATGGTACAGATGATGCCGGAACCAATATAACCTATACCGAAATAGGCCGAAAAGAAACTATTGGCCAGCCTCTAAAAAGAAAATGGGGCGGTGAAGTAGTTGTAAGGTGTAGGGCAACTAGCGGTGAGCTTATAGTTTACGCATCTTTTGATGATGCGGGATGGAACCAATTAGGGACTATAGATCTCTCTGGAAATCTTCAAACCTTTCCATGGGCATATCCTGTTTTGTGGAAATCCCCAAATATATCTTACGCAAAATTCCCTATTGATGCTTATGGATCCTGGTATCACATGCAGCTTAAATTAGTTCATAGTGGAGCAGGAGAGCTAAAGGTTTTAGAAAGAAGTATATTGACGTTTTTGGACGAATTTGAGTCAGATGACTCAGCATAAGAATAACAAGGAGAACTGATGGCAAGAACATATTCAATAACAAGAACTTACACTCTTCCAGATTCTACGGAAAAGGCTGATGTCCACAAGATGCTTGATGATGCTACTGTCGGCGCAAGTGGTACATTAGATGATGCAGACATAACCGCATTTGCTAGTGCCGTTAGGGGAGACGTTCTCTATCGTGGTGCGAGCGGCTTCACCAAGCTTAATAAGGGAACACAGTACCAATTTCTTCAAATAGGTGCAAATGATCCGTCCTGGGTAACCCTGACAAGGGTAATCGAGGTTGTGTTAGATGATGGAGGCGGTGTTTTATCCACAGGCATTAAACTCGATTTGGAAATACCCTTTGCTTGCACAATCACACAGGTAACCATGCTGGCGGATCAATCAGGTTCAATGGTGGTAGATATTTGGAATGATACCTATGCCAATTATCCACCCACTAATGCAGATAGCATAACTGCTGCCGCAGTGCCTACAATTAACGCAACAACCAAATCACAAGATTCAACATTAACTGGTTGGACAGTCGCCATTACTGCGGGAGATATTCTCAGATTTAACATCGATAGTTGTAGTACAATTACACGATGCACATTAGCACTTACAGTAACTCCGGCGTAGGAGAAAATCATGGCATGGAGTGATACCAAATTATTATTGCATTTAGACGGCGCCGATGAGGCTGTAGTAACCACCGATAATTCACCATCCAATCATACTATGTCCTTTGGCGGGACAGCCGAATTAGATACGGCTGTGAAAAAATTCGGCCTTTCTGCATTATTGCTAGATGGGGATAGCGATTATCTTTCTACTCCCGATTCCGCTGATTGGGATGTCGTTGCATCCGCCGCAGATAACTGGACGATTGACTTGTGGGTTAAGCATACAGACCATGCGGGAAGCGAACCCTATGTGAGTCAGGGAGTATCTAATGATCATTTCTGGGAATTTCTTCATATACATGGCCAGGGATTAAGATTTGCTATTGAAGAGGGTGGAAGTGAGATTCTTACTTGCAGTGGGGGGGAAATCACAGACACAAACTGGCATCATGTAGCAATGATTAAGGTAGCTAGTAATTATGGGGTTTATTTGGATGGAACTCAGACAGGTCATACTGATGATAATAGCTTCAAGACCCTTGCCGAAAATCTTAACATAGGTTATGGTAATTACGGTAATGCTCTTCAGTATTTTTATGGATCTATGGATGAAGTAAGAATAATACACAGTAATCCGTTTGGCGGCGCGCCTAACGCGGGTAAGACTGATACCATAGTGGTTCCAACCAGATCTTTCAGTGCCGGAAAAAACAGAGGGGTCATTATATGAGTAAATTTAGAGTAGAAGTAGATATGTCTTTTAACACCGAACAAGATGCTATTGATTTTCTTAATGCGGTGGAGCAGATCAAAACCCAGACGTATAAACCCACTGGATTAGAAAAGATAGTCATGTTTAGGGCATTACGGTATCACGAATGTTTCCATGACGAAATTCCCCCGAAACAATGCGGTAATTATGTCGCTGTTGATTTTGATAAACCCCCAGCGGTGCACCAAAAGAAGGTTTAATGCTAGCCTTACAACATGATAAAGACGGTAAGATAGTTGCTTATGCTGAATATACTATTGTAAACAGTAAAGCAATTCCGGATAAAAATGGGGATTATGCTTTTGTATATGATACATGGTGTCACAATAGTGTTCAGTGTAAAGGGGTATTAAGGGATTTTGTTTTACAAGAACATGGGAAGTTTCCTCAAGTAAATTGGATTTATTATTATCGTTCCAAGCACAACAATAGGCTTAAGACTTTTAATATCAGAAGATTTTACAAAAATAAGGAGAAAGAAAATGGGAAGTGATGAAACAACCCTACAAGCACCTACACCTCCTACTCCGCCTAGTGCGACAGGTGGATTAGAGGAATATTTGCAGAATTTACCCCAACTCTTATCGGCTGAAAAAGAGTATGGGCCTCAGTTTGCAGAAGTTCAAAAGTCTATTCAGGATCAATTATATCCGGGAGTCTCAGCGCTAACACCACAGTTGGCTGAAAGGGCTTCAACGGGAATAACCGAGGCTGTGCCGGCTTGGATGAGAGATCAGTTTAGGTCTGATGTTAATGCTCAACTAGGAGCTAATGTTTCTAGCCGCATTGGCGCGGACTTTGTTTCCCGCGGTCTCATGCAGCAACAGATGGACTATAATCGTTATTACGAGAACCTAGCTATGTCTTTAAGTGGAAGGCAACCCTTAACTCAGGGTGCTCCTCTTACGTCCGGATATACTCCCCAGTCAATAATGGGATTGAACGCATCCAACTTCGGAACTGGCGCTAATATCTATGGAACCCAAGCTGGTCTCTATGGTCAACAGCAACAGAGAGCATGGGCTACACCTTTCATGTATATGCAAGGTGCCGGAAACGTGTTACAGGGCCTTGGAAGCTTTTCTGGTGGCGGTGGCTATGGCCCTGGCGCAGGCAGCGTAGCAACATCACCATCAGCCGGCGGCGGATAAGGAAATCATGGCAAAGAAAAAGAAGAAATCTAAAGCAGTAACATCAAAGGTATTCCCGTCTTCACCTACAGTTAGGTTTGAAGACGGGATCATTAGAGATGAGCTTGATAAAATAGTGGGTGAGTATTTACCCGGAACAGAGGGGATAATTAAGCGGGGCATACCAATGAGATCCAATCCGATCTCTCCTAGACCCCCACTTACAGACCCTCTATTTCAGGCCCGTCCCCTTCCCGGCGCCCCCGGAGTTCCCGGCGGAAGTCCTTCATCTAGTGCCTCGATCCTAGAAGACTTTAAGCGTTTCATGGGAGGCAGGCCCGGCGGGGTTAATGCCTTTACAGCTGCCGGCAGTGCTTTGTCTGGATTTGCTGCACCTTTCTTGGGACAAACCTACACTCCTCCCCAGGCCGATACAAGCGCTCAAGACTTCCAAGAGTTTCTACTCAAAGAGAAGATCAGGGAAGCGATTAAGGATCCTAGACGCAGACAAGCTCTTGAGTTAAGGCTACGCGGTATAGCTGATAAAGAGGCTTTCAGGCTTTCTGGAGCTTCTGCATTTGGCGGCCTGGCAACCGAGAAACAAAGAACGAAATATACAACCCAAAGAGACGCTATCTTCAAACAGCTCTCAGAACAATATGGACTCACCGAAGGCGATGCCGGAGGTGCCATTACCGTTGACGAAGACACTTATGAGATAGGTGAGATAGGTGAAGATGCCGAAGGCAATCAAAGAATATGGACAGGAGATGGTTGGGGGGAGTTTTAAATGGCTTTCAAACCTGTACGCAAAGTATCATCCTTTAAGCCTGTTAGAAAAGTAAAACAGGCTAAAGGATCTTCTTTGTCTAGGGCCCTCCGTCCCGTTAAAAAGGTTCTCAAGAAAGAAGAAAAAGCCGTTACTAATCTCTTATCCATCCCTCTTTATGCCGTAAGTCCCGAGTTAAGAGATTATGTGGCTAGATTTAAGAGGGGAGAGGTCCCGGCTCCCGAGAGCATAGAAGAGTTAAAGAAACTGGCTTTCTTCAGTTCAAAGGGTGGATCTACAACCCGTCAGCTTATTCAAAAAACTATTGGTGCTACAGCGTTAGATGTAGCTAGTATTTATAGGCCTTCTACACTTATTGCGCTTAAGGGTGTGGGCAAGCTGGCCGGAATGGCCATAAAGGGTGGAGCACCGCACCTGACTCGTTTTGCGGCCAAGCGCGCACCGGGAGCAATTAAGGTGCCATATGATGCACTAAAACGCTTTATGACCGTTGGCCGCGGCGCACCGCCGCAATATACAGATATATCTCGATTGGCGAAGCTTGAAAGAGCTGCCGGAGGCCGCGAGGCGGAGGCAGTAAGTAAGGTTTTAACAACCGAGCCCTTTAGTGTCCGACAACTCTCCATAAAAGAACAGCGTATCGTGGGCCGGATCTTCCGAAAAGAAGCAGAGAACATACGAAACCTACCTAAATACCAAAAGTATAGTGCTATTGCCAAAGAAGGCAGAAGCATTATGGATAAATGGTCTAAGGAATTGGCCCAATCAGGCATACCATCAAAAGAAGCGACAGCTGTTATTGATGATAATATCGAAAAATACATGGCTAGGATGTTCCCCAAATACCTAGCAAAGAACGCTCCCAGGAAAGCTCTTAGGCTTCAACTGAATGGCTTAAAACACCGCAAGGATTTAAGCTCTGAAGTGTTGCGCCAGATGAAGGTGATCAAGGAACCCGCCCTACCCACGGCCATAAGAGTCAAGGAAATATCCACTACAGCAGCAAACGCCAAATTGTTTAAGACTGTTGCCGCGAACCCTGAATGGGCTTCGGCCACCAATACCACTGGCCGCATGGTCAAAATGGGAAGCGACAAAGCCCTCGGAGCCCTTAAAGATAAATACGTTATTCCATCTATAGCAGCTGATGTAAATGGAATCCTTAATGCCAACACTCAGGCTCAAAGTCTTTATATGAAGTCTTTGAGCGCATGGAAGTTTGGCAAAGTTGTTCTTAATCCCTCCACCCACGTTAGAAATATAATGTCCAATTCGATGCTCTTAGATCTAAGCGGCGTAAGCCACGCTCGCCAGGCTATGCTTATGCCTAGAGTTATGAAGGATTACTTATCCCGGGGGAGAACATATCAACTAGCCTTAAAGCACGGCGCGATAGGGGGAGAATTTGTAGGGGCTGAGATAGCAAAGGTTCAACAAACCTACCTACAGTCTCAGGGTGGTCATCTGCGAAGAATGCTTAATATAGCAAAGAAGCCTTTCCGAAAAGCGGCCAACATTTATCAGGGCGAAGAACAGTTGGCCAAGATGGTTAAATTTACAGATGGGCTCAGTAAGGGCCTTACGCCGGAACTCGCTGCTAAGGAAGCACAGAAGTGGTTATTTGATTATTCAGAGATACCAAGATTTATGGAGCTCGCTAAACATGGGGCTCCCTTTGCTACATTCACATACAAAGCTATTCCCAGGATAGCAGAGGCTATGGTCAAGAATCCCTTAAAGGTATATAAATATTATAAGCTATTTAGGGGGTGGAACCAAGCCGCCGCGGCAGTCCAAGGGATGTCTCCCGATGAGTTCGCTAGGAAAAAGAAACTCTTGCCCCCGTGGCTAATGAGAGATATTGGCGGTATGCCCACCAATCTCTTAATGCCATGGAAGGATGAACACGGCAGAACGCAATGGCTCAATCTTGAATATATTCTACCCATCGGCATGGCCCCAGAAATACTCCAGAAAGGCTTAATTAAAGGCGGTATAGGTAATCCATTCTTTAACATCCTTTCTGATCTAAACCACAACCAAGACTTTAAAGGTTCCCCGATTATCCCTGGAGACTCAACTAAGGCAGAAGCGACCAAGGCAGTCACAAATTATATATACAGACAGCTTGCTCCATCTTTTGCGCCGGGCCTCGAAGGTATTAAGGGCTGGGGTGGAGGTTACTCATTCTCCAAGTTAATGAACTCTATCAAGAAAGTCCCGGACTTCGCGGATAGGGTAAGGAATGTCCCGACTGTTTTGATGGATGTCCTCGCCGGTATAAAAATTACACCGCTTGATGTAGGTGAAGCTCAACAGTTTAAAATGGAAAATAAAAAGAAAAGGATTAATAACCTGCGTGCACAGGTTCGACGCTTGCAACATCCAGCCATATCAGAAGAGGAAAGAGATAAGCAGGTCGAGCAGTTGTTTATAAAAATTCAGAAGATTGTGGAGGAGTAGCATGGCGGAGAGTTCTGATCTATAAATGTTCTTTTTGATGGCACTGCGGACAAAGCCACACGATGGTTAATCTATTTTTTTTAGAATAGCCAAGATAGTGATGTCCATGTAGCTTATTTGTTATTTTACCGCAGGCTTGGCACCACCTAGGTTTTTTAATTTTTTTTGCTTGTACCGCATTTGAAATTACAATTAAAGCTTTGTGTTTATCGGGATATTTTTTACGGTATTTATTTTGGAGAGTTTTTTTAGTTTTTTTCCCTTTCACCGATTTTATATACTTCTTGTTTGTCTCTAAGGTTCTTGCTCTATACCTTTCGTTTGTATGATATTTGATACGCTTGTTTTTATTATATTTTTTCTTTTGATTTGGGGTTAAAACATTGCTCCAATAATAAGACGAATACTGTTTCCTTTTTATCTTTATTGAGGGTTTAGTGCAATATATCTTTCGAGCTTTTTCGCAGCACTTTTTACAACCTGAACGGATACGACTCTTATTACGGTTTTTATCAAAATAATGTCCAAACTCGCTGACTAACTTTCTATTTTTGCATTTTGTACAAATCTTTGTATTCACTATTAAAGTATAACACGGGAGGCCAACAATGTCAAGTCCAGGCATGGCCAAAGAAGCACCTCAAGCAACTGAACCAAAGCCAGTAGAAGCGATTGAAAAACCCTCGCTGAAGCCGTTAGGCGTAAGCGACCAAGAATATTCCCAACACCTATACAATCACCTGGGAATAAAAGACTCCCATAAACACGATAAAGAAGTCAATGAATACATAGGAACTATCGTTAAATGGTCTGGCGCAGATAACCTTACCGACGCAATAATAAAAATTACAGAACTCAGTCTAAAATTAGGTCAGCCACCTTCCGGGATGGATAGACTTACACAATTATTTAACTGGTCAAAAATAAGTTTAAGAATTAGAGATATGGAAGCAATAAGGGAGAGCTATGGTAATAGAACCTAGAACCGAGAAAATGATAGGCAGCGTAAAAAATTCTACTGCTGAGCGAAGAGAACACGAAGCTAATGTCTTGGCCAAGAGAATGGTTGAGATCCCATCAAACCTTAAGATGAGGATTATCTATAACGATGACAACACAAGGTTCATTGACGGTTATGCTCCAAGGGATCTGGGTGAAGGTGAGGAAGGTTGGTTATTGAGAAGGTTTACTTACGACAGTAGGAAAATAGTCGCGCGTGAAATCGCTTATGGCAACTGGTCAAACGCAAGCGGAGCAACGTATGGTTAAAAAGCTTTTATTTATATTGATGTCTCTAAGTCTTTGCTCCCATGCCCACGCGGGTGAGCTCATCAATTCTGAAGGTAAGGCCGATATGGTTCAGTCCTGGCAAGAAGAGGACAGCGATCCTGATGTTTACGCTCCAGAAGTTGTTAAGGTTACAAATGGATCTTTGACAAATAATGCAGATGGATCAATTTCGTTTGATTTCTTTGGGCCCGGAGACGGACGTTGGCTCAATCTCGACGGAGAAACTACGAACGTAACAAATGGCACGTTTGGCCTTACCACTACAGGCGGAATGACTATTGGGCCTGATGGGATCTTAATTGATAACCCGGCTTCAAGTGGTATCAATAATATCATAATCGGTTCGGGTGGAAGTAATCTCACAACAGGTCACCATAATGTATTTCTTGGACACGATGCCGGCACAGATATAGTGGATGGTGTATATAATTTTGCTATTGGTCAGGGGGCAGGAGCAAACCTTACAGATGGAAGCTACAACTGCCTTATGGGACAAGGAGCTGGTAATGACCTTACTCAAGGAGCCAATAACGTTCTTGTAGGTGATGGAGCAGGCGGTAACCTTACAACCACCGATGATAATGTATTTATAGGCTATCGGGCTGGTGGTAGTTCTGTTTCAAGTAATTTATCAACATACATAGGTTATTATGCTGGGAATGCTGCTCCTAATGCTAATAATGTATTTTTGGGTGCTTACGCAGGAGCTTATGAAACAGCAAGGGAAACACTTTTTATAGATAGCATAGATAGAGGCGATTTAGCTACAAGTAGAACCAACTCTTTAATCTATGGGACATTTAATTCTACGCCTTCAAGTCAACAAATTACCTTTAATGTAGGGAACGCCAGTTTTGGCGCAGGCGATCTTGTTACGACAGGCACTATATCGGCGGGTTCTGGTAGCACCATAGGAAACCTTACTCTTGCTGATGGCAGTATTACAGATAGTGGTGGAACGATAAACTTTGATGATGAAAACCTTATCACAACTGGCACAGTTGATATTACAGGCGGCTCTACGATTGTAGCAACCCCTACACTTAATAACCACGCCGCTACGAAAGAGTATGTTGACCTTGCGGTAACTGCATTAGAATTAACAGAGTTCTTCCATAATGACCTTTCTAATTTAGACCCTCTTGACGGGATAACGACCTACCTGATGGATGATACAGAGGACGCATCAGATACGGTAACTTCAGCCGCAGTTCCTACTGGAGTGGCGGTGAACATATTTAATTTTGCGACGCCGACAGCCAAGCCTAATCTTGATAGATTGCTTGCAGGTGTCTATGACAGCCATATTCACGCTCTTAGGTCTGCAAGCCAAACACGGACTGTTACGCTTTATTACGAACTGTATAGATACGAGCTGGATTTTACGGAAACCCCATTAGGAATATCAGAGACGGTTACGCTTACTACATCTTCCGTTGTATATAACCCACATTTAGTGTTAGCTTCAGAAGTTACGCTTGTTACCACAGACCGACTTATAGTTAAATGGTGGGCGACGGTAACGGGTACTGGTGGAACTAATCCGACAGTATCCATAGAAATCGGTGGCGTAGAAGACAGCCATTTCTCAATAAGAATAAACCCGCTCAGCTTATCTACTATATTCGTGCCTTATACAGGAGCAGAGTTAGATGTGGATTTAGGTGCTAAGAGTCTCACCACCACAGGCACAATCACTTCAGGCGACATAACAATTTTTGATGCTACGCCTATTCTTGTTTTTAAAGATAGCAATAGTTTAGGGGCTGCTTCAGTTGGTTTTATTGAGTGGAGAGATTCAGGC